>OHPZ01000757.1_pt1 | contig 12482 bp, 9 predicted proteins | sample 1577851 | NCBI WGS metagenome assembly OHPZ01 (sample SAMEA3879507, study PRJEB24766) | human gut metagenome | biome: human-associated habitat; feature: feces | place: USA | collected 1985/1987 | reverse complement strand
ATAGTATTTTTATTTAAGGCAGATGATATAATGAAAGGTTATATCACCTGCCTTTTTATGTTTCGACCGTTATATATTGAAATTTACTATCTTTGTGGCGTAGCAAGCAGTTGGTACATCATTTTTTTCGAGAAAGTGAATGGTTTATTTATTCCGAGCTTATGAATCTTTATACACCTGTAGAAGTAGTTTCCAGTATGCCCCTTCTTTCGCAAGAGAATAATCTGTTGCTGATGGGTTCTTGTTTTGCGTCCGAGATGGGGCAAAGGCTGGCGGATGCCAAGTTCCGTTGTGACGTCAATCCTTATGGTGTGCTTTATAATCCGTTTTCCATTTCTGCGGCATTGCGTGAAATCATTGCGGGCAGATGCTACAATGAAAACGATATTTTCCTCTTTCATGAACTTTGGCACAGTGCCATGCATCATGGTAGCTTTTCCTCAGTCTCTGCAGAGGAAACATTGGCAGGTATTAACGGGCGTTTGAAAAGCGCCCATGAAAGGCTGGACCGGTTGGATTGTCTGCTGCTGACTTTCGGATCTGCCTGGGTTTATGAAAATAAAAAGACGGGAACTGTAGTTGCCAATTGTCATAAGCAACCTGAGTCCTGCTTTACCCGCCGTATGCTTTCTGTCTGTGAAATAGTATCTGACTACACCTCTTTGCTTTCTGGCTTGCTGGCGCGGATTCCCCGGCTGAAAGTATTGTTCACCGTCAGCCCCATCCGCCACGTACGTGACGGAATGCATGCCAACCAGCTCAGTAAAGCTACCCTGCTACTTGCCGTGAACCAGTTGCAAGCCACTTTCCCGGAACATGTTTTCTATTTTCCGGCTTATGAGCTGCTGCTCGACGAGCTTCGTGACTATCGCTTCTATGCAGAAGACATGGTGCATCCTTCCGAAACAGCCATTCGCTATGTCTGGGAACGGTTTACCCGGTCGTGCATCTCTGCCGATGCGTTACGGATTATGGAAGAAAGTGAAAATATCCGTAAGATGTTGTCACATAAGCCATTTTATCCCGCTTCAGAAGAGTATAAGCGTTTTTTAGGACAAATTGTGTTAAAAATAGACCAACTTAACGGAAAATACCCGTACTTAGATTTCCAAAAAGAGAGAGAAATATGTCGTATTCGATTGAAAGCATAACCGAAAGTATTGGCGCACGGCGTATGGGAAACGCGCCGGCTACCATAGACTGGCTGCTCACTGACAGCCGTTCCCTGAATTTTCCTGAGGAAACATTATTCTTTGCCTTGACCACCAAGAGGAATGACGGTGCGCGCTATATTACAGATTTATATGCCCGTGGAGTACGTAATTTTGTGCTTAGCGAAGAAAGCTTTAGATTAATGGACAATGGACAATTGACAATTGACAATGCTATGCAGCGTGATGATGCGCAGTCAATTGTCAATTATCTCATTGTTCCCAACCCGCTGAAAGCCTTGCAAAAACTGGCGGAACAGCATCGGAACCGGTTCCAGATACCGGTCATCGGTATTACGGGAAGCAACGGTAAGACTGTTGTGAAGGAATGGCTGCACCAGTTGCTCAGTCCGGAACGTGCCATTATCCGTTCTCCCCGCAGTTATAACTCCCAGATTGGAGTGCCTTTGTCTGTGTGGCAGATGAACGAACAGTCCGAACTTGCTATTTTTGAAGCCGGTATTTCCGAGCCGGGGGAAATGCGTGCTTTGCAGAACATCATCAAGCCTACCATAGGTATCCTGACCAATATAGGAGGGGCTCACCAGGAAAATTTCTTCTCGTTGCAGGAGAAATGCATGGAGAAGCTGACGCTTTTCAAGAATTGTGATGTAGTGATTTATAATGGTGACGATGAGTTCGTCAGCAACTGTGTGGCGAAGTCCATGCTGTCTGCACGTGAGATTGCGTGGAGCCGGAAAGATATGGAACGTCCTCTATATATAAGTAAGGTGGAGAAACGGGATGACTGTACTGTCATTTCCTATCGCTATCTGGATATGGATAATACGTTTACTCTACCGTTCATAGATGATGCTTCCATCGAGAATTCGCTGAACTGCCTGGCCGCATGCCTCTATCTGATGCTTCCTGCCGAACAGATTACAGAACGTATGGCAAGGCTAGAACCCATCGCCATGCGGCTGGAAGTCAAGGAGGGAAAAAACAACTGTCTGTTGATTAACGACAGTTATAATTCTGACCTTGGCTCATTGGATATTGCACTCGATTTTCTTTACCGCCGTTCGCAAAGTAAGGGATTGAGGCGGACTTTGGTTCTTTCGGATATATTGGAGACCGGTCAGAACACGCCGACACTTTACCGACAAGTGGCACAGCTGGTAAACAGCCGTGGCATTGAACGCATCATAGGTGTAGGAAATGAAATATCTTCCTGCGCTGCACGCTTTAATATAGAGAAGACCTTTTATCCGGATACAGCGGCCTTGATACGTGCCATTCAGCGTGGGGAACTTCGCCTTGAAAACGAAATAATTCTGATTAAGGGTGCACGTAAGTTCGGTTTTGACTCCTTGACGGAAGTATTGGAGAAGAAGGTGCACGAAACCATTCTGGAGGTTAATCTTGGAGCGATGATTGCCAATCTGAACTATTATCGTGGCAAGCTGAAGCCGGAAACAAAGATGGTCTGCATGGTGAAAGCCTCCGCTTACGGTGCAGGTTCTTACGAGATAGCCAAGACCTTGCAGGAACATCATGTCGATTATCTTGCCGTGGCGGTTGCCGACGAAGGCTCCGAACTCCGTAAAGCGGGCATCACTGCGAACATCATTATCATGAATCCTGAGATGACTGCTTTCAAGACCATGTTTGATTACAAGCTGGAACCCGAAGTATATAGCTTCCATCTGCTGGACGCTTTGATTAAAGAAGCGGAAAAGGAAGGTATCACAAACTTCCCCATCCACATAAAGCTGGATACCGGTATGCACCGCCTGGGGTTTGCTCCGGAGGACATGCCCCGGCTGATAGAGCGGCTGAAGGGACAGAATGCCGTGATTGCCCGTTCCGTCTTCTCGCATTTGGTAGGGAGCGATTCGCAACAATTCGACAGTTTTACACGCCGGCAGATAGAAATGTTCGAGAAAGCGTCCATGGAATTGCAGGAGGCTTTTCCGCATAAGATACTTCGCCATATCTGCAATTCCGCAGGTATCGAGCGTTTCCCCGGGGCGCAATTCGATATGGTGCGCCTGGGTATCGGCCTCTATGGTGTCAATCCCATAGACAATTCCATTATGAATAATGTGAGCACGTTGAAGACTACCATCCTCCAGATACGTGATGTTCCCGAAGAGGATACGGTGGGGTATAGCCGGAAAGGGCATCTCACCCGTCCGTCGCGTATAGCGGCTCTTCCCATCGGTTACGCCGACGGCTTGAACCGCCATCTTGGAAATGGACATGCTTATTGTCTTGTAAACGGCCAACGGGCAGCCTATGTAGGGAATATCTGCATGGATGTCTGTATGATTGACGTAACGGACATCGATTGCAAGGAGGGTGACAGTGTGGAAATTTTTGGTGACCATCTGCCTATAACCGTTCTTTCCGATGTACTCGAAACTATTCCTTATGAGGTGTTGACAAGCGTTTCTACGCGGGTAAAACGTATTTATTATCAAGACTGAAGATAGGGGGCAGGGATTAGGGATTAGGGATTGCGATAAAATTAATCCTTAATCCTTAATCCCTAATCCTTAATTTTCCTATCTTTGCACTATAATTAATCAGATATAACTATGACAAACTTACTTTTATTAGGCTTTCTGCCCAGCGGTTCCGAATGGATAATTATTGCATTGGTCATCTTACTGTTGTTTGGTGGTAAGAAAATTCCCGAATTGATGCGTGGTTTGGGCAAAGGAGTGAAGAGCTTCAAGGATGGCGTGAATGAAGCCAAAGAAGAGATAAACAAGGCTCAGGAAGATTTGGATAAACCGGCTGAAAAGAAATAAAGGAACAAGGGTATTTACTATTTGACAATTTACTATTTACTATTTGATACTCTGAGAAGTTCAGGAGTATGGGTAGGCTTGTTGCCTTTTCCACAGCGCAGCCCAAATAGTAAATTGTCAAATAGTAAATCCCCACAGCGCAGCCCAAATAGTAAATAGTAAATTGTCAAATAGTAAATCCCTTTATGTCAGAAAAAGAACTAACCTTTTGGGACCACTTGGACGAGTTGCGCCGGGTGTTGTTTCGTGTACTCGGTGTGTGGTTTGTATTGGCTATCGGTTATTTTATTGCCATGCCTTATCTGTTTGACAATGTGATATTGGCTCCTTGCCATAACGACTTCATTTTCTATGACTTGCTGCGCTGGATAGGGCAGAGACTGGACTTGCAGGATGAATTCTTTACCCAGGAGTTTCATGTGAAGCTCGTCAATATCAATCTTGCCGCACCGTTCTTTGTCCACATGTCTACCGCTTTCTGGATGTCGGTGGTAACGGCTGCTCCTTATATTTTCTATGAAATCTGGCGCTTTGTAAGCCCTGCACTCTATCCAAACGAGCGTAAAGGGGTGAGGAAAGCGCTGGGTATAGGTACGGTGATGTTCTTCATCGGTGTGTTGCTGGGGTATTTTATGGTCTATCCGCTGACATTGCGTTTCCTTTCCACTTATCAATTGAGCGCAGCCATCGAGAATCAAATTTCCCTGAACTCGTACATCGACAATTTCATGATGTTGGTGCTTTGCATGGGACTGGCATTCGAACTGCCGCTGGTGACATGGCTGCTTTCCCTGCTGGGACTGGTGCACAAGACCTTTTTGCGGAAATACCGCCGTCATGCTGTTGTCATCATTGTTATTGCCTCGGCCATCATTACTCCGACCGGTGACCCGTTTACCTTGACAGTAGTGGCGGTGCCGCTTTATCTGCTCTATGAGTTGAGTATCCTGATGATAAAGGATAAAAAGACTGATGATGAAGCGGAAGAAGTGGAGACAGAGGAATGATGGATTGTGAAGTAAAGGAATATTTTAGTATATTGCTGGAAGCCTGCCACGTTGAGGAAATCTCCTTGGACGTGGCCTATCGGCAATTGCGCGAGTTGCTGGAGCGTTTGTGCCGTACACAGATGCCCGACGGCAGCTTGCAGATGACGGACCTTTCTGCACGTATCAGTTTCGTGGCTTCGAAGGCCGGACTTTCCACCGTGGAACAGAACCGTCTGCATACCTTCCGGCTGACCTCCAATGCTATTCTGAACCGCCAGGCGGAACCGCAACGTGAACAGTTGTTGCGTGATGCCAAGACACTGGCATTCTTTGTCAAGCGCTTGACGGGGGAGGAGATACCTGCCGAACTTTATCGCCTGCTACCCCGTGCGGATGCCACCTATATAGTGGCACCGCCCGCCAAAGAACGGATAAAGCGCATGCGCGTCTGTTTTCAGTATGCCGATGATACTTATTTATATGTACTGCCCGTAGACACTGTAGCCGATGAGCCGTTGCGTGTCCGTTATAATGTACCTCAGATTAATGAAGAGTTTGCAGAAATCTGCCGGATTCTGTGGCGGCATGCCCAGGTCAATCTGCTGGATGTTACGGTGGACGAAGTCGGCATACTCACCCCTTCCTTTATTATACTTGAGCCCGATTACTTGATAGACATCAGTTCGCTTGCCGAATGCTTCAAGGATTACGGGCATCATCCTGCCAATTATATCCTGGCACGGCTCCAGTCGCCAGACAATACCCGTCCGTTACTGTTGGGTAATATTGCCAACCTCTTTCTGGACGAATGGATTCATGCCAAGGAGGCACCCGATTATTTGGCATGCATGAAGAAGGCCTTCCGTTCTTATCCCATCGAGCTGGCAGCATGTGCCGACCTGCGCGACCGGGAGAAGGAAGCTGAATTCTTTTCCGATTGCAAGCGCCATTTCGATAATATCCACCGGACGGTGACAGAAACATTCCGTGCATCCGGCTATGAGCTCGATAGGACTGATGCCGTGCTGGAACCCTCTTACATCTGTGAAGCATTGGGTTTGCAAGGGCGTCTGGACTACATGCAGCGGGATATGACCTCGTTCATTGAAATGAAGTCCGGTAAGGCGGACGAGTATTCCATCCGTGGTAAGGTGGAGCCTAAAGAAAACAATAAGGTGCAGATGTTGCTCTATCAGGCTGTGTTGGAGTATTCTATGGGAATGGACCATCGACGTGTAAAGGCTTATCTGCTCTATACCCGTTATCCGTTGCTTTATCCGGCGCGTCCTTCGTGGGCAATGGTGCGCCGTGTGATGGATGTGCGTAACCGGATTGTAGCCAATGAATATGGCATCCAGTTACGGAATAGCCCACAGTATACGGCAGAGCGCCTGAAAGACATCCATCCGGATACCTTGAATGAGCGCGGTTTGGACAATACCTTGTGGAAACGCTTCCTTTGCCCCTCCATCGATGCCGTAGCGCAACGCATCCGTTCGCTTTCGTCGTTGGAACAAAGCTATTTTTATACGCTCTATAACTTTATAACCAAGGAACTCTATACCTCCAAATCTGGAGATGTGGATTATGAAGGACGTACCGGTGCTGCCGCCCTCTGGCTTTCCACACTGGCTGAGAAATGTGAGGCAGGTGAAATTCTGTACGATTTGGCTATTTGCGAGAATCATGCGGCAGATGCGCATAAACCGTATTTGTCACTCAGAACGAAGCAAATGGTTGCTTCCCGGCAGGAGCGGGTTCTGCCCAATTTCCGTCAGGGTGATGCGGTGGTTCTTTACGAACGGAATACGGATACCGACAACGTTACCAACAAGATGGTGTTTAAAGGTAATATAGAGCGCATATCCGATAACGAGGTCTGTATCCGTCTTCGTGCCACTCAGCAGAATGCGGGTGTATTGCCTGCTGCTAGCCTTTATGCCATAGAGCACGACTATATGGACACCTCCTTTCGTAGCATGTATCTGGGACTTTCCGCTTTCCTTTCTGCCACTCAAAGACGGCGTGATTTGTTGTTGGGGCAGCGCCCTCCCGAGTTCGATGCTTCTTTGGATACTGGTATTGCGACCGCTCCGGATGATTTTTCGCGGATTATTCTAAAAGCGCAGGCTGCCCGCGACTATTTCCTTTTAATCGGTCCGCCGGGTACCGGCAAGACCTCTCGCGCGCTGCGGGGCATGGTAGAAGCCTTTTACCGGGAGGGGAAACAGATTCTACTGCTTTCGTATACCAATCGTGCTGTAGATGAAATCAGTAAGGCGCTGGCTTCCATTGAGCCTGAAATAGACTTTATCCGTTTAGGCAGTGAGTTGTCTTGCGATGACTCATTCCGCCCGTATCTGATTGAGAATGTGTTGGAATCTTGTGCCACTCGGCGGCAGGTGCAGGAGCGCATTGCCCGTTGCCGTGTTTTTGTCGGTACGGTTGCCACGCTTTCTTCCAAGACCGAACTTTTCCGGTTGAAGACTTTTGATGTAGCGATTGTGGATGAGGCTACCCAAATTTTGGAACCACAACTGCTGGGGTTACTCTGTACCCGCAATCCCGCAGGCGCGGATGCCATCGGCAAATTTATTTTGATAGGTGACCATAAGCAGCTACCCGCAGTGGTCTTGCAGTCGTCCGAGCAGTCGGAAGTGTGTGACGAAGCTTTGCAGGCCATCGGATTGTATAATTTGAAAGATTCCCTTTTCGAACGCCTTTATAGGAATCTCTCCAAGGAAAGTGCCAATCGCCAGGCATCAACCTCTCATTCTTCATCTTTTATCCCTCATCCCTCCTACGACATGCTCTGCCGTCAGGGTCGTATGAATATCGAGGTAGCTTTGTTTCCTAACCGGGCTTTTTACGGTGGTCTGTTGGAACCGGTTGGTCTGCCGCACCAGCAGGGAGAGCTGATTCTTGCTCCTGAGCTGTGTGATTGTGAGTTTGCCGGCTTGCTGACTCGTCGTGTCGCTTTTCTGCCTGCCGCAGTCGAACCGCCGGCACAGTCGGCCAAGATGAACCATTCGGAGGCGCGGATTGTGGCACGGTTGGCAGCGGCTATCTATCGGCAGTATGCAGCTGTTTCCGGTTTCAACCCGGCTGTCACTTTAGGTGTCATCACTCCTTATCGCAGTCAGATAGCCTTGATTAAGAAAGAGATTGCTGCTTTGGGTATTGCTCCTTTGGAGGATATATTGGTAGACACCGTGGAACGCTTCCAAGGTAGCGAACGGGATGTTATTATCTACTCTTTCTGTGTGAACCGGGCTTATCAGTTGAAGTTTCTGGCAAATATGACGGAGGAAAACGGTACTCGGATTGACCGGAAATTGAATGTTGCCCTTACTCGTGCCCGCAGGCAGATGTTTATGACAGGAGTGCCGCAACTATTGAAACTTAATCCTATTTATGCCGAGCTCTTGTCTGTAGTTTGCCATTCGTAACCGTCTTATTTAGTAAATCTTAAATATTTTCTGCTTCTTTATAGAGTTTATTAATAACGCTGTGTGAGATAAACCATTATCTTTGCATCACGTTTTTTTCATAGAGATTTAGATTTAAGGTTAGAAGAATTGTGGAAGTCGTGAGACTTCCCTTTTTTTCATCTTAACGTTTACTATCCTTCATTGTTTGAATGTGTAAGATATTTTGTAAAATAGTACAGGATGGCTATGAAGAATAAGTAAACCTAAAAAGCCTTCTTCGTGAGAAGAGGCTTTTTTGTTTTTGGAACTTTTTGAATAAATAATTGGTTAAAAAAACAGGAGGACAAACTCATGCTGAGTGCCCTCCTGTTTTTTATTCTATATAATTATATTGGATTAATCCAATACGATAGGTTTATATTTAGGAACCAGTGCTTTCATAATAACCCAACCGATCAGGTAAGCCACTGCGCATACACAGAAGATTACAAAGTAGCCGGCCGGTTTTCCTTCGAATCCCATGAATGTCATCGCAGGGTGTACAAACTGTGCTCCTTGTTCCAGCAGTTCTTTTGTCATTTCCACTTCTTTGCCGTCAACCATTGTCGTTCCGGAAGCATATACAAATAAGTTACCTGCCACTTTCTGAAGAATCATTGAACCGATACCACCGGCCATACCACCGATACCGGTGATACTTGCAATTGCTGTTCGGGGGAACATATCACCTACTGTAGAGAAGATATTAGCCGACCACGACTGGTGGGCAGCTCCGCCGATACCGATCAGGATCACGGGGAACCACGGAGAGAATGTTCCCAATGGCTGTGCCAGCAATACCACTAACGGGAAGAATGCGAAAATCAACATTGCTTTCATACGTGCCGCATAAGGGTTCATGCCGGTCTTGTTGATGAAGATAGTAGGAAGCTTGCCACCGTAGATGGATAACATCGTGATTGCGTAAAGCGTGAAGATAAGTCCCATTCCCAGAGGATCGGAAGTTTTGATACCGAATTGGGAGTTCAGGTAAGACGGGGTCCAGAACAGGAAGAACCACCATACACCGTCAGTGGTAAATTTACCGAAGACAAATGCCCAAGTTTGTTTGTAGCTGAAACATTGCCAGAATCTCATCTTTTTCTCGTCTTTCTCCTCTGTTTTCGGACCTGCACCGGCCTCATTCTGGTCTTGTTCGATATATTCAAGTTCGGCTTTGTTTACGTGCTTGCTCTTTGAAGGAGCATCATACATAAATACCCAGAAGCCCATCCAGATAAAACCAAGTCCACCAATAACGATAAACGCCATTTCCCAACCGAAAGCTTTGGCAAGGATAGGAATGGTGAGCGGAGCGATCAAGGCACCGATAGAAGCACCGGCGTTGAAGATGGAAGTAGCATAAGCACGGTCTTTCTTCGGGAAGTACTCGGCAGTTACTTTAATAGCGGCGGGGAAGTTACCGGCTTCTCCGAGAGCAAGTATACAGCGTGCAGCCAGGAAGCAGTACATACTGACAGTAGCGATGGTTACCACCACGTCTCCGGTGGCTCCGGCAAGTTCGGCAGCACTGTGCAGTCCTACCTGCGCTTCTGTTACAATACCACAGACTGCGTGCAGACAGGCACCGGCAGACCATACGCCGATAGCCCAGAGGAATCCTTTCTTCGTTCCCATCCAGTCCACAAAGCGACCGGCAAAGAGCATACATATTGCGTAAACAATAGAGAATACGGAAGTGATAGTACCGTAGTGTGATTCATCCCAGTGAAATTCCGGTTTGATAAATTCATCCCAGGTGAGCGATAGTACCTGGCGGTCGAGATAGTTAACTGTAGTAGCAAAAAATAGCATCGCACAGATCGTCCATCTGTAGTTTGTCATTTTTTCGCCTGTTTTTTGAAATGCATTCATGATAATGGATTTAAATAGATTTTGATTTGCTGACAAAGGTCGGTATTTCAGCTGGATTTTTTTTGTAATAATTGGTCAAAATCATGTATAATTCGTTGCATTATACATATTATTTGTACATAGTAATGTATTATCGTAACAATTTGGTCTCTTTGGGGGAAGAATATGACAAATCCGGAAAACTTCATTCTCTCCCCGTTTCGAGGAAAGAATGAAGTTTTTCGGATCACTTGATATGTGCTAAAGAGCTGCGCAAAGATTAGCGCATTTCTGTATATTTAATCTTATCCATGTCGCCATAGTCAAGATTTTCACCAGCCATACCCCAGATGAACATATAGTTGCTGGTTCCGGCAGCTGCGTGGATAGACCATTCCGGTGACATGATAGCTTGTTCGTTCTGCATCCATACGATGCGTTCTTCCTGAGGTTCGCCCATGAAGTGGCAGATAGCATGATCTTCGGGAATTTCGAAATAGAAATAGGCCTCCATACGACGGCTGTGTACGTGTGCCGGCATCGTGTTCCACACACTTCCCGGAGCGAGTTCCGTCATACCCATCTGCAGCTGACAGGTAGGCAATACCTGATTGACCAGCATCTTATTGATGTTACGGTGGTTGGAACCTTCCAACGAGCCCATTTCAGCCACTACGGCATCCGCTTTCGTCACTTTACGGTCGGGATAGTTGCGGTGTGCGGTCAGTGAGTTGAAATAGAATTTGGCAGGATTGGAAGCGTCCTTGCTTTCGAACGTCACCACACGGTCGCCCGAACCAAGGTAGAGGGCTTCTTTATAGTCAAGTTCGAAAACCGCATCTCCGGCCTTCACTACGCCCGGTCCGCCTACATTGTAAATACCCATTTCACGACGGGTCAGGAAGAACGGAGCCTTCAGCGGGTCGATCGCTTCGAGTGTCAGCACCTCTCCTACCGGAAGCGCGCCGCCTACAACCATACGGTCGTACATGGAGTACACCATATTCACTTCGTTGGGAACAAATATTTTTTCGATTAAGAAATCGCGACGGATTCTTGCAGTATCATAACTTTTTGCATCCTCGGGATGCGCAGCATAGCGAATTTCATAGTTCGTTTTCATACCTTATTTATTTATAGTTATTGAATAAGCTCTCTTTCTCAAATGCACATCGTTTACGTACACGATGCAAAAATAGTAAAAGAAAACGGGTTAACCTTGCAATTTTGTTCCAATTATCCACCAAAAATGTCCAGAATTGATGCAATGTACATCTTTTTAACGAACTATAATACGTTTTGAAGGAGTTTGACGACTATTTTCAATGATACAAAACGATATAAAAAAAGGAAGCTCCAATAATCAATGATTATCAGAGCTTCCTTTTGGTTGTCCTACCAAGATTCGAACTTAGACAAACAGAACCAAAAACTGTTGTGCTACCATTACACCATAGGACAAACATATGCGCTTTCTGTTAAAAAGCGGTGCAAAGATAGAGGTTTGCAAGCAAACCTCCAAATATTTCGTTCACTTTTTTATATTCTATCGAATGAATCGTGCATTATTACTTTGCAATCAGCAGATAATAGTTCTTTTTGCCGCGCTGAACAAGCAGATATTTCTCGTCGAGCAGGTCAGCAGTCGTAACTACCTGATCAAAGGCTGCCAGCTTCTCCTTATTCAGCGAAACGCCACCGCCCTGAACCAATTTACGCATTTCACCTTTCGACGCAAATACGGCCGCATTATCAACGAATAGATCAACAGCCTTTACTCCTTCTGCCAATACATCACGGGAAATCTCAAATTGAGGCACTCCTTCGAATACAGCAAGTAGCGTATCTTCATCCAGTTTGCGCAGAGCTTCCGAAGTCGCATTACCAAATAAAATGTTCGATGCGTCTACTGCTGCGTTATAATCATCTTCAGAATGAACCATCACAGTCACTTCCTTAGCCAGACGTTTCTGGAGGAGACGCAAATGCGGAGCTTCCTGATGTTCGGCAATCAATGCTTCAATTTCTTCTTTCTCGATAGAAGTGAAGATTTTAATATAACGTTCGGCATCGGAGTCGCTTACATTCAGCCAGAATTGATAGAACTTGTAAGGTGAAGTATAGCGAGCGTCCAGCCAGATATTTCCGGATTCTGTCTTGCCAAACTTACCGCCGTCAGCTTTTGTAATCAGCGGGCAA
>OHPZ01000736.1_pt1 | contig 12752 bp, 12 predicted proteins | sample 1577851 | NCBI WGS metagenome assembly OHPZ01 (sample SAMEA3879507, study PRJEB24766) | human gut metagenome | biome: human-associated habitat; feature: feces | place: USA | collected 1985/1987 | reverse complement strand
AAGTGCCGCCCAAGGCACGATGCGGATGCTGGGTGCCGCAACCCGGAAGACGCGGAGCGCATTCAAATCGTTTTACACCGCACCCAAAATAGTAGCACTGTACGGCGCAAGAGGGGCGTTGCCGGTAAAAATACGGCTGGGGCCGCGCCACAGGCTGGAGGAGGTGCCGTCGCTCAGCAGTTTCCACTGCCCGGCGGGCAGGGGAACGGTGCGGGTGGTATCGGTGGGATTATAAAAGACGCACAAAGCGCTCCATGCTGCGCCGTCGCCCCAGACGGCGGGCAGCGTCCAGCCCACCAGCGGCTGCTCCAGTGCAAAGAACTGCAAAGCCTCCGGGGCGTGACGGTCGGTGCTGCCCAAGCGGGGAAAGGCTGCCCGCAGCGCCAGAAGCCCCCGGTAGTAGTCCACAAGGGCGTGGTACTGCTCGGCGCGGTTCCAGTCCAGCCGGTTCAGGGCGGGAGAGGAGCGGTAGCTGTTCCCTACCCCCTTTTTGGTGCGGGCGAACTCTTCGCCCGCCTGCATAAAGGGCAGACCGAAGCTGGTCAGGTAGATGCCCGCCGCCAGCCGGTTCTGTGCCAGCGCCACAGTGTCCCGGGCGGTGAACTCCGGCTTTTCGTACCGGACGCAGAGCAGCTTGTCCCACAGGGTAAAGTTGTCGTGGGCGGAAACATAGCTCACGATCTGGCTGGGCGCGTGGGGCGGCAGACGGTCACTGCGGCACCATGCCGCCACCGCCGCGCCGATATCCCAGAAGCTGCCGGGCTTGCCCTCCACATAGCCCGGCTCCCGGGCATCGAAGCAGCCGCCCTTGATGGCGTCCCGGGTGTCATCGCAGAAGATGCCCACCCGCTCGTTGAGCATGGCAAGGTTCGCTTTGTTGGCTTCGTACCGGTGCAGCTGGCTGGCACCGCCCTGCCACGGCTCGCCGTACAGCAGGATGTCCCGCCCGCCGGGCAGGCTGTCCAGCGCAGCGCGCACCGCGTTGATGCTCTCGGCATCGTACAGGCCCATCAGGTCGAACCGGAAGCCGTCGATGTGGTACTCCTTTGCCCAGTAGAGGATGGAGTCGATGAGGTACCGCCGCGCCATGGGACGCTCGCTGGCAAACTCGTTGCCGCAGCCGCTGCCGTTGGAAAAGCTGCCGTCCGCATTCTGCCGGAAAAAGTAATAGGGCACGGTATTGTTCAGGGGATTTTCGGTGCGGTAGGTGTGGTTATACACCACGTCCATCACTACCCCGATGCCCGCTGCATGGAGGGCGGCGATCATCTCCCGGCACTCCCGGATGCGCACCTCGCCCCGGGTGGGGTCGGTGGAGTAGCTGCCCTCCGGCACGTTGAAGTTGGTGGGGTCGTAGCCCCAGTTATACTGCCGCAGCAAGGGTTTTGCTTCGTCCACGCTGCCAAAATCGAAAATGGGCATCAGCTGGACGTATTTTACCCCCAGCCGCTTGAGGTAGTTCAGGCAGGTGGGGTGGATGCCGTCGCCGTGCAGGGTGGTGCCCTGCTGGGTAAACGCCATATATTTGCCCCGCCACGCCGGGCGCACCCCGCTGGCGGCATCCTGCGAGAAGTCCCGCACGCTCACCTCCCACACGGCGCGCTGCGCCGGGGGGATAGTGGGGCGCACGTCCCGCTCCCACCCGGAGGGCGCGGTGCGGGCAAGATCTACGATCATGCTGCGGACGCCGTTCACCCCCGCCGCCCGGGCGTAGGGGTCGCCGGTCTCGCGGGTGATGCCGTTTACGGTAACGGCAAAGGTGTAGTAGCGGCCGTGCTGCTCCCCGGGCAGCCAGATGCTCCACACGCCCTGTGCCCCGCGCACAAGGGGCTCTGTGCCCAGCACGGCGCCGCCGTCTCCCTTGTGGTATAAGGTCACGGTAACTGCTTCGGCGGTGGGTGCCCACAGCCGCAGACAGGTGCCGCCGGGGGCGTAGTCCGGCCCAAGAGGGCCAGTATAGTAGTTTTCGCGGTGGAAGGGTACGTTTTCAAACAGTGTTTTCCACTGGGCGGGCGTTTTTGCAGCCATGGTCAGCTTCATTCCTTCTTGTAAGATTCATTATATTCAGTGTATCGGACAACAGGCTTTTTTTCAAGAGGGAATCGATGTTTACCATGGAAATCAATTTTCCGCATGAAGGCTTCCCCAGCCGCGCGGCTGTTTCCGCAGGAAACAAGCGCGGCAGCTGCCGTTTCCCGCTGCGTCCCCTCCCGTGAAAAGGCAATTCCGGAAAATCCGCAGATTTTCCGGAATTGCGAAATTCTAAATCATTTTTCCGCTGAAGATGCGCAGAGCAACGCGGAGCGCATTCCAAATCGTCCCGGCAGCAGGACACCAGCCGTCTTGCAAAAGCGCAGGGATGTGCTATAATAGAAATCACTTATTCCATACAATCTATGTGGGTATATGGACGGCCGCCCGCTGTTCCCACAAAGCAAGGAGCTTTTCTATGCAGCATCTGTCCCGAACTGTTTCTCCCGCTCTGCCGCACCCCTGCCTGCGGGCGCTGCGGGCGGCTTTTCCGCAGACCATCCCGGTGCTGGCAGGTTATTTTGTGCTGGGGCTGGGCTACGGCATCTATGTGCAGTCCTTGGGGCTGCCGGTGTGGATGCCCATGCTCATGGGCACTGTCGTGTACGGCGGCTCGCTGGAATTCGTGCTGGCAAGCCTGCTGCTGGGCGCGTTCTCGCCGCTGTCGGCCTTTCTGATGGCGCTGATGATCCAGGCGCGGCACCTGTTCTACGGCCTTGCCATGCTGGAGCGCTACAAGGGCTACGGCTGGCGCAGCTTTTACATGATCTTTGCCATGAGCGATGAGACCTTTTCCATCACCTGCTCGGCAGTGCCGCCGGAAGGGGTGGACAAGGGCTGGTTCATGTTCTTTATTACCCTGCTGGATCAGCTTTACTGGGTGGGCAGCGCCGGGCTTGGGGCTGCGCTGGGCACGGTGCTGCCCTTCAGCACCGAAGGCGTGGATTTTGTCATGACCGCAATGTTCACGGTCATCTTCCTGAACCAGTGGGAAAAAGATAAGCAGCACGGCAGTGCCCTGATCGGGCTTGCCGTGCCGCTGGTGTGCTTGATGGTATTTGGTTCCGGCAGCTTTCTGCTGCCGTCCATGGGCGGCATTCTGGTGCTGCTGCTGGCCTTGCGCCGTCCGATGGAAAAAGCAGCCGGGGAGGTAGAGGAATGACGGCAGTTCAGATGGGGCTTACCATTGCGGTGTGCACCGCCGCCACCATGCTTACCCGTTTTTTGCCGTTTCTGATCTTTTCCAGCAAGGAGCAGCAGCCCCCGGAGGTGGTGCGGTATCTGGGGCGGGTGCTGCCCGCCGCCATCTTCGGGATGCTCATCGTCTATTGCCTGAAGGGCGTCACCCCGTTCTCCGGCAGTCACGGCATCCCGGAAGCGCTTGCGCTGCTGGCGACCATCGCGCTGCACAAGTGGAAGCACCAGACCCTGCTCAGCGTAACCGGGGGCACCCTTTGCTATGTACTGCTGGTGCAGCTGGTGTTCTGAAAAAGTGGCTCAGTGATAGAAGGTGTCAAAGTTCACCTGACGGTAGAACCGCTGCTGCAGCTGGTCAAAGCTTTCGCAGTTCTGCGCCAGCAGCCACATACTTTTGGTCACTACGGCCTCGATGGTCATATCGTGGGCCTCTAAGAAGCGGAAGCGGTTGCGCACCCGCTTGCCCACTTCGTACACGCCCACGTCGCTGCCCTCGTAGGTGACTTGCGTGGTCATGATGAGCACTTTGTGGGTGGTCTCGTAATCGCCCAGCCCGGCGGCAAAGGCGTCCATCAGCTGCTGCGGGATGCCGCCCACGCCAAAGCTTTCCACGATGACGCAGTCGTACAGGCGGAAGATCTCCGGGATGAGTGCCGGGGACATGCCCGGGGTCAGCTTGAGCAGGAACACCCGGCTGTCCAGTGTGCGGCTGAACTCCACCGGGCCGGTGGGCCACGGCGAGGGGATGTACCGCACCAGCCGGTCGCCCTGCACCAGCGCCAGCTCCGGGAAGTTGACCGAGGCAAAGGCGTCGTAGCTGATGGTCTTGTTCTTCTTGGCGCGGGTGCCTGCGATGACGTGCCCGCCAAACACCACCATCACGCCCCGGCTGCCCGGGTCGATGGCGCAGACCACGCTGTCCCGCAGGTTTTTCTTGGCGTCGGTGATCTCGTTGGAGATGGGCTGCTGCGCGCCGGTGAGGATGATGGGCTTATCCGCGTTCTGGATGAGATAAGAGAGCGCCGCCGCAGAGTACGCCAGCGTATCCGTGCCGTGGCAGATGATAAAGCCATCGTACAAGGCGTAGTTTTCCTGAATGGCGCGTGCCATCATGAGCCAGTGCTCCTGTCCGAGGTCGGTACTGTCGATGCTGCACAGCGCCAGCGTTTCCGGGCAGCACAGCTCCTTTAGTTCCGGCAGATGGGCAAGCAGCTCCTCGCTGGAAAGCACGGGCTTCAGCCCCTGCTGGGTGCGCACGCTGGCAATGGTGCCGCCGGTGGTGATGAAAAGCAGACGTTGTTTGGACATAAAGCAAAAGCCCCCTGTGGCAGAAATTTTAACATGACAACAGTATAGCACACGCCCCGGAGCTTGAACAGTGCCCGCCGCCCAAAAAGTTTTTGCGACCCGGTCACAGAAATCTGCGCGGCTTTGGTGTATAATAAGGGCAATGAACCATGCAAAGGAGCAACACCATGTCCAACATCGTTATCGTAGGTTCCGGCCCGGCGGGGGTGTCCGCTGCCCTGTACGCCGTGCGCGCCGGGGTGCAGACCACCGTGCTGACCAAGGGCTCCGGGGCGCTGGCGCGCGCCGAAAAGATCGAAAATTATTACGGCTTCGCCCAGCCGGTCTCCGGGCAGGAGCTGGAACGCCGCAGCATCGAGAACGCCCGGCGGCTGGGGGTGCAATTCGTGCAGACCGAGGCCGTGGGGCTGACATGGACCGACCGTTTGACCGTGGAAACGCTGGCAGGCGCGTACCCGGCAGACGCGGTCATTCTGGCAACGGGTGCTTCCCGCGCGGTGCCCCGCATCCCGGGGCTGACCGGGCTGGAAGGCCACGGCGTAAGCTGGTGCGCAGCCTGCGACGCCTTTTTCTACCGCGGAAAGGACGTGGCGGTGCTGGGCAGCGGCGAGTACGCCCTGCATGAGGTGCAGGCGCTTTTGCCGGTGGTAAAAAGCGTCACCCTGCTGACGAACGGCGCAGCCCTGACCGCAGACTTCCCGCCCGAGGTGAGCGTCTGCACCCAGAAGGTGGAAGCCATTCTGGGCGAGCAGGCTGTCACCGGCGTGCAGCTGGCGGGCGGTGCGGTGCGGGAGGTATCCGGCGTATTTGTGGCGCTGGGCGTGGCGGGCAGTACCGCACTTGCCCGGAAGCTGGGCGCTGCCGTAGAGGGCAGCCGCATCGTGGTGGACGACAAAATGCAGACCACCGTGCCCGGCCTGTACGCCGCCGGGGACTGCACCGGCGGGCTGTTGCAGGTGGCAAAGGCCGTTTACGAGGGCGCACTGGCGGGCACGGAAGCCGCCAAGGCGCTGCGAAAGGGGTGAACCGTATGGCAGAAGCATCTCCGCACGCCCGGTGCCTTGCCTGCGCGTTTCCGTTCTGGGAGCAGCTGACCCCGGAAGAGCAGGAGCGGCTGTGCCGCTTTACCCGCCCGGTGCATTACGCCAAGGGCGCCCGGGTGCACAGCCCGCTGGAAAGCTGTGTGGGCATCCTTTTGCTGCGCAGCGGGCAATTGCGCTCCTATCTGCTGTCCGAGGACGGCAGGGACGTGACGCTGTACCGCCTGTTCGGCGGGGAGGTGTGCATTCTGTCCGCCTCCTGCGTGATGGACGCGGTGAACATCGACCTTTACATCGACGCCGAGGAGGACACCGAAGCGCTGTGCATCAGCGCGGGCATCTTCCGGCAGCTGATGCAGGAAAACGTCTATGTGCGCTGCTACGCCTACCAGATGACGGCAGAGCGCTTTTCCGATACCATGTGGACGATGCAGCAGATTTTGTTCATGAGCGCCGACCGGCGGCTGGCGATCTTTCTGACCGATGAGCTTGCCAAGACCGGCGGCGCGGACCTCCGCATGACCCACGACCAGATGGCAAAGTACATGGGCTCTGCCCGCGAGGTGGTGAGCCGGATGCTCAAATACTTTGCGCAGGAGGGCTGGGTGCGGCTGTACCGCGGCGGCGTGCAGGTGCTGGATAAGCAAAAGCTGCAGGCGCTGGCGAGAGGAGAATAAGTTTCTCTTTTTTGCGCGTGACTGAGAGGGTTTCAAAAATAAAAGGGACTGTTGCACAGGCTTTCTTCCTTGTGCAACAGTCCCTTTTATTTTGATCAGTACCATTGGAGAAGCTTCTCCGCATCCCTGCGGCCCTTCTCGTACATCTTTTCCAGGCTCTCTTTGTCTTTGGTCAAGGTGGACATGCCCTCGGTGCTGTCCGGGGCAATGACACAGGCTTTGCCTTCCTGCTCCATGGCAAGGGCCTTGTGGACAGCGTCATTGTACCGCCGGGCACGCTGGGTCAGCCCTTTGGCGGCCTCCGGGTATCTGCGGCAGATGAGACGGGAGAGCTTTTCGTCCCGCTTATTGTTCCGCTCGGCCGTCACAGGCTTTGTCAGGATGACTGCCACCCGGTCACAGCCCAGCTCCAATGCCTTTTCCAGCGGCACCGGGTCGGCAAGGCCGCCATCATAATAAGGTGTACCCTCAATAAAGATGGGCTGATCCACCACCGGGATGCAGCAGGAGGCCATAAGCGGGGTGTAGTCGTCCTGCTTCATCGCCGCTTTCGTAAAATATCGGGCCTTTCCGGTGCGGGCATCCGTAGCCACCACGATCATCTCTGCCGGGTCTGCCATCATGGCGGGGTAATCCAGCGGGTTCTCGCCGCCCCGGTTGCTCAGGGTACCATAGACATACCCCAGATCGAGATAAGAATGCTTCTGCACCAGATTTTTCACACTCATGTATTCCTTGCGGAAGCTGTATTCATCATAAAAGGGCTTGTTCCGGCCATGCTGGCCTGCAATGTAGGAGCTCATATTGGCACTGCCCGCCGACACGCCGATACAGCAGTCGAAGTGGATGCCCTCTTCCAGACAGCGGTCCAGCACACCGGCACCGTAAATGCCCCGCAGGCCGCCGCCCACATCAATGATCCCGTTCTTCATTGTTTCATTCCTCCATTTTCCACCTTAGTATAGTCTTTCTGTGAAAAAACGGTATCGGCAATCCACGAAACTTGATAAAAAGAACCGGACAGGTGCTTTTCACGGCATCTGCCCGGTTTGCGTTTAGGAGATCGCGTCCACGTCCCACTTCATGCGGACGGCGTCGGCGCCGTCCAGCTTGATGTGCAGCGCACCGGCGTTGTCCAGCACCTGCTCCGGCTTGCGGGCACCGCACAGAACGTGCAGCCCCGGGATCATGCGGGCGGTCATGGCAATGACCAGCTGCGCCATGGTGCAGTTGTACTTTTCGGTCAGGTCGCCCCACTTTGCCAGCAGTTCCAGCGCCTGTGCCCGGCGGGTGGGCTGGAAGCAGGGGTTCGTGTTGCGGGTGCTGCCCTCCGGGTAGGTGGTGTCCATGGTCACCTTGCCGGTCAAAAGACCCTGCTCCAGCGGGGAGTACGCCTGCACCGAGACGCCCAGCTCCTTGCAGGTGGGCAGCAGCTGCTTTTCAATGCGGCGGGTCAGCAGGCTGTACTTTTCCTGAATGACGTCCAGCTGGCCGTACTTGCAGTAGCCCCGGATAATGTCGGAGGTGACGTTGGAAGCACCGATGGCGCGGATCTTGCCCTGCTCCTTCAGCTTCATCATGGCTTCCATGGTCTCTTCCAGCGGATATACGCCGAAGTCCGGGCTCTGCCAGTGGGTGTACAGCACGTCCAGATGGTCGGTGTGCAGACGGCGCAGGCTGTCCTCCACGTCCTCGATGATGCCCTTGGCGGAGAGGTCGCGGTACACCTGCACGCCGTCCACCACCTTGTGCAGGATGGGGGACTCGTGCCGCCACTCCAGGCCGCATTTGGTGGAAAGCACCACTTTGTCGCGGTCGATGTGCTTCATGGCTTCGCCCACCACTTCCTCGCTGTGGTACAGCCCGTAGATGGGCGCAGTGTCGATCCACTGGATGCCCTGCTCCACGGCGGTTTGAATGGCCTTTACCGACAGTGCATCGTCGTTATCGCCCCACCATGCACCGCCGCCGATGGCCCATGTACCCATGCCCAGAAACGGCACGGCGATGCCGCTTTTGCCAATGTTGATGTTCTGCATATACTTTACCCTCCGTGCCAGCAGTGTTCCCCGCAATGGGAACCCTCATTCTGATGTCTGGCATTCTATGTTGTATTCTTGATTGCTATATAAAAAAGGCTGCGGAGCGCAGGTGCACTCCGCAGCGCTCTTTTATCAGATGTTGCCGAACTCGCTCAGCTGCAAGCTCTCGTTGTGGGTCTCCGCCCAGCGCACCGCCCAGTCGGAGGTGAACAGCAGCAGACGGTTGCCCTTCATGTCCTCCACAGCCTTGGTGTCGCTGGTCAGGTCCAGATCCCGCAGGTTGTAGGTGTCGGGATCGTTCTGCACCCAGCGCAGCTGCTCAAAGGGCAGCTGCTGCATACGGATCTCCACGTTGTACTCGGTGTTCAGGCGGTACTCCAGCACTTCCAGCTGCAATACGCCGACCACGCCGACCACCACTTCTTCCATGCCGCCGCCGACCTCGCGGAAGATCTGGATGGCGCCTTCCTGCGCGATCTGCTCCATACCCTTCACGAACTGCTTGCGCTTCATGGTGTCCTTCTGCTCAATGCGGGCAAAGTGCTCCGGGGAGAAGGTGGGGATGCCCGCGAACTGGACCTTCTTTTTGCCGGTGCACAGGGTGTCGCCGATGGAGAAGATGCCCGGGTCGAACAGGCCGATGATGTCGCCGGCGTAGGCCTCGTCCACGATGGCGCGGTCCTGCGCCATCAGCTGGGTGCCGGTGGCCAGCTTGATGTTCTTGCCCTCCTGCACATGGTAGGCTTCCATGCCGCGCTCGAACTTGCCGGAGCAGATGCGCATAAAGGCAATGCGGTCGCGGTGGGCCTTGTTCATGTTGGCCTGAATCTTAAAGATAAAGGCGGAGAACTCGTCCCGGCAGGGGTCCACCGGCTCGCCGGTCAGGCTGTCCACGCGGGCCAGCGGGGCAGAGGTGAGCCGCAGGAAGTTTTCAAGGAAGGGCTCCACGCCGAAGTTGGTCAGGGCAGAGCCGAAGAACACGGGGCTCAATTCGCCGCGCAGCACCTTGTCCAGATCAAACTCCTCGGCAGCGCCGTCCAGCAGCTCGATCTCGTCCACCAGCTGCTGGTGCAGGTAGGGGGTCAGCAGCTCGTCCAGTGCGGGGTCGCCCAGCTCGGCTTCGGTCTCGCTGACCTTCTTCACGCCGTTGGCGCGGCCATCGCTGGAAAAAGCCAGCACCTTGCGTGCGTTGCGGTCGAACACGCCCTTGAACTCCTTGCCGCAGCCGATGGGCCAGTTCATGGGGTAGGTCTTGATGCCCAGAATTTCTTCGATGTTCTCCATCAGTTCAAAGGGGTCGCGGGCTTCGCGGTCCATCTTGTTGATGAAGGTAAAAATGGGAATGTGGCGCAGGGTGCACACCTTGAACAGCTTGATGGTCTGCGCCTCAACACCCTTTGCGGCGTCGATGACCATGACGGCAGAGTCTGCCGCCATCAGGGTGCGGTAGGTATCCTCCGAGAAGTCCTGATGGCCGGGGGTGTCCAGAATGTTCACGCACTTGCCGGCGTAGTTGAACTGCAGCACCGAAGAGGTGACCGAGATACCACGCTGCTTTTCGATGTCCATCCAGTCGGACACGGCGTGCTTGGCGCTCTGCTTGCCCTTGACGGAACCAGCCTGATTGATGGCTCCACCGTACAGCAGCAGCTTTTCGGTAAGGGTGGTCTTACCTGCGTCGGGGTGGCTGATGATGGCGAACGTCCTGCGGCGTTCGATCTCTTCACGATTTGTCATAGATGATATTTCTCCTGAAATGGATAGAACTTCTTCCGGCATCGCGCAGCGATGCCGGAAGAAGCATTTTTACACATACGCACCTTATTCTATACGAAAACGCGTGATAATGCAAGGGTTTTCGTTATTTTTTCAGGATCAGGCAGGGCAGAGGGGCAGTTTCGGCCCAATTGGCAAAATCACACACCAGAACGGTGAAACTTTTCAGTGGAAGTGCCCGCAGAAAACGCAGCACCGCCTGTTTTTCGTCCGAGCCGATGACCGCCCCGCTGTACAGGATGGCGCTCACGATGCCGCCGGGGCGCACCGCCTGTAATGCCGCCTGCAAGGCGGGGATGCTGCTCTGCGCGGTGGAAAACACTCCGTGGTCTGCCCCCGGCAGCCAGCCGAAGTTGAACATGACCGCATCGGCAGTGCCGGGCTGCACATACTGTAACAGGTCGGCGTGGCTGCCGCAGATGAGCTCGTACCGGTCGGCAGGCACGTCTGCCTGTTCCAGCCGGGCGCGGGTGGAGCGGATGGCTTCGGGCTGCACGTCAAAAGCCAGCACCCGCCCGGCGGGGGCAGTCAGCCCGCACAGAAAGGCGGTGTCGCCGCCGTTGCCGCAGGTGGCGTCCACGCACAGCTGCGGGTGCACCAGCCGGGCGGCTAAAAAGTCCTGCACGAACTTGACCGCCGTTAAATCCGGGGTGCGGCGGCGCACCAGCTGCCCGCCCTCGGCGGCAAAGCCGAATTTGCCCCAGAAGGCAAGCTCGGCGGCGTTTTCCGGCAGCGGGGCGGTAAAAACCGTGGCGGTTTCCCGGTCATAACCGCCAAAGCTGCGCAATACTTCTTTTAACAGGTAGGAGCCGTAGCCCTTGCGCCGCCACCGGGGCAGGATGCACAGGGTGGCAAGCTGTGCGCCCTTGGGGGCGGGAGAAAGAGTGCACTCTCCGATGCAGTCCTTTTCTTTATACAGGGCAAACCCCTGTTCGGTGCGGCGCAGTTCCATAAAAAGCTCCTCCTTGACGGGCCAATATTCTTCCCTTACAATAGCAAGCGGCGGCGCGGCTGTCAAGGGCAGAAAAGCAGGACCGCATTTCACATATTCTTCACGGCGCAAGCGATTGATTTTCACATTTGACGGTTACAATAGGGACAGTTCAAAGGAACAGATGTCCCTGCGGACCGGCCTTTGAGGGAAGGATGTAGTAACATGGAAAACGAGAACAAGTGGGAATATGATTATTCCGCTTCCGATAACGAGACCGGCTACCCCAACGTGGGCAGCAGCGGCATGAACACGGCAAACCAGTATAACGAGCCGGAAGCACAGCCCGTGCGCCCGGCGTATACCGCCCCGGCAGACGGCGGCAGCGTGCCGCCCATCCCGCCGGAGCAGCCGCAGGACTGCGCCCCGCAGCAGCCGGAAAAGCCCCGCCGCAAAAAGAAGAAGTTCAATGGCGGAAAGCTGGTGCGCAGCGCCGTGGCGCTGGTGCTGGCAGCTGCCATGGGCTTTGCGGGCGGCTTTGTGGGTGCAAAATACGGCGGCGGCAGCAAGGTGGTCATCCAGCAGGTGGAGCGCCCTGCCAGCTCTGACAGCAGCACCGACAGCACTGGCAATTCCATCAGCGCTACCAGCGGCACCGGCCTGAGCACCGCACAGGTGGCAGAGCTGGTCAGCCCCAGCGTGGTGGTCATCACCACCGAGCAGGTGGTCTACTCCCAGTGGTCGTGGTACGGTCAGAGCCAGGTGGAGAGCGGCGCGGGCAGCGGCGTCATCATCAGCTCGGATGGTTATATCCTCACCTGCGCCCATGTGGTGAGCGGCGCTTCCAACATCACTGTGAGCATCGGCGACAAGGATTACCCCGCAACGCTGGTGGGCGAGGATACCACCAGTGATATCGCCGTGGTCAAGGTCGACGCCACCGGCCTGACCCCCGCCACCGTGGGCGACAGCGATAATCTGAAGGTGGGCGAAAGCGTCATGGCTGTGGGCAACCCCTTGGGTGAGCTGGGCGGCACCGTGACCAGCGGCATCGTCAGCGCACTGAACCGCAGCGTCAGCATTCAGGGTTCGAGCTCTGTCAACACCATGTCCCTGATCCAGATGGATGCCTCCGTCAGCCCCGGCAACTCCGGCGGCGGCCTGTTCAACATGAACGGCGAGCTGGTGGGCATCGTCAATGCAAAGTCCTCCGACAGCGATGCCGAGGGTCTGGGCTTTGCCATCCCGGTGAACGACGCCGTAAAGGTGGCGCAGGAGCTGCTGGAAAACGGCTATGTGACCGGCCGTCCCTATCTGGGCATCAGCTACTATGCCGTGACCGACGCCCAGACTGCCGCCCAGCTGGGCGTGAACGCCTACGGTGTCTACATCGTGGAAGTGGTCAAGGGCGGCCCTGCCGACAAGGCGGGCCTGCAGGCCGGTGACCGCATCGTGAGCATGGACGGCAGCGAGGTGGCCACCCAGAGCGACCTTGGCACCCTGATGCAGGACCACAAGGCCGGTGACACCATCGAGATCACCGTCGCGCGCGGTGGCCAGATGCAGACCGTTAACGTCACCCTTGGCGAAAAGGGCGCAGATAATAGCTAAAAACTGCATAAAAAAAGCGAGAGTCCTCCGTTTTTTCGGAAGGCTCTCGCTTTTTTGTTTGTACCGCGCTCCGCGGGGAAGTTACTGCTTGCCGCAAGCGTGCAAAGACGCTCCGCTGGGCCAGAGGCAGGGAGGGGTG
>OHPZ01000710.1_pt1 | contig 12991 bp, 7 predicted proteins | sample 1577851 | NCBI WGS metagenome assembly OHPZ01 (sample SAMEA3879507, study PRJEB24766) | human gut metagenome | biome: human-associated habitat; feature: feces | place: USA | collected 1985/1987 | reverse complement strand
TACAGTCTCCCCGCTACAGCGAGATCTTAGAGAAACGCTCCAGCATGGGTGAACAAATGGACCTGAGCCCGGACTTTGTAAAGGAGATCTTGAAGGAGATCCATGAGGAATCCGTGCGCCAGCAAATGATTATCATGAACGAACAATAATTTATAAGATGAAAATATTGATTTTAGGCGCAGGAAAGATGGGTTCTTTCTTCACCGACCTGCTTAGTTTTGATCATGAGGTAGCCGTATTGGAGAAAGATCCGAAACGTATGCGTTTTATCTATAATGCCCTTCGCCTACAAAACCCGGAAGAGGTTAAGGATTTTAATCCCGAGTTGGTCATCAACTGCGTGACGTTAAGTTACACGATAGAGGCTTTCAAGGCCGTAATGCCTTACTTGCAACCGTATTGCATTATTTCCGATATCGCTTCCGTGAAGACTTATTTAAAGGAGTTTTATGAGACATGCGGTTTCCCGTATGTCTCCACTCACCCGATGTTCGGACCGACATTCGCTAATCTGGGACAACTGGAGAAAGGGGGATACCCGCATTTCATGTTGAAGGAGATATTCGAACAACCCGATTGTATTAACGACTGTATGCGTGGACGCATCAATGCGGACGGTGATAAAGTAGTACTGTCGGCGGTTATTGATCATAAGGAACGTTTGCTCAAGGCTCGTCGCTTTGTAATTGTGGCTTGCGGAACTTCGTGGCATGCCGGATTGATAGGGAAACAACTGATAGAAAGTTTCTGCCGTATTCCGGTAGAAGTGGAATATGCCTCCGAGTTCCGCTATCGTGATCCGGTGATTCATGAAGACGATGTGGTAATAGCTATCTCGCAATCGGGTGAAACGGCCGATACATTGGCTGCCATAGAACTGGCGAAAGAGAAAGGAGCTTTTATCTATGGTATATGCAATGCGGTAGGTTCATCCATTCCGCGCATTACAGATACCGGTTCTTATATTCATGTAGGACCGGAAATAGGAGTGGCGTCCACCAAGGCATTTACCGGACAGGTAACCGTGCTTACCATGCTGGCGCTGACGCTGGCAAAAGAGAAAGGGAGTATGGCAGATGAGAAATACCTGGAAGTGATCCGGGAATTGACTGTGATTCCGGCTAAAATAAAAAAGATATTGATCAGTAATCCTAAAATAGCGGAACTGTCGCGTATTTTCACCTATGCACATAATTTCCTCTATTTGGGGCGGGGGTACAGTTTCCCGGTAGCTTTGGAAGGCGCGTTAAAGTTGAAGGAGATATCTTATATTCACGCTGAAGGCTATCCCGCCGCTGAGATGAAACATGGACCTATCGCATTGATTGATGCCGAAATGCCTGTTGTGGTGGTAGCTACGCATAATGCGATGTATGAAAAGATAATGAGTAACATACAGGAAATCAAGGCGCGGAAGGGAAAAGTAATCGCTTTGGTCACAGAAGGAGATACGGTAATCAGTAAGCTGGCCGATGATTGCATTGAGTTGCCCGAAACATTAGAGTGCCTCGAACCGTTGATAGCTACGATCCCCTTGCAGTTATTGGCCTACCATGTAGCCATTTGCAAAGGGAAGAATGTGGATCAGCCACGAAATCTGGCGAAGTCGGTAACAGTAGAATAGAAGGCAATGCTGCCGGAGATTATGCAGGAAGTTTCCGGCATAATTCTTGAAAGATGTACCGTAAGTTTGGAAAAATGACAGAAGGTCTTGTCATACCTTTGGGATGTTTTTATAAGAATCTGAAAATGAACTATTAATTTAAGTAGTAAAGAGAGAGCATGGAACCGTTAAAGCATGAATGTGGAGTCGCTATGATACGACTGCTGAAACCGCTGGAATATTATCAGGAAAAGTATGGAACCTGGATGTATGGCTTGAACAAGCTGTATCTGCTGATGGAAAAACAACACAACCGCGGACAGGAAGGCGCCGGGTTGGCCTGTGTCAAACTGGAGGCCAATCCCGGTGAAGAATATATGTTCCGTGAAAGAGCTTTAGGTTCAGGGGCGATAACAGAGATATTCGGTACGGTGCAAAATCATTTCAAGGATTTGGCGCCTGAACAATTGCATGATGCCGGATACGCCAAGAAATGCCTTCCCTTTGCCGGAGAGGTATATATGGGGCATTTGCGTTATTCCACTACCGGAAAAAGCGGTATCTCCTACGTGCATCCGTTCTTGCGCCGTAACAACTGGCGTGCCAAGAATTTGGCGTTGTGCGGCAATTTCAACATGACCAATGTGGATGAGATTTTCGCACGTATCACTGCCGACGGCCAGCATCCGCGTAAATATGCCGACACATATATTATGCTGGAACAAGTGGGGCACCGTTTGGATCGCGAGGTGGAGCGCCTCTATGTGGAATGTGAGAAGGAAGGTCTGAAAGGCATGGATATTACTCACGCTATAGAAGACCGCATTGATCTGGGCAATGTCCTCAAGACTTCGAGCAAGGAGTGGGATGGAGGCTATGTGATCTGCGGTATGACCGGTAGCGGTGAGTCTTTTGCGGTGCGCGATCCGTGGGGCATCCGTCCGGCTTTCTGGTACATGGACGATGAAATCATGGTATTGGCATCCGAGCGCCCTGTCATTCAGACTGCCTTGAATGTATCTGCCGGAAGCATCAATGAATTGCAACCGGGACAGGCTATCCTTATAAGCAAGACTGGAAAGATGCGTCTGGCACAGATCAACCGGGCGAAAGAGAAGAAAGCCTGTTCCTTCGAACGTATCTATTTCAGCCGGGGAAGTGACATGGATATTTATAAAGAAAGAAAACAGCTGGGCGAAAAACTGGTGAATCCTATTTTGAAAGCGGTAGACTATGATGTGGAGCATACCGTATTCTCTTTTATACCCAATACGGCGGAAGTGGCTTTCTATGGACTGCTGGAAGGATTCGACAATTATCTGAATGAACTGAAAGTAAAGAAGATAGAGGCTTTGGGGCATCATCCCAATCACGAGGAACTGGAAAAAATCCTGTCCTGGCGTATCCGTAGCGAGAAAGTAGCCATCAAGGATATCAAGCTGCGTACCTTTATCGCCGAAGGCAACAGTCGGAATGATTTGGCTGCCCATGTGTATGATATCACTTATGGAAGCCTTGTGCCTCATGTGGATAATCTGGTGATTATTGATGACAGCATCGTCCGGGGAACTACGTTAAGACAGAGCATTATCGGCATCCTCGACCGCCTGCATCCGAAGAAAATCGTCATTGTTTCTTCTTCGCCACAGGTGCGTTATCCTGATTATTATGGTATTGATATGGCCAGTATGGATCAGTTTATCGCTTTCAAGGCTGCTATCGATTTATTGAAAGAACGGGATATGAAAGATGTGATAGCCCGTGCTTACAACAAATCGAAAGACCAGGTGGGGTTACCCAAAGAGCAGATGGTGAATTATGTGAAAGAAATTTATGCCCCTTTCACTAATGAGGAGATTGCGGCAAAAATGGTGGAACTTCTCACTCCGAAGGGTACGCAGGCGAAAGTGGAAATCGTTTATCAGACACTGGAAGGATTGCATGAAGCGTGTCCCAACCATACGGGCGACTGGTATTTCAGTGGGGATTATCCTACTCCGGGTGGAGTGAAGCTGGTGAACCAGGCGTTTATAGACTATATAGAAAAAGTTTATCAATTCTAAAGAACAACCATTCAAGATAGATTAGATGAGAAATGTAACATTGATCCTCGACGACGGGAGCCGTTTCCCGGGCAAGTCGTTCGGTTATGAGAAACCGGTAGCCGGCGAAGTGGTGTTTAATACCGCTATGACCGGTTATCCTGAGAGTTTGACAGACCCTTCATATGCGGGGCAGCTGATGACCTTAACTTATCCGTTGGTCGGTAACTACGGGGTACCTCCCTTTACTATCGAACCCAATGGCTTGGCTACTTTTATGGAAAGTGAACGTATCCATGCCGAAGCGATTATTGTAAGTAATTACAGTGAAGAATACAGTCACTGGAATGCGAAAGAAAGTCTGGCCGACTGGCTGAAGCGTGAGCAAGTGCCGGGCATTACAGGCATCGATACCCGTGAACTGACCAAAGTTCTTCGCGAACATGGGGTAATGATGGGGAAAATTGTATTTGATGATGAACCCGGCAATGTGCCCGAAGCAATGTATGCAGGTATCAATTATGTAGATAAAGTATCGTGTAAGGAAGTCATTCGTTACAATGAAGGTGCAGGTAAGAAAAAAGTGGTGTTGGTGGATTGTGGTGTAAAGACAAATATCATCCGTTGCTTACTGAAACGGGATGTGGAAGTGATCCGTGTTCCTTGGAACCATGACTTTACAGGGATGGAGTATGACGGATTGTTTATTTCGAACGGTCCGGGTGATCCGGATACTTGCGATGAGGCGGTACAGCATATCCGCAAGGCGATGAGCCTGAGCGACAAGCCTATTTTCGGCATTTGTATGGGGAATCAGTTGCTTTCCAAAGCAGGAGGCGCCACCATCTATAAATTGAAATACGGTCATCGCAGCCATAACCAACCGGTGCGCATGATAGGAACGGAGCGTTGTTTCATTACCAGTCAGAACCACGGTTATGCGGTAGATAATAATACATTGGGAACCGATTGGGAACCGCTGTTCATCAATATGAATGACGGTTCCAACGAGGGTATCAGGCATAAAACCAAACCTTGGTTCTCGGCACAGTTCCATCCGGAAGCTGCATCGGGACCTACGGATACCGAGTTCCTGTTTGATGAGTTTGTGAAGTTGTTATAAACCGTGTATTAAAAAGAACAAGTATGAAAGACGAAATAAAGAAAGTATTGTTATTAGGTTCCGGTGCCTTGAAGATTGGCGAGGCCGGAGAATTTGACTATTCGGGTTCGCAAGCATTGAAAGCCTTGAAGGAGGAAGGGATTGAAACGGTTCTGATCAACCCGAACATCGCTACCGTGCAGACCAGCGAAGGGGTGGCAGACCAGATTTATTTCCTGCCCGTTACTCCTTATTTTGTAGAGAAGGTGATAGAAAAGGAACGTCCGGACGGCGTGCTCCTGTCTTTTGGCGGACAGACTGCCTTGAACTGTGGGGTGGCACTGTACAAAGCAGGCATTTTCGAAAAATACAATGTCCGTGTGTTGGGTACTCCTGTGCAGGCCATCATGGATACTGAAGACCGTGAATTGTTTGTAGAAAAACTGAATGAAATCAATGTCAAGACCATCAAGAGCGAAGCGGTGGAAAATCTGGAAGATGCCCGTCGCGCCGCTAAAGAATTAGGTTATCCGGTCATTATCCGTGCCGCCTATGCATTGGGTGGTTTGGGCTCAGGTTTCTGTGACAATGAAGAGGAACTGAATGTTCTGGCTGAAAAGGCCTTCTCTTTCTCTCCGCAGGTATTGGTGGAAAAGAGTTTGAAAGGCTGGAAGGAGGTGGAGTATGAAGTGGTCCGTGACCGTTATGATAACTGCATCACTGTATGTAACATGGAGAACTTCGACCCGCTGGGTATCCATACCGGCGAGTCTATCGTGATCGCCCCTTCGCAGACACTGACCAATGCCGAGTATCATAAACTTCGTGAACTGGCTATCCGTATCATCCGCCATATCGGCATTGTGGGCGAATGCAATGTACAGTATGCCTTCGATCCCGAATCGGAAGATTACCGTGTCATTGAGGTCAACGCCCGTCTTTCGCGTTCGTCTGCATTGGCTTCCAAGGCTACCGGCTATCCGTTGGCTTTCGTTGCCGCCAAATTAGGCTTGGGATATGGGTTGTTCGACTTGAAAAACTCGGTGACAAAGACCACCAGTGCCTTCTTCGAGCCTGCACTGGACTATGTGGTGTGCAAGATTCCCCGTTGGGACTTGGGCAAGTTCCACGGTGTGGACCGTGAACTGGGCTCGTCCATGAAATCGGTGGGCGAGGTGATGGCTATCGGACGTACTTTCGAAGAAGCCATTCAGAAAGGTTTGCGCATGATTGGTCAGGGAATGCATGGTTTCGTAGAGAATAAGGAATTGGTTATAGAAGACGTGGACAAAGCCCTTCGTGAGCCGACGGACAAACGTATCTTCGTGATCAGCAAAGCCATGCGTGCAGGTTACACGGTAGACCAGATTCATGAGCTGACCAAGATTGACAAATGGTTCTTGCAGAAATTGCAGCACATCATGGACACTTCTAAAGAGATGCACGAATGGGGCAATAACCACAAGCAGATTACCGATATGCCGGACGAATTGCTCCGCAAGGCGAAAGTGCAGGGATTCTCCGATTTCCAGATAGCCCGTGCCATTGGCTACGAAGGAGATATGGAAGACGGTATTCTGTATGTGCGTAATCATCGTAAGCAGGTGGGAATCCTTCCGGTGGTGAAACAAATCGATACTTTGGCGGCCGAGTACCCTGCACAGACCAACTATCTGTACTTGACGTATAGCGGTGTGGCCAATGATGTGAAGTACTTAGGCGACCATAAATCCATCGTGGTACTGGGTTCGGGTGCTTACCGCATCGGTTCGTCGGTGGAATTTGACTGGTGTGGCGTGCAGGCTTTGCAGACTATCCGTAAGGAGGGTTACCGCAGTGTCATGATTAATTATAATCCCGAAACGGTTTCTACCGACTATGATATGTGCGACCGTCTGTACTTTGACGAGCTGACTTTCGAGCGTGTGATGGATATTCTCGAACTGGAGAATCCTCACGGAGTCATTGTATCTACCGGTGGCCAGATTCCCAATAATCTGGCTCTCCGTCTGGATGCGCAAAATGTAAATATCCTCGGTACCAGTGCCAAGAGCATTGACAATGCCGAAGACCGGGATAAATTCTCGGCCATGCTGGACCGCATCGGAGTGGATCAGCCCGAATGGAGCGCATTGACTTCTATGGAAGACATCCATGCCTTTATTGACAAGGTAGGCTTCCCTGTTTTGGTACGTCCCTCGTATGTGCTGAGTGGTGCGGCCATGAATGTCTGCTCCAATCAAGAAGAGTTGGAACGCTTCCTGAAACTGGCTGCCAATGTATCGAAAAAGCATCCGGTAGTGGTGAGCCAGTTCATCGAGCACGCCAAGGAAGTGGAAATGGATGCTGTGGCTCAGAATGGTGAGATTGTGGCATACGCTATCAGTGAGCACATTGAGTATGCCGGAGTGCATTCGGGCGATGCCACTATCCAGTTCCCGCCGCAAAAGCTGTATGTGGAAACGGTGCGCCGCATCAAGCGCATCTCCCGTCAGATAGCCAAGGAATTGAATATTTCCGGTCCGTTCAATATCCAATATCTGGCAAAGGATAACGATATCAAGGTGATTGAATGTAACCTTCGTGCTTCACGCAGCTTCCCCTTTGTCAGCAAGGTGCTGAAAATTAATTTTATTGAACTGGCTACCAAAGTGATGCTCGGACTGCCGGTTGAGAAACCGAACAAGAATCTTTTCGAGTTGGATTATGTGGGTATTAAGGCCAGCCAGTTCTCTTTCAACCGTTTGCAGAAAGCCGATCCGGTATTGGGGGTAGACATGGCCTCTACCGGTGAAGTAGGCTGCATCGGTACGGATACTTCGTGTGCCGTATTGAAGGCGATGCTGTCTGTGGGGTATCGTATTCCGGAAAAGAGCGTGTTGCTTTCTACAGGTAATGCCAAGCAGAAAGCGGATACCTTGGAAGCGGCCCGTATGTTGCAGAAGAAAGGTTATAAACTTTATGCCACCGGAGGCTCATCCCACTTCCTGACCGAGAACGGGGTGGAAAATACCCGCGTGTATTGGCCCAGTGAGGAAGGGAAACCTCAGGCACTGGATATGTTGCATCGGAAAGAGATAGACATGGTAGTCAATATCCCGAAGAATCTGACAGCCGGGGAGTTGGACAATGGATATAAGATACGTCGTGCCGCTATCGACCTGAATGTGCCCTTGATTACCAATGCTCGTCTGGCAAGTGCGTTTATCAATGCTTTCTGTACCATGACGATAAACGATATCGCTATCAAGAGCTGGGCGGAATATAAATGATTTTAATGGCTGATGATATGTGGTTAATGGGGTGTGGCAACAGTGCACTCCATTAACTATTAATCAGTGACTTCTCTTTTATCGGAAAATAAATCACTATTCTTTCTGTGTTTACAAAAAGTTTTCTACTTTTGTCCAATTAGGAATCCTAAAGATATTCAAAACAAATGGATTGTGAACACAAGCTTAAAGTATTAGAGCAGGAAATTGAATCGTTGAAAGAGGAGAACAGGCTGCTGAAAGAAAAATTATCTTCTTCTGAAAAAAACTTTGATGGTGTTAGTTTCAAGGAGAAATATGCGGTAAGAATATTAGATTCCTTGCCGGATATGTTGACCGTTTTCAATCATGAGGAAATGGGGATAGAGGTGGTGTCTAATGAGGAAACAAATCATGTGGGTGTATCCAACAACGATTTTAAGGGGATGCGTATGCAGGATATGGTTCCTAAAGAGGCTTATCACAATATACATAATAATCTTCAGAAGGTTATTTCGACAGGTAGGGGTTCTACAGCCCATCATGAATTGGATGTGGACGGGACGCTTCATTATTATGAAAATCGTATTTTCCCCTTAGATGAAGAATATGTGTTGATAATGTGCCGTGATATTAGTGAAAGAGTTGCCACACAGCAGAATTTGGAAATATTTAAACGGATACTGGATAGGGTCAGTGATAGTATTCTGGCTGTATCGGCTGACGGAACCTTAGTCTATGCCAACCGGCAGTTTATTGAGGAATATGGAGTGAAAGGGGAATTAGGAACACAGAAAATCTATGATTTGCCTGTTTCCTTGAATACTAAAGAACAGTTTGATAAACGTGTTCAGGAGATTCGCGACAACGGAGGTAATTTTGCTTATCGTGCCAAATATACCCGTGTGGGAGAAACAAAACTTCGTGTTCATCAGGTTTCGGCCTTTATGATTCAAAATCAGGGCGAGGAAATGATTTGGTTCTTTACACAGGATATAACAGATGTTATCAAGAATCGTGATGAATTGCGTGAATTGAATTATCTGATGGATGCTATACTGAATAATATTCCTGTTTATTTGTTTGTGAAGGACCCTGAAGATGATTTCCGATATCTTTATTGGAATAAGGCGTTTGCCAGTCACTCTAAAATTCCTGCTTCCAAAGCGTTGGGGCGTACTGATTTTGAAGTATTTCCCGAATATGAGAATGCGGAGAAGTTTCATCGGGATGATTTGGAATTGATTCGTACCCGCGAACGTATGGAAATGCAGGAAACGTATGTGACGGCTACAGGAGAGCCCCGTATTGTGCAGACCTTGAAAACGTTGGTTCCTCTGGAAGGGAGGACACCGCTCATTATCGGTATTTCATGGGATATTACCAATATACAGAATATAGAGCAGGAATTGATATTCGCCCGTATCAAAGCCGAACAGTCCGACAGGTTGAAAACCGCTTTCCTAGCCAATATGAGCCATGAAATCCGTACTCCGCTGAATGCAATTGTGGGATTTTCGCATTTGATGACTATAGCGGATAACGCAGAGGATGAAAAACTTTATTCGGACATCATCAACCAGAATTCGGAAATATTGTTGCAATTAATCAATGACATACTTGATTTGGCAAAAATAGAGGCGGGTACATTGGAATACATCAGATATCCAATGGATTTGGGAGAATTGTGCCGTAATGTGTATGAGATGCATAAGGATCGGGTGCAGACTGGGGTTGTTTTGATATTAGACAATAAAGACACCAGCTTGATAATCAATGAAGATCAGAACCGAATTATGCAAGTTGTTACAAATTTGATAACCAATGCTATAAAATTTACTTTCAAAGGGGAAATCCGTTTTGGTTTTGAAGTGAGGGAGGAGTATATTGATTTTTATGTAAAAGATACGGGAATGGGTATCTCCGAGGAGAAGATTAAAATGATTTTTGAGCGTTTCGTGAAACTGAATACTTTTGTTCAGGGAACAGGTTTGGGGCTTGCGATTTGTAGGGTGATTGTAGAAAAACTAGGTGGAGAGATTACTGCGGAATCCAAACTGAATGAAGGTTCTACTTTTCGTTTTACGATTCCTTATAAGGCGGGTAAAAAAATTCCGGAATCCGGAAAGGCTATGAAGTGTCCGGAATCAGGGAGTACGGGACCGAGAAAAGTGTTGCAAAGAAGAACAGTACTGGTGGCGGAAGATGTAGACAGCAACTTTTTGCTGTTAAAGACATTGTTAGGGAAAAGATGTAATCTGCTATGGGCTAAGAATGGAGAGGATGCGGTGAATCAATTTAAAGAACATCAGCCCGACTTGATTTTGATGGATATCAAGATGCCCCATATGGATGGGCTGGAGGCTACGCGCCTGATTCGTTCTTATTCAAAAGAAGTGCCTATTGTCGCTTTGACTGCCTTTGCTTTTGAGTCCGACAAAGACAGGGCTATAGAAGCCGGATGCGATGATTTCCTGACTAAGCCGGTTTCACAAAATGCCTTGGAAAAAGTGTTGGATAAATATGTTAAGTAGACATTGGCGAGGTATAGTGCGTAAAGACAACAGGCAATATGGAACAGAACAGGGAAGGGAGGATGCAATGCGAAGATTATAGATCTTACCCCCGGAAGATTATAGATCTTACAGGTGAAAGATTTATATCTTTGGGTTGTAAGATTACGATGGACTCATAGGGAATAGAAACGGACTTTTATAAAAACAAAAGAGGAACTGCCTCTGCGGCAATCCCTCTTTTCTGAATTTGAGAGCATGTTATTTAACTTCGATAACCTTGGCTGCTTTTTCTTTGTCTTCCGGCGTACGTTTCGGCAGCTCGATAGCTAATACACCATCGTTTACTTTTGCATCAATTTTATCTTTATCTACATCATCAGGCAGGATCAATGTCTGTTGGAATTTAGAATAAGAGAATTCGCGACGCAAGTAACGGCTTTCTTTCTTGCCTTCTTTATCACCTTCGGTACTTTCTGTTTTCTTTTCCATAGAGATAACCAAGTCGTTGTCTTCGTTGATATGAATCTTGAAGTCTTCTTTGGTCATTCCCGGAGCGGCGACTTCTACTTTGTAGTCTTTGTCACTTTCAATAACATTGATGGCGGGAGCTGTTGCATTGGCTTTTACCATCCAGTCGTTATCAAAGAAATCATTAAAAATACTTGGTAACCATGTTTGGTTTGATCTTCTTACTGGCATCATAATCTTAATCTCCTATAGGTTTTGGTTAAACATTTTGTTTATTTCTGAATTCCTTCACCTTTCGGCTTTGTCATTCACTATCCATAATGCAAACCGCATACCATTAGTTCGATGATATGCGGTTTATATTGCACTCTTTTAAACCTATAAAGGTTTTCTTAAAGATTAAAACCTTTGCATTAAAAGTTGGTAAGCCTCTTTAAACATTTGATTGTCAAGGCTACTGCCAATTTGTAATTTTAGGGGGACAGATTGACAGTTGTTCTATATCAGCTTGAACCGCATACGGAAGATTCCGTCTTTATAGTCGTGGCTTATAATTTTAAATGTACCTATTTCGGACGTATTTTTCACGTGTTGACCTATACAGAGGCATTCGTCGTAATCGCCGACTTTTACAATCCGTACGGTTTCGGAAGCTTTTTCCGGTAAACGTTTCATGTCAAAGCGCCCTATAGCTTCCTCTTGAGAGATAAATTCCATTGTAACGGGCAAATTTCTTCGCAATACTTCGTTTACTGTGTTTTCTATTCTTATAATATCCGCTTCTTCCGGACAGGTTTGCAGCGCAAAATCCAGCTTGCTTTTTTTGCGTTCTATATGGGCGGATATTGCCCGTCCGCATCCGAAAAGATTGACCATTGTCCTGTTTATGACATGCTCTGTAGTATGCATGGGAGGGTATTCCTGTTTATTATGGTCGTTGAGTGATGGTTGTTCCATAGTTATTTTATTTTTGTTCTGATTTTGATGGGATATTAAAATCCGTTCAAAGATAAATTATTCTTTTGTAATAAGGAAGCAGAGAGGAAATGATTGCTTTTGTATTATTATAAAACAACGAATTTTAAAAGATACTCAATGCCGGAGGGGAGTACTTTTGCAGAAAAGTATGACGTTCACGAGGCTCTTAACCGATTTTAATGAGGCATGAACGTCATATTGATTTTTACTGTTTTACATCACAGGGGTTTGGAATAAGAATACAAATGAGTCGCTGTCTTTTAAATCTTTTACAGCATCTCCTGCATAAATCTTTCCGTTGGTGAGGGTCAGTTTCTTGATTCCGGCTTTGGGACTGAAGTCGATTTTCTTCAAATCCAACCAAAACAGATTAGGAGTCATGACCGATTCAAAATAATATATTTTATTCTTCTGATCGGATACAGAGCGCCAGCGGGTGGAAGATATATGAGGTTTGTCCGGTGTGGTAATTCCGAAAGGGACAGATACATTACGCATCACACTGAGCACACTGGGTACAGCTATTTTAGCGTCCGGAGTCTGAGGGATTGCATGTATATAAAAAGAGGCACGCACAAAGCGGTCGCTGGAACGGTTCGTGCCCGGCAGCATTTGCAATCCTCCTACTTCTTTCCAGTAATCATTGATAGCCAACTGATAATCATATCGTGGAGAATTGGTCATCACTTGGAATTCTTTTCCTTCGTGTATGCTTAAATTCCCGTCCAGATATTCCAAAACCGCTGTATTTCCTGTTTCATCTGTAATAGCTAGGTGAAGAGTGGAAGCTGAACCGTTGGGCATGTGGGGAGCATCAATGCGGAATGATTCTTTTTTCAGCTCCTCAACAGCTTCATGTACGGTGGCAAAATTGTCCAGTACATATTGTGTCCATATGCTGATTCCCATGACAGGACGTGTATCTTCCGGACGGTCAAAGACGGATTCTGGCAAAAATAACAGACTGGCAACCAATCCTTTTTCATTCATTCCGTCACACGTACCTATATCATATCCTGTTGCAATGACGC
>OHPZ01000690.1_pt1 | contig 13358 bp, 7 predicted proteins | sample 1577851 | NCBI WGS metagenome assembly OHPZ01 (sample SAMEA3879507, study PRJEB24766) | human gut metagenome | biome: human-associated habitat; feature: feces | place: USA | collected 1985/1987 | reverse complement strand
TTAATTCGTCCCAATTTTAATGGGACACTAATGATTACAGATATACTTTTAATACGTTCCGGAGAGACACTGGATAAAGCTTCTTCGCCAACGGCTTCTTTGCCATCTATATAAACTAACGGCTTCTTACCACTTACTGAATGAAACGTTACACCCCAATTCTTACTTCCACGATTGAGAGCATCTAATCTCGTTTTTGAAATAGCATCAATCTTGTACTTATTCTGCAATATTTGTTCTGCGGTTGAATGTAACTGAATAACCATAGCCCCGTTTTTCGCTTTATCTCCATAAATATCTGTAGCCTCTTTTCCATCTAATATAGAAATACTTTCAATACGACTTGGATCTAAAGCATCTACCACAGTACGAGAAGATTCTTTACCATCAATGATCACCAATACATCTTTATCTCGCAAATCCACCGTAGATATCCCCCCAATATGGGTACCCATAAGTTTCGATTTATCTACAGATGTATTCATTCCCGGCTTTATTTTTGCTTGAGTTTTGGTTATTTTAAAATGATTATCTTCATCCGGCAGTAGTTTAGTAGCCAACACCCCATTCTTTCCTTTTTCTCCATAAATAGATATTGTTCCCTTCTCCTTCAATATTGAATCACCCGTGACTACCAACTTTTTCAGTGAATCTCCAGAAGTAATATTCGACACATCTTTGGTGATTTCTTCCACTTTTGCTTCTACAATTGCAGCCAAATCATTAACTTTGACTGCAGAAATCTCCTCAACTCTTTCGGAGATTTCGGGACGGGCAAAAGCGGTTACTGCAATAGTTGCCAACGGAAGTACATACAAGTACTTCAAACGTGCCCAAGGATTCGATTTTTCTTTTAACATCATAGTGATACGTTTTTTAAGTTTACTGTGATTAAAGCTGTTGGCCATAGAGTAGAGCCTTGTGCCAACGGCTTTTTTTATTAATAATAACTGATAATCTTTCGCATCAATACCTTCATTAATAACTGTTTCATCGGCTTCATATTCATGAATATTCTGTAATTCCTGTTTCAGCAGCCATATACCGGGGTTGAACCATTGAAAAAAGATACAGATATCAGCTACCAACAAATCGATGGAATGACGATTCTGAATATGTGCCATTTCATGAATCAGAATCTCGCGTCCATCCTCTTCCAAATCTTTCCGGGAAATAACGATATATCTCATCCAACTGAAAGGAGCGACCTCCCGTTCCAGAACAATCAGTCTGACTCCTCCTTTAAGCCTTTCCCGTTTACCCGATTTAATCAGTAATAGTAAACGGGATAAAGAGTAAAGATTACGGCATGCAAAGAATATAATACCAACCAGATAAAACAGCAACAGAACTTGTACCCAGGAAATGGAAAGTTCCTCCGGCTGTGCAACCGACACCTCCGCGGGATCCATAGCTTCCGCCATCATCAATAGTTGCTCAACTGTCAGTACGGTCTGACTCAATTCGGTCTGATGAGCAGTAGTCACCTCTATAAAGGGAATCAGCAGGGATAAAAATAATATCCCTAATAAGGCTATCCTGTTGAACCGATGGAATGTTTCCTTACTTAACAACAATCTGTAAAACAGATAAAATAAAGACAGACAAACCGCCGATTTCAAAATATAGATAAGAAAGATTCCCATAGTCATTGATATTTAAAGGAGACAAATATAGTTTTAACCCGGATTAGTATAAATAATAAGGACGCTGAATGACCATTTTATTAAGTATATTGATTCCTAAGTTATTTATCCAATACGATTTTTATATCTTTTGCAGCTTTTGTCCTGAAAAGCACCTTCTCACCCCGAGAAATCTGGAGAGAGGCGTCTTTAGGAGTTTTCAGCTCAAAGTGTCCAGTTGCATCAGTCTTTGTAGACGATGAAGTTCCATACATAGTAATAGTGACTCCTTCCATAGGCTTTCCTTCCTTATCCATTACAATACCCGAAGCCAATACCCACTTATCCGAATTTCTTTCCGTTTCAACACGGATCGTAGTTTCACCCTCCCCGCTATTATCAATACGTGATACTCCACGCACTTCATTTGCCGGAATATTTTTCAATTCTTCTTCCGAGGCTTCCTTACCATCAATAAAGAATAATACCTTTCCTGTAGGAACAACTTTATTATCGTGGATATTCATTGCCATCTCCCAAGCATTGTTATAGGGACGTTGCGGATTCTTTTTAATGTCTTCATATTCCTCCTCAGAAAGCAAGTCTATCAAAATCACTCCATTCTTCGCCTTCTCACCATAAGCCTCCAAAGCAGCCTCTGATTTCAAGACAGAAAAGCTTTTTATACGATCCGGAGAAATCTTAGACAAAGCATTAGGTTCCAAAACTTCTTTACCGTCAATCACTACTAGTGGTTCCTCACCATCATATACACCACGAATGGGAAGTCCGCCAATGCCAGGGACAGAGTTCAGTTTAGGAAATGATCCGGTTTTAGTCTTAAATTTAGCCTGAGTTTTAGTAATTCGAAAGTGGTTATCCGCATTCGGCAGTAATTCAATATCATAAACACCATGTTTTCCTTTCTCGCCATAGATAGAAAGAGCCGCATCGCTACGTAATATAGACACAGTCTTTATTCGATTCGGGTTGGCTTCATCATTCATTATCGAATACAATGTATCTTTAGATACTTCCTTACCATCTACCAATATAAGAGGCTTATTTGATTCCGATATCCGTTCAAAACGGCCACCATATAAAACAACCGAACTTCGCTTGGAAGCAACGGAATCATTGAATATTACAACTGAATCTGCTGAATATACAATCGATGAATCCTTAGAAACCCAACGTCCTCCATACATTTTTGATTTCTCAGGCACTACATAGGGCTTAGCTTTCAGGGAGTCTTTCAGCACATCTTTGGTGATTTCTTCCACTTTTGCTTCTACAATTGCAGCCAAATCATTAACTTTGACTGCAGAAATCTCCTCAACTCTTTCGGAGATTTCGGGACGGGCAAAAGCGGTTACTGCAATAGTTGCCAACGGAAGTACATACAAGTACTTCAAACGTGCCCAAGGATTCGATTTTTCTTTTAACATCATAGTGATACGTTTTTTAAGTTTACTGTGATTAAAGCTGTTGGCCATAGAGTAGAGCCTTGTGCCGACAGCTTTTTTTATTAATAATAGTTGATACTGTTTTGCATCCACACCCTCCTTTATCACCGTTTCATCCGCTTCAAACTCATGGATATTCTGCAATTCCTGCTTCAGGAGCCATGATGCCGGATTGAACCACTGAAAGAAAATGCAGACATCAGCCACCAGCAAGTCCCAGGAATGGCGGTTATGGATATGGGCAAGCTCGTGGATAAGGATTTCCCGTCCGTTCTCCTCCAAGTCTTTCCGTGAAATGACAATATATCCCATCCAACTGAACGGAGCGATGTCACAGTTGTGTACAATCAAAGTAACGCGCTCTTTCCTGCCCGGTAAGTAGCTGCCGATATCCTCTTTTTTACCCGATTTCAGCAACATCAGTAACCGTACCAACGAATATACGTTGCGGAAGGCAAAGAAAACGATTCCTGCCAGATAGACAAGCAGCGCCACTTGTATCCAGGTGACTGTTGCCGTTTCAGTCCTTGCTCCGGCCTCAGTGGCATTCACTGCATCCGCCATCATCAGCAACTGCTCCAATGTCAGCATCGTCTGGTGCACTTCCGTCTCCTGCTTCACACTTACCTCTACCAAAGGCAATAGGCAGGACAACAGCAAAATGCCCAACAATGAAAAACGGTTGAAACGATGAAACGTCTCGCGTGCCAGCAACAAGCGATAAAACAAATAGAATATCGCCAGGCAAACAGAAGATTTGAGTATATAAACAAAAAACAGACCCATGGTATTATTTACTATTTAGGGATTTACGATTTACTATTTACAGTTACTTGGTCAGTTCATTCCGTAGCATCTCCACTCCGGGAAATCCGGTTGCTTTGTAGGAAATATCTCCTTCACGGTTCACGACGAAATAGGTCGGGATACCCGGATATTCGTACAGCTTTGCCAATGCCGTACTTTGCTCATTGCTAATGCGACAGTGAATACCGGGTATATCCGGTATCATTACTTTCCATTTTCCTTCAGGAGATGTTTCGTCGACAATATATAGATAAACCACCTCTTTCAGCTCCTCTTTCAACGGTTTCAGGCTTTTCATGGCCCGCATACAAGGACCACACCAGGTGTTCCACATATCCACCAGTACCATCTTGCCACGATAAGGACGAGTAATGACCTGCAACAAACTGTCTGCCGCTACCTCCTTTTCCACCTCAACAATCTTATATCCGGTCTTTCCCTTAGTAGCTTCCAACTCTGATTTCAGTTCGGCTTCAATCCTCCCGTTTCTCATCAGGAACAATTGCCTGAGGTCGGGAGAAGCGATGCTGTCCACCGTCCGACGCTCTTCCTCAGTCAAAGGCATGTACTTGCTCAGATTACGGGAAGCACGCCCGGCAAGAAGCATGTCCGGCCAAAGAGGGTCTTGCACAAACTTATCCCGGAAATTTCCGGTAGCGGTCTTCACAAAGTCCGTATAATAATTGTAATATTTCTGTTCGGGGGTATGCAGAATATCCAGTTGCAGTATTTCCTTGAAGTATGAGGTACTGTCCACCGTCATGTCCGCCCTTTTCACCCCCTTCCTGCCCGAAAACATCGGGGCATAACTAAGGTTACTCTTGTAATTATAGATAAGGCTGAACAGATTCATATCCAGATTTGCCCGGATATAAGTACGGCAAGCCTGGCTCATATCCTTGTTTTTTACAAGTTTCTTTTGCACATCTTCATAATGCCTGAACAGATACTTTTTATATGCCTGCGGAGTCATCCCACAAATATCTGCATAAAAATCATCAGTTCCCGATAAGCTTTTCATTTCACCGAACCGCAGCAACTCGGTATTCAGACCGGCATAGTCTCCTTCAAACCAAACACGGCTATCCGTTACACCATCCCTTTTCCGGCTTAAAAGACGGCTTTGCGAATAGAATATTTCAGGCAGATTGATTGTGACATCCAGTTCTCCACCCGGAACGAGAAACAATTCTATTTTCGAACGGGATATCCACAGCGTAGCACCGCTCGGCAACAGCACCTCCGTCTCATAGCGGAACGTGCCATCCTCCGCTATCTTCAAGTCCTTACCGGTGAAATACATGAAGAACCAAGGCGAGTCATAGTAGCGTAACGTCACTCCATACTCTGGTTTATACCCCAATATCCGCCCCTTTATGACAGTCTTTCCCACATTCAGTTCCGGTCCGGGCAATGGCAAAACCTCATCCGGTTTCTTATTCCGCAAACGTTCGGGAATATCCACCCGAGGTTTCTCTCCGTTGAGCTGTATACCATAAATTATCCATCCTTCATCACTACCCGGCATCTCTACGAAATCAAAGCTCTCAGTATCCATCGGAAGCGGACTAAACTTCAAAACAGCAGCCATTTCACCGGAAGCGGGAATATGCGTCCACTCATCCCTGGCAAAACCGGTATTTCCCAAATATCCGTAATCCTTTCCGGATGCCCGCAACACAGCTGTCGAATCAATCCTGACCTTATCGCCCTGCATACCATAAAGCCTTACCGCCAGCCAGGTCGTATCTTTTCCAAGCGTCACTTGCTCCACTTCAATGCTACGCGTATTGCATGCCATGAAATAGGGTACCTCTACGATTTTCTTTGCCTGCAATCCGCAGCAAATACTTACCAGCAGCAAACAAACCAATCCGATATTTTTCATAAGCCAGAGTTATTAGAGTCTCAACAATCTCAGTCCCTTCCCTTTTCCACGTCTTGTATCAACTGCTTCAATTCTTCCAAGGATATATCCTCTTCCTTCACCAAAGACGACACTGCGCTGAGGTAGGAATTATTGAAATATTTACTGATAACGTTCTTCAGTGTCCGCTTGCGAAAATCCTCCTCGCTGACCACCGCATAATACTGATAGGTGTTACCATATGTATGATGGCTCAGGAATCCCTTATCCTCCAATCCCCTCACAATGGTGGACAAAGTATTGAAATGGGGTTTCGGCTCTTCATAGAATGCCAGCATTTCCTTCACAAACAAGGGTCCTTTTTCCCAGAAAAAGCCCATGATTTCTTCTTCTTTTGCAGTCAATCCTTTCATAACATTCTTTGTTTTCTGCAAATAACTAAATTATTTAGTTCAAAAACTAATTTCTCTCGTTAAATAAAACTAAAGCTTTTAGTTTATCCGGCAAACACCACTCTCCAACCATCTCCCGACAAGCAAAATACCTACTAATAGTGATTGCAGTTCTCGGATAAAAGCCGTTACTTTGCGCACGAATTAAAGAATTAAAAACAATAACATACAATGAATGAGCAACATAAGTACCGCTCCACGGACAAGATGAGTGACCTCATCTGTGACAATTACTCCTTATTAATGGTGATGAGCCGCTTCGGACTGTCATTAGGATTCGGAGACAAGAGCGTGAAGGACGTCTGCGAAGCGCAAGGCGTAGATTGCCCCACATTCCTCGCCGTAGCCAACTTTATCAGCGAAGAACAATACTCTTACAGCGGCAATGAAAGTGACTTTTCCATTCCCGCCCTTATGGATTATCTGAAGCGTGCCCACACGTATTTCCTCGACTTCAACCTGCCGGCCATCCGCCGCAAACTCATCGAAGCCATCGATTGTTCCAGTACAAACGATGTAGCCTACCTCATCCTGAAGTTCTTCGATGAATATGCCAAGGAGGTACGCCGCCACATGGAATATGAAAACCAGGCCGTATTCACCTATGTAGAGCAATTGCTCCAAGGCAGACTATCGGACGAATACAACATCGCCACTTTTGCCAGCAAACATAATCAGATAGACACCAAACTGAAAGAGCTGAAGAACATCATCATCAAATACTACCCGGAAAAGGAGAACAACAATCTCCTAAATGCGGTCTTGTTCGATATATTCAACTGCGAACAAGACCTTGCCACCCACTGCCAGGTAGAAGATTATATGTTTGTTCCCGCCGTAGCGCAAATAGAAAGGAAACTGAAAAATGAACAATAATACTTCTTTGAAGATTGTCATTGCAGAAACTTCGGTCATCATCCGGAGTGGTCTGACGGCTGTTTTGAAGCGTATTCCCAACTTGAATGCACACCCTATTGAGGTTTCTTCTCCGGAATCGCTGCAAAACTATATTCACATGCATCCGGCAGACATTATCATCATCAACCCCACTTTCGGTGGCTGGTTCGACCTGCCCGCCTTCAAGGCAGAACACGGAAAATCCGGCATCAAGTACATTGCTATGGTATGCTCCGTCATTGACAACAACATATTGAAGGAATATGACGAGAACTTCGCCATGTGCGATGACATAGATGTCATCACCTCCAAAATCAACCACTTGCTGCACACCGAGGAGGAAGAGGAAAAAGACAGCGAACAAGAAACCCTGAGCCAGCGCGAAAAAGAAATCATCACCTGCGTTGTGAAGGGCATGACCAACAAAGCCATCGCCGACAAACTCTACCTCTCCATTCATACTGTCATTACCCATCGCCGTAACATTGCACGCAAACTGCAGATACATTCTCCGGCAGGGCTTACCATCTACGCTATTGTGAACAAGCTGGTGGAATTGGGCGACATCAAGGACTCTCTATAAGGTTCTTCCGGCAACTGTTTCCCTACCCACTACGGCCTATAGGGAAAAAACGGATGAATCCCTTGCAAAAGTATTCTCCCCCATACGGGAAAAGGCCTCTGGCTATTGATTAAGGTTTATCTTGTGACTGGCGATATACATCTTTAGCGTAAAGATGTATATCTTCAGCATAGAGATGTGCATCTTCAGGCTGAAGACAAAGCTCATCCCCTATGTCAGCCCTCCCCATGCTATGGCTCAAGCAGTCTGACAAGTAGCCTTAACCAACCTTGCCCACAGTATCCGCCACGCCATACACAAATCCCCACTTCACGATATCACATCGGAAAGTGGGGATCCTTTTATCTTCATAAAAGTGGTTACGTAATTATGACTAACTAATTCATTCAAATCTGATGTTGCAAAGATAAGGCATCGGCAGACAGTGCGCAATCGCTCAAATTAGGTATAATGAAAAAAGCCAGTCATTATAAATAGGTAGAACCACCCGTAAATCAAGCATTGGCATAGCTATGCATTCCTCCAAGGATGTAGTTCACCCCAAAATAGGTCATCAGGACTGTCAGAAAGGCGACAATCATATAGATGTGGAAGAATAACGGCCTGCGGAAAATGCGTAGGCTGCGCGCATGGAACGCCGCTCCATAAACCATAAAGGTAATCAGCGCCCATACTTCCTTCGGGTCCCAAGCCCAATATCGCCCCCAAGAAGCATTGGCCCAAACCGCACCCAGAAAAATACCGGCTCCCAAAAAGAAAACGGCGGGATAAAGCAGCAATCGGCTGAGCAGCATCAACATCCGGGCTGAACGGCGAAGACACAATGCCAGTATGCCGTTCAGCATCATAAAGGCAAACAAAGCATAAGACATCATTATCAACGACACATGCGTACTGAGCCATGGAGAAACAAGCACGGGCATCAAGGGAGTGATTTGGGGATTCATCTGTCCCAAATAAGACACTAGCAAGGCAAAACCGGACAGCAAAAAGCCGAAAGGCACCATAAACGGGAAGCGCCGCCGAAACAGACAAGCCAGGAACAGCGCACACAATGCCATGAACTGCATCGTTTCGTATCCGTTGCCCAACGGTATTCGCCCACCGATGTACCACCTCAGGCCATACCCGAAGAGCTGAAAGAGAAACGCCGCATAAAGAGAAAACGGGAAAAAAGTATCTGCCAAACGCGAAGAGAAAGAGAGCGCTACAATCCTACCGGAAGAGTCTGACAATGCCGACGAACGACGCAGGCCGCGATACAGCAGACGGAAGAAAGCCAGCATCCCCACCGTAAGGTTGAACATGAACAGCAATTTACTGAAAGGAATACGGTTATACAGCAATTCGGCTTGTATTTTAGTATCGGAAACAGGCTCCACACTCCCGTCTTCCGGCAAAGGACGAATCAATGTACCATTTTGGAGCATCAAAATCAGTCCCACCTTTTCATCCGCCTCTACAATGGCCTTTTCCAGAGAAGTCATTTTCTGATGATGGTCTTGCTTCCCCTTCCAGAACTTCTGCAAGCGATACTTCTCACCGTCGAACAAATCAGCCAGACATGCATAGGGTGTCTCCAAATGAAGCAGGCGACGGAGTGCCTCGTTTTTGATATAAATCATCGGCTCATTCTGCCAAACTTCCGGACGCAGAAGCCATCCACCAATCACCTGCTCCGGCGTCATGCCTCCATAAGACGGTTTTCCCGTCAGTTTCAGTACAAAATCGCGCGCAAGGGTATTGAAAGGAACCACACGGTCATTATAAATCACCTGCTTACGGGCGAGACTATCCGCCTGCTTGCGTGCCAGTGCCGGAAGGCTTCTCTTCTGCGCATGTACCCCACTTCCCAGACACAGCAACAATAGAACAAACATTCCTCCCTTCTTCAACAACGGATGCCTCAGCAGCCTGCGGAACTCTCCACCCCGGCTGACCAGCATCCAGAGCATGGAGACACCTAACAAGAGGTATCCACTATAGGTAACCCCTATCCCCCACGGGTCATAATTCACTGTCAGCCAGCTCCCCTGCATATCCTCATCAAAGGAAGACTGATAAAAGCGGAACCCCTGCCGTGAAAGAATACGGTTCATGGAGACGGGCGTCTCACCGTGAATATAGCTGATATAATCTGCAGGAGCATCCGTACCCGGATAGTACTCAATCCGGAAACTGTCCAGACGTAAGGTGAACGGTAACTCTACAACCTGCCTGCCGTCTTGTTCCAAAAAGCAGTTCACCTCACTGCCGACAGTAAGATGCACATATCCTTTTCGGCCACAAAGAAACGTAGTCATGGCTCCCGCCAAAATCACGAGGAAGGAGCCATGCAACAACAACGTCGGGAGACGCCGCCACAACCGCTGTCTTACAAGCACAACAACAGTCATCGCAGCAAGGGCTCCCCACAAACAACAGAACCAAATCGTATGATAAACATGCTTTTCTACAAAATCCGTACTGTATGTCTGCTCTACAAACGTAGTTGCAGCAAGTAAGAGCAGCAAACAACCATAAACAGCTATGAGAAACTTTTTCAATTAAGAGCTATCAATTAAAAGTAAAAAATCAATATGGAGCAAACTCCTTGTTTTCTAAAGACTTGACTCCCATACATTCCATCTCTATCAGCCAACCCGGACGACATACGGGAGCATATACAAACACTCTCGGAGTATCCGGAAAACGCTCGTCATACATTCCTTTGACCACGGTATAGTCTGCAACATCCCGCAGATAAACAATCATCTGTCCTAAATCATCAAACGTACAGCCAGCCTCTTTCAACAAAGCCTCCACATTCTCCCACATACGTTCCGTCTGCTTGCGAATGTCTCCGGGACATACCACCTCACCTTTATTATTGATGCTCGCAGTACCCGAAATAAACACCTGGCGACGGTCGCCATAATCCACATACGTACCTCGCTCGAAACTCACACCGTATTCGTATGTGGGATTCAGATGTGTCGGTGCGTAAAGGTAGTGAATTTGTTCAGATTTCAAACCATCTACAGCATAAGTATCCATCTGAACCGTCACTTTGGGGTCGGCATGACGGCCACCGATACCGGTACTGGAAATATAATGAGTCTTCTCCGTCAAGTCCTGGGTAACAAACACCTCATTACGCGCCTTCACCACTCCGGCATAATTCACATCCACGTTCTGTACAAAGAACCAGGTACGTATGCAATTATCAGCCAGCTTACAGCCCTGTTCCATCAGCTGCATCACATAGTCATTCAACAGCAGACGGGTCTGGTATTCCGAATTGGCAGCACGATTGAAAGAGCCGCCTCCCCAAAGGTGACGGTAGGCGCCATGTCTCACTTCGAACAATCCGTTATGAAGCACCTGTGTTTCTACACCTTTCTGCAGATAGACCCACAGTGCAATCTTTGTACCGTTCAACGGCGGCTGCTCTACCACGGAGAGTGCACAATCCGAACATTCTGCCGAAAGCGCCAGTAGCATATCTGCTTGATTGGCGGCGTCACTTAGAAAGTAGCGTTTAAAGATGGCAACAGCACCTTGTAGTTCACTTTCACGCAGTTGGCAGTAAGTGTCGACCACCGCATTCAGCTGTTCTTCATAAGTCGCTTCCGGTCTGGTGGCATGAATCATTACATGATATTCTGAAACACCCGCTTCTACCTCATATTTAAAGATTTCGGTTAAGGTATTCTCCAATTGATTAGTTTGTTGTTGTTTATTTTTCATATTAAATATCAATTAGTCGTTGTTGTTCAAAAAAGTACCGGTATTACCAGTAAGGCCCATCATTATTACTGCTGTGCACCATCGTCAATCCAGTTGCCAATCAAAGACTGCATATCAGATGAGGTTATCATCTGAGAATGGTCTATACGCCAATCCGAGCTGATGTCCGTACCCAATATGAGATGCAAGACACTTTCTGACGCATTACCGGGCATAACCCTCATTTTACCGTCCACCGTCGTTGAAGCCCGGTTGACCAGATCAGCATGGCTATGTCCTTCCAGCAGATTCAAGCCACCACCCGGAGTGGTGCTAAGACCATGGCAAGCCGTACAAGTGGCATTGAATATTTTTTGTTGAATGGCATTGTACATACTTGCATCAACTGTTCCTGCATCCATAAGTATAGTATCAGCGATTTCAGTACATTCCATTGCCACCAAACTGACAATGCGCTTCCTCAACTTATTGATTACACATAGCTCGACAGTTGTCACCTCATCCGTTATGCCGGACATTGTCAACTGGATTTCATCATTATCCGATTCGGATGCCGGAACAACCTTTGAAACAATGGCATAATCGCTTTCATCATCAAATCCTGCCACTACCACACTATAGTCGCCCGACCACTTATCCACACCACTAATCCGGCCTGTCATCTTCACTGTGCGTCCTTCACCCGTGGCCACAACGGCATTCTCATAAATTCTCCCCTCATCGCATGCATGCAGACCTATAAGAAGCACGGGCAGAAAAAAGAAAAGAATGTATTTTTTCATAGACGAATCCTTTCCTGACTTCATTTAGAATGTATATTGAAGCATCACCGTGGCAGAGTGAGTGGCCAGACCTAAATTATCATTATCACGGTCGAGCTGCGTGTCGTGTCCCCAACGGGCTACATACTGATACATTGCCTGCAATTTCAAGTTGCATCCTCTGAAAAAGTAGTTCATACCTACAGCAGGCATATTCAGGAAACCGTCGTCATCCGTACCGTTACGATTGAAGATATCGTAGCGTGCGGCAAGCTGTAGGCGGGGAGCGACAAAGTAACCACCTTGCACATAACCGCCTAAAAAGCTATACGATTCATTTATCTTTTGCCGTTTGGTGAAACCTACATTCATATAATAAGCTTCAGCCGCCAGATAGAGCTTGTTCTTCAACATGGCAAATTCCAACCCCACACGGGTATCATTGGTACTCTCATTTTCACTCTCCACATTGATAGAACCCGAAAGACCGAATAATATCTTATCCTCGTTCAAACGGTTAGGATTACCTTGTGTGGAAGGCATCACCCCCTTGGGCATATAAGTCAGACGTCCGGCATACAGCAATGAAGGGATATGCCAGTCATCACTCATCGTCTTTGAAGCTGTATTCACGGAAGCTCCGGTTCCATTGAACAAGCCGACTTCATAACCGAACTTATCTGCCACCAGACCGTGAATTTCAACACCCAGGTCAAATCCCGTACCGATATTAGGCGTCACGGCATTCAACGAATAAGGCAAAATTACAGAAGACGTCAGAGAAACCGGCAACTGGGGAAGCAGTGTTTCGCCAAGAGTTGTCAGATAGGCATGCGAGAATGGAGTCTTGAACTTTCCGACACGAATCGCAAATTGTTTTTTCAGCTGTACATCAAACCACGCCTGCTGTAACAGCGCTCCTCCACTTGCAGCAGCATTGATGGACAGATTGAAAGCTACTTTTCCAAAAGCCTTGCCAGTAAAGCCAAGTACGGCATAAGGAATGGAAAAACCCGAATTGGCAATATTATCTTGGTTATAAGCCTTATCCAAGCCTTCATCATCATACCAATTGAAATTAGCACTCGTTTGTACCAACAGATAAGGCTTGAAAACAAAGTCACCTTTCTTTGTTTCAATGGTAAAACCTTCTCTTCCGGCCAATGACACT
>OHPZ01000685.1_pt1 | contig 13454 bp, 12 predicted proteins | sample 1577851 | NCBI WGS metagenome assembly OHPZ01 (sample SAMEA3879507, study PRJEB24766) | human gut metagenome | biome: human-associated habitat; feature: feces | place: USA | collected 1985/1987 | reverse complement strand
AATACAGCCATCATAATGGTAGTATTTTACTAAATGATGAAAGAGGGGGAGCCACTATGGCTTTTAGACGAGAGAAAAAGCGTATCGGTGATATGCTTATAAATGAAAATGTAATTACTCAGGAGCAGCTGGAAAAGGCTCTGCCTATAGCCAAAGAAAAGCATAAGAAGATAGGAGAAACGCTCATTGAGCTGGGGTTCACCAATGAGCTTGAGATAGCAAAGGCATTGTCACAGCAGCTTGGACTTGAGCTTGTGAATGTGAGCGCGATTAACATACCTGAGGAGGTACAAAGCCTTGTCAGCGAGGCAGTGCTCAGAAAGCACGTTATGATACCATATGCCTTTGACCAGAATAATGCCAATATAGTGCACGTGGCCATGGCTGATCCTATGGATATGGTTGCGCTTGATGATTTTTCAATTGTTACCAATCTGCAGGCTGAGCCTGCGGTAGCGACAGGCAGAGACATACTTTTGACGCTTGACAAATATTATGGTGATACAGAGGCCATGAAAGCGGCTCAGGAGTATGCGAGGGAGAGAAAAGAGCGTGAGCAGAAAAATGCCGAGGCTGAGGAAGCAACCAGCAAGGACGTCAATAATTCGCCGGTAGTTCTGCTTGTCAATTCTATCATTGAGCAGGCAGCCAGACTCAGGGCCTCAGATATACATATAGAGGCACTGGAAAATAAAGTCAGGGTGCGATACAGAATAGATGGTGCGCTTTATGAGAAGGCAGCATATAGTATACATCTGCTTTCTGCAATTATTACACGACTTAAAATCATTGGCGGTATGGATATTTCCGAGAAGCGTAAGCCACAGGACGGCCGTATCACTATGGAGATAGACAAGACAGAGTATGATATCCGAGTATCAATCCTTCCGACAGTATTCGGTGAGAAATGCGTTATGCGACTTGCGCAGAAAAAGGCACTTACAAGAGATAAAAAGGAGCTGGGATTTTCAGACGAAGAGCTTAAGGCCTTTAATCATATACTGATGAATACAAACGGTATCATCCTTGTTACAGGACCTACAGGAAGTGGTAAGTCAACCACACTTTACACGGCACTTTCCGAGCTCAACAAGGATGATGTAAATATCATCACAGTTGAGGATCCGGTCGAGGCCAATATAGATGGAATAAACCAGGTACAGGTAAATAATAAGGCTGACCTGACATTTGCATCAGCACTTCGTTCCATTCTGCGACAGGATCCGGACATCATTATGATTGGTGAGATTCGAGATCAGGAGACAGCACAGATTGCAGTACAGGCGTCAATCACAGGACATCTTGTGGTCAGCACACTGCATACCAACAGCTCGGCAAGTACTATTTCACGACTGGAGGACATGGGAGTTGAAAGTTATCTGCTTGCGGATTCGGTAAAGGGAATCATTGCACAGCGACTTGTAAGAAGACTTTGTCCGGCATGTAAGAGAGAGCATCTGCTGACAGAGGAGGAAAAGGCCTTTATGAATATACCGGCATTCCGTCCGGTAAAGATTTATGAGCCATGTGGCTGTGAAAAATGTGCCAATACAGGCTACAAGGGACGAATCGGTATATATGAGATAATGACCATAACACCAAAGCTAAAGTCACTTATTTCAAAAGGTGTTGATATAGAGGATATAAACAAGGCTGCATGTGATGAGGGCATGCATACACTTAGACAGAGTGCAGAGAAGCTTGTACTCGAAGGAGTTACTTCATTCCAGGAAATGTTAAAGACCACGTTCGAAAACTAAGGGGGAAAAGAAAATGCAGATAGTAGACATTTTAAAAGCAGCGCAGCAACAGAACTCATCGGATATACATATCGCACCGGGAAATCCGGTTATGCTTAGAATTGACGGAATGCTTGTACCGCAGGGAAATCAGGTTCTTACCAATGTTGAGACGGACAACCTGCTTTCACCAATTGTTCCGCAGGAGCTTAAAGATGAGCTAAAGGAAAAGGGAGAGCTTGATTTTGCTTTTTCGGTGGAGGGCTTTTCACGAGTCAGAGCCAATGTGTTCAGACAGAGAGGTTCATATGCAGCAGCACTTCGTATTCTCTCGTATGATGTGCCTACACCGCAGCAGCTTGGCATACCACAGTCGGTTGTCAATCTCACCACAAAGATGAGAGGACTTGTCCTCGTGACAGGAGCTACAGGAAGCGGTAAGTCGACCACATTGGCAAGTCTTATAGATGTCATTGCATCAAGAGATTCCAAAAATATAATCACGCTTGAAGATCCTATCGAGTACCTGCACTCAAGGCGCCGCTCTATAGTGGCACAGCGAGAGGTTGGAAAGGATACACTCTCATATGCTGCAGCCCTAAGAGCTGCACTGCGACAGGATCCGGATGTAATACTTGTAGGAGAGATGCGAGATCTTGAAACTATATCTACAGCTATTACAGCGGCGGAGACAGGACATCTTGTATTTTCTACACTGCATACCAACAGTTCATCCGATGCAATTGACCGTATGATTGACGTTTTTCCACCACACCAGCAGCAACAGATACGAGTGCAGCTCTCAGGAGTTTTAGAGGGAATTGTTGCACAGCATCTGCTTCCAATGGTAAATGGCGGACGAATTGCAGCATTTGAGGTGCTCCTTGCAAACAATGCCATCAGAAACTTAATTCGTGAGGCAAAAGCATTTCAGATTCCATCTATCATACAGACCTCAAAGAGAGAGGGTATGATGATGATGGATGACTGTATTTTACAGTATTACAGCCAGGGCCTTATAGCGCCGGAGACTGCAGTTGCATATGCACATGATCCGGTAAGCATGGCTAGCCGTGTACACCTTTACTATTGATGGTATAATCGTATGTATTTTACTGTTATGGTATAATGTTGTGGAGTCTTAATAAATTATGATTTAATTTATCTGGAGGTTGCACAGAATAGGTATAAGGAGGAGAAGAAAGTGGCTGACTGGACATATCAGATTATAGACCAGAGCGGAAAAGAAAGAAAAGGAAATATAGTAGCCGAGTCAGAAGCAGAGGCAAAAAATAAGCTTAAGATGGATGGAAACATGGTCATAAGCCTCACCAAGGCAACAGCACTGACCAAGGAAATCTCATTCAGTGTAGGAGGAAAGGTAAAGCCGAGAGACCTATCGGTATTCTGCCGCCAGTTCACCAGTATGGTCAATGCCGGTGTTACGATTCTTGATACGCTGGATATGCTATCCGATCAGACTGAGAATAAGGTTATGGCGAAAGCTATCAGAGGTGTTCATGCCGAGATTCAAAAAGGTGAGACTCTCTCGGATGGTCTGAAAAAATACCCGAATGTTTTCCCTGACATCATGGTGAGCATGGTTGCGGCAGGCGAAGCATCCGGCAAGATTGATGTAGCTTTTGACAGAATGTCTGCACACTTCGAGAAATCAGCAAAGCTTAACGGCATGATAAAAAAAGCGGCAGTTTATCCGATTATCGTTGTGATTGTGGCTATGTTGAGGATAGGGATTTCAATGCTGCTCTTAATCTAAGAGATGCTTTAACTTACGAAGTTGCATAATAAACGCAAACGTAAGTATGTACTGCGGGCTATCGCAGGAATTTACGACTGTGGAGTGTACACGAACTTGTGAGTAGCGTATTGTTTACAATCGCCAAAGCATACACATCGAAGCAGTAAGAAGTATCCGCAAGGACTTTAATTTCTCGATGTGTTTGAGTATATTTGAACACATTTTGAGTGGCAGAATAGATCAGTGTTTGGGAACAGAGCAAAAATATCCGCTGAGGAATTAGCGTATATGAAGGAACAATTGGATAATGACAGGGGATTTTTCGAGAACGTAAATGCAAAGTCAAAGCTTATAGAGGCTGATTTTGATGAGCTGGAGAAATCAAGACAGCTTCAGGAGTCATCCCTTAAGCAGCTGAATGATAATGCAAATAATGTGGTGGAATTTTCAAAGGACAGCATGGATGCCATATCAGCCTTAAACGACAGCTTTACAGAGTGTGTAAAGGCGGCTGCGGATAATCTTACAAGTCTTGAGAGTGCGGCAAAGGCAATTGCCACACAGCATGAGGATACATGTGCGCTTGTCGAAAACAATAAGCATTTTACAGCTCCGGCCAAGAGCTTGTCAGAGACATCGGACAGGCTTGAGGAGCATGTGGACAGCTGTGCGGATATAGCTGCGCAGATGAAGGAGCAGAATAAGCAGATGAGTGTTCTCTCACTCAATGCTGCTATAGAGGCGGGCATGCTGGGAGAGCAGGGAAAGCTGTTCGTGGAGGCTGCTGAGAGCATAAGGGAGGCATCTGTTTCATATGACAGTGCAATTGATGCTGTTGAACAGGAGCTTTCAGAAGCAAAAGCTGAGATTAGTGCACTTAAAGAGCAGGTGAGCCACCTTGTAGGGCTTCTAAAGGACAACAATGTTGCCACGACAAGGCTCATGAAGCAGGGAGTGGAGCTCAATCATGTGTTTTCACAGTGTGATGAGATTTCAGTTGACATGATAGAAGCGTGCAGACAGCAGATTGTGTCAATCCGCAATACACAGGAGGAGATTATCAAGTTTGAGGAGCGCAATAAGCTGCAGATAGAGGATGCATACGCAGAAATTTCGACTCAGAGGAAAAATTCAGTAGAAATAAAATCAACTGTGGACAAGGTGCTTGACTACAGCAGGGAGAGAGTAAGATAACAGGACAGATATGCAGACTGTGAGTGTCATGCATTTTTATGAGTGAAATATAAAAAGACATCAACCGGTGTAAATTCCGGATGATGTCTTTTTGAGTTGAAAGCTGCAATTATTAAATCAAACACGAACCTTGCTGTTTGCTGTATCCTGGAAGCTTCCGCTCTTCTGCGGCAGATGCATCCAGTTTTTGATGTAGACCACATTGTACATAACGAAAGCAAGCATAAAGGCTGTAGAAACGTCAAATACTGAATGCTGTTTGATAAACATGGTAGACAGTATAATCAGAACACAAAGCACTAATGATGCATGCTGAACGTGCTTTTTATCCTTGAAATAGCTGCTGTGCATCACCGCAAAATGAATGCCGAGCGAATTGTATACGTGAATGCTCGGAAACAGGTTCGTCGGTGTGTCAGTGGAGTAAAGCCACTCGCAAAGCGCTGTAAACATATTGTGGTGCGTGAAATAATAAGGCCTTAAATTGTGACCATTTGGATAGAGAGTTGATATAACCAAAAATACGGTCATACCGGTGTATAAAAACGCACACAGTCTGTAAAATTCTTTTTTGTCATGTAATGCCGTGAAAGCAATTCCAAAGGCCACATAGCCAAACCACATGATATAAGGAATAACAAAGTATTCACAAAACGGTATATAATCATCTATCGGAAGATGAATCAAGTGATAATGTGTGGTAACAGTGCGTTCTAAATATCCAAACCAGGTCAGATATATGATAAAGTATGATAAAATCCACACATGCTTGTAGCGGTTGAAAAGCTCTATAAGCTTATTCTGTATTTTCTTCATAAAACCACCTTTTTAATCCGCTTGAAATTATAACACTGAAAAATAATTCAAACAACACCAAAACAAAAGACTTAATAATTAAGACCTTATATAATGAGCTTTTTGTGAAATATTTATCTGCAGCAAAAAGCATAGGATATAAGCTATGGTTTAATCAGTATAAAGAATGCTAAAATCCCATGGTGCAAGAGCTATACAATCGCCTGCTGATACTGTACTGTCATCGCAAAGCTTCTTGAGACCGTCTGCATGGCAGGTAACAGTCTGCTCATCATCCGAGTAGTTAAGCAGATAAATGATTTCTTCGCCCTGTATATTGGTGCCGCGCTTTATGACAACGGGATAAGAAGCATCAAATTCATTTTTGTGCTCGCCGAAGAAAAGCTTTAGGGCTTCTATCAGCGTGTCCTCACCAAAAAGTGTGGCAAGATACATGGCACGGCCACAGCCATAGCTGTTTTGGGTGATAGCTGCGTGTACTCCCCAGTGCTTGTGCTCATACATAGCAACAGGTGTGGCAGTGGTACAGTCGATCATCTCCATCCAGTCACGCGCTTTTGATGATTTGCCACCACAGGTTACGGTGACATCGTCAGGCAGGGTGAACTCATCGTATTGTATGCCGAGAGCCTTGTTTATAATATAAGGCTGTACGTCATGGCGTATTTTAAGATGTTCATCCGAAAAAGCAGATTTAAAGGTCACCACCATATTGCCGCCGTTTGCAACAAATTCATTTAAGGCATTGAGCACCTCATCTGTTGCGCTATAGAGTGCAGGCACAAGTATATTCTCATATGAAGCAAAAAGTGCCGGGTCGGCAGGAATCACGTCGTACTCAATGTTCATCAGATACAGGGCATCGCAAAGCCATCTGAAAACGGTATTGTAATTGGAGTCGCTTTCGTTGTTCAGCTTAAATTCATTAAGCCCTGTAAGAGAAGCGTTGTCAGCAATAACCGCAAACCTGTTTGTCTTTTTCAAATTTACCAGCCTGTGCCCGTATTTTTTTAGTTCGTTTCCGATAACACTGCACTCCTTATAAAGCCGGTTCGGTCTAAGGTCGTGGGAGAGCACACCCTTCCAGTAGCTTTCTATGGCATTGTGGATAGAATGCCAGTGCCAGTATTCAACCATGCATGCACCGTTTGCAATGTGGCTTATGGCCTGCAGGCGCAGCTGTCCCGGATAAGGAAGCCATGGGTGATTTCCGGCTGCCTCGGTCTCAAGTACCAGATAATTATCACCTTTTATGCCCCTTGCAATATTGCCGCAGGCGGTAATCTCGCGGCCGCTCAGACTGCTCTGGGAAGGGTGATATATATCGCAGCCTGCGATATCCATACACTTGGCAGCCTCGTACTGATTGACCTCAGGCTGCATGCCGTAAGAGTAATCGTGCCATTCAAAGTCGAAATTGTGAGTGATGAACTGGTCATCTCTCTTGTATTTTTTGACGATATCGGCCTGCCATGCAAAAAAGTCTGTCACGAGCTTTCTCTGGAATTTTTTGTATTCCGCATCAAGGCTCATATTTATGGTGCCGCGGATATCAGGAAAGGCATCCCAGTCATCCACACGGTTGCTCCAGTAATCAAGTCCAAACTCCCTGTTAAACTCGTCAATGTCAGGAAATTCATTCTTCAGATATTCTACAAATTTAGCCTGTGCGTATTTGGAACAGGTGTCATAGGGCTTGGTCTCATTGTCGAGCTGGAAGCCGATCACGCAGTCGTAGTCCTTTACCTGCTCCATGAGCTTTTCAATGATAATCTGTGCATGGTGCAGATAGTCAGGGTTTGTGATATCCATGTTCTGGCGGTGGCCGTAGAGCTCTTTGCCGTTATGTGTCACTGCGAGAATATCGGGATATTTTTTTGCAAGCCATGATGGAACAGCATATGTAGGTGTTCCGACAATGACCTTCAGCTTATATTTTGCTGCGCAGTCAAGCATGCGGTGCAGGTGTGTAAAATCAAATACTCCCTCCTCAGGCTCCCATGTGCTCCAGGTGGATTCGGCAATCCTGATAACATTCATGCCGGCATCGCGTATCATCTTAAAATCTGTTTCTATGCGGTCGTAAGGCATATATTCGTCGTAATATGCCACACCATATAATATTTCGTTAAAATTCATTTATATGTACCTCCAATAGTTATACCATAAATATACGTTAGTAAATAAATGGTGTAAATATTAAATCATCAGAAAACAAAATGTTGAGCGAATATGCGTGGAAGAATGAGTCAGTTGCGCAAAAATTGCATGTCTAGGATGACAAGTGTATGAAGATAGGTTATAATGAAAAACAATAGAGTTGCGCAACAAATAAAAGTTGTTCAGTGATTAATCACATTTAGATGAAAGAGGCGGCAGAATGAGTAACAATATCACGATATCAGATGTAGCAGAGGCACTTGGCGTTTCAAAGACAACAGTAAGCAGGGCTATATCGGGAAAGGGCAGGATAGGCGCTGCAACAAGAAAAAGAGTGCTTGAATATATACAGGAGCATGATTATAAACCTAATGTAATAGCCAGGGGGCTTGCACAGTCAAAGACATTTAATATATGTGTGGTGATGCCGGGGGATTATGCACTTGTCGATCTGCCATTTTTCCAGGAAGCTATAATGGGGATTCAGGAGATAGCAGGTATGATGGAATACGACCTTTTGCTTTGTATAGGCTCAGGCAATGATATGGCGGGGCTTAGGCGTATCATACAGAATCATAAGGTGGATGGAGTGGTGCTGCTTCGCACGATGGTAGATGATCCACAGGTGACATTCTTGCAGGAGCGCAGGATACCGTTTGTTACAGCTGGCTCATGCAAATATAAGGATGTAAAGCAGATTGACCATGACCATAGAAGTGCCTGCAGGGAGCTGACATCAATTATGCTCATGCGTGGCATGAAAAATATGGCGCTTCTCGGTGGAAGCGAGGATATTGTTGTAAATCAGACCAGATACGCAGGCGTAGTGGATGCCCATGAGCAGTTTGGAAAGAAAATAAATGACAATCTTGTATTTTTAAACCTTGAAGGAAAAGCATATGTTGAAAAGGCTGTAGATGATGCAATTGACAGGGGCTGCGACTGTCTGCTGTGTATGGATGATGCAGTCTGTGCGCAGGCCATGAGACGGCTCCGCGAAAGGCATATAAAGGTGCCGCAGCAGGTGAAGGTGGCTTCATTTTACAACAGCTCAGTGCTGGAAAATAATGTGCCGTCCATTACATCACTTTCATTTGATTCAAAGGAGCTTGGAGCAAGAGCCTGCAAGAATCTGCTCAGACAGATAGAGGGTGAAGAGACTGAGAACAGGACACTTCTGCCGTATGAGGTAGTGTTAAAGGAGTCCACACAGTAAATTATATAAGTATGTAACTGTTTGGTACATTCACAGTTACGAGCCGAAAGAAGTAAAAGCCGGAGCCGACAAATTGTCAGACTCCGGCTTTTGTTTTATATGGTTTTAAAACTGTTAAATCATCGCCAGATAAACCGTTGCGAGTGACACAACAATCTGGATAATTGCAAATCTGAAAACAACCTGTGCATTTGACCAGCCGAGCTTCTTTCTGACGTGGTCATGGATAGGAGTTGTGGTATTCTTTAAAATATGTATCTTCAAAAATCTAAGAAGAGAAACCTTTACGAGTCCAAGTCCACCGTCGATGATAAGCACGAGGGCTGCCAGTATGTAGATGAATGGGCTTTGTGATTTAAGAGCACAAATAGCTATGAATATACCCATGGCTCTTGAGCCTGCATCACCCATCAAAAGCTTGCTAGGTGTGGCATTGTACCACAGATATCCGAGCAGACATACCGCAAATAATAAAATACAATAGTTGAAGCTGTCAGCTATTTTGAGCACTGAATCAAGCACGAAGAAAGTCATTATGGTAATGATGGTAAGTGTTCCCGAAAGACCATCAACACCGTCTGAACAGTTTGTGACATTGATTGATACCCAGACTAAGATGACTGTAAGTATTCCAAACACAACAGGTGGAATATTTACAGAGCCGCCAAATATGGCAAAGGCGATTGTGCTTGAGTTGAAATGCAGATACACAACTGCCACAACAATGGCAACCGCAAAATCAAGTGCGCCCTTTAAATACTCGCCCCATGGCTTTTCTGCTGCATCGTCAAAGTAGCCTGTGAGCATCTCAATAACTATAAGCACAAGATAAATAGCGATCTCCGCATTGATTTGTGAGAAAAGCACTGCCGATATCACAAATGTGAATATAAAACCGGCTCCTCTCGGCTTCCCGGCTGAAAGCTTTCCGTCCACAGCAAACTGTCTGCCGAGGTCCTTTGGTAAAAATTTATTTAATTTTGCAATAGCAATACATGTGAGTGCGAATGCAAAAATCACTCCGATGAAAGCTATTATCGACATATCTGCCGAAGTCAAATAAGAAATCATATAGTCCTCCTTTGATATTGTATTACAACCTCATTCATTATATTAGTCTGACAAAAAAAAGTAAAGTTTTACTTGCAATTTTAAATAATTGTGTTATTATACTTATATGCTTTAAAGCGTTGAAGCATTAAAACTTTAAATTGTAACATCAAGCTACAGTAATATTTATATTTGTTACAATAATATTTATACTTGGAGGAAACAAAAATGGCTCAGAAAGGTGATTTAATGACAGCACGCCCTGATATCCGCGTGCTTGACGCTACCATTAGGGATGGAGGACTGGTAAACAACTTTATGTTTACAGATGATTTTATCAATGCTCTTTATCGTGCAAACGTAAAGGCAGGCATCGACTATATGGAGTTTGGTTATAAAGCATCTAAGGAGCTTTTTGATGTAAATAAATTCGGCAAATGGAAGTTCTGTGATGAGGCAGCTATCCGTGAGATAGTCGGAGACAACAACTCTGATATGAAGATTTCTGTAATGGCGGATGTCGGCAGATGTGACTACAAGAAGGATATTCTCCCTCGCGAGGACAGTGTGATTGACATGGTGCGTGTGGCTACATATGTACATCAGATGCCTGCAGCAATCGAGATGATTGAGGATGCCAAGTCCAAGGGCTACGAGGTAACCTGCAACATCATGGCCATCTCAAATACACAGGAATCAGACCTTGATCAGGCACTTGACATGGTTGCCAAGAGCTCTGCAGACGGCATATACATCGTAGACAGCTACGGAGCTCTCTACCCTGAGCAGATTCGCCGCACTGCCGATAAATACACAGAAATTGCTGAGGCAAACGGAAAGTTCGTAGGAATGCATGCGCACAATAATCAGCAGCTTGCATTTGCAAACACTATAGAGGCAGCAGCCCGGGGAGTCAGCCTGTTGGATGCAACAATGATGGGCATGGGACGAGGCGCAGGAAACTGTGCGATGGAGCTTTTACTCAGCTTCCTCAAAAATCCAAAATACAATGTATTCCCTGTACTCAAATTCATTGAAGAACATATGCTTCCGCTCAAGGAGAGCGGTGCTGTATGGGGCTACGATATTCCATACCTGCTCACAGGACGCTTAAATCAGCATCCATCAGCAGCCATTGACTACATCAAGTCAGGAGAGACACATTACGCAGATTTCTACACAGATTTGCTTGATAAATAAAAATAGATAGATGTATATAAATCAATCCGCTATGCCAGATTTTGGTGTAGCGGATTGTTTTTATGCGCGTGAAAACCAAAGAGTAATGCGAAACTCGGTATTATTATGTGAAACAATAGCCCGCCCATTCATCTGCTTCATCATAAGGGTAATATTTCTGATACCCATGCCGGTGGTATTAAACAGAGAGCTTTTATCTGAGATATGGTTTGTTATCTCGATACCTGCATCTTTACTCCGGTAGATAGAGCTTATGCAGACAGGAGCTTTTTTATCTGCATATTTGCATATATTGTTTGTAATATTGTTAAAAATCCGTCCGAGAAAGTTTGAGTTCACAGTGATTTTGAAATCCTTCCATATGAGCTTTTCTATATCAAGTGAAAAGCTGTTTTCACGGAGGATAAAAGCCATCTCAGAGAGATAGTCACCTATTGCACTTTCCATATTGCAAGGAGCATCAAGCTCAAGAGCTTCTTCATTGCAGGCAAGTGAATAGTCAAAAAGCTGGTCGGTAAGGCCTTTTATTTCGCATATTTTATTGAAAATCACATCTATGTGTTCAGTGGGAATCGCACCCTTTTTATTTTCCATTTTGATAATTTCAGCGTATGATTGCAGCCCTGCGAGAGGAGTGCGGATATCGTGTGCCATGCTTCGTATCAGCATATTTTTTTCATTGATCAATTCGGTTTCAGACTGCTCGACAACGTTTAAAGTGCCATGTATTTGCATGAGAATATGTCTGGAAATGAAAAACAAAATCATTATTGCTGTAATTAAAGTGAAGAGAGCATCACAAATAAGCAAAGCTTTGAGATATTTTTCCTGATAGTTATTGTATATAAAAATTTTAGCTGTTCTGTCACTAAAGTTTAACGCTTTAAGGTAAACAGATATTTTCTGATTATATAATGATAGATTTTGAGGCTTTTTGAGACTTAAATATTCTGTTGAAGCGTAATATGTTTCATTGTCAATGGATATGAGAAAAAATTCGGGCTTTTCTCTTTGAATCCATGCTTCAATGCTTTTAAAATCGTATGACGAAACCTTATTGTCAGACACATATTTTTGAAAGCTGGTAATATATGGAGCTTGTGTATTGTAAATATAGCTGTCGGAGTTTACATATTCATTTATTATTTTTTCCCCGTAAAGGTATATAGCTGTAAATACAGCAATTGAAATCAATAAAGCTATTAAAAATGAAATCAATAAGCTGCTTATGTATTCCTTATATCCGTTAAATTTATTCTTCAAATTTATATTCCTTTCCCCACACTGTTTTAATCAGGTGGGCACAGCCACAGCCGGCTTCAAGCTTATTGCGCAGATTTTTAATATGAACCATAATGGTGTTATTGGAAAACTGTGTATACGGTTCATTCCAGACGCTTTCAAATATATTCTGTGTTGAAAATGTCTTTGTCGGATGAGAAATTAACAGCAGAAGAATCTGATATTCTTTATCCGTGAGAGCAAGCTGTCTGCCATCGTAACTGACATTGTTGCATTTTGTGTATAAGGTTAAGCCACATCGTTCAATAGTGGATGAAGCGGTGGTGTCTGATGCATCTGCATTGTCGTAGACGCGACATCTTCTTATAAGAGCCTGAATACGCGCTATAAGCTCCACGTAGGAGAATGGTTTGACAAGATAATCGTCCCCTCCGGCGGAAAGGGCTTCCATTTTATCGGTTTCAAGAGATTTGGCTGTCAAAAAGAGAATCGGAACATATGATTTTTCCCTGATTTTGCGGCATACATCGATGCCGGAAATATTTGGCATCATTATGTCAATAATCAGCAGATCAAAGGTTGAGTCAAATTTTTGGAGCCCTTCTTCACCGTCATGCGCTTCTTCGATGAAGTAACCTTGATTTTCAAGCAAAATTCTAAGTGCATTTCTGATTGTTTCGTCATCCTCGATAATGAGTAGTTTATCCATACAAGCTGCTCCTTATATAAATGAATAAGATTTATTGTAAAAACAAAAGTGATATAAATATAATAGCACATAAAAACACAATATGCGCTTAATAAAATCTGAAAAATTCTGAAGAAATCTGAAGCTTGGATGTACATGACAATGAAAAATTCAGAAATTTTCATAATAAATTAAGTCGAATTTTCAGAAATATGAGATACTATATAAGCATAGACGTCTATGGTAACAATGCGGTAGTAAAAAACACAAGGAAAGGAAAAAATGAGACAGCAATTAAACAGAATTATAAGTGATAAAAAAAGTATAGGAATGATAATTTTTATGCTCGTAATTCCAATTTTGGATATTGTACAGATTTATTATCAGGAT
>OHPZ01000668.1_pt1 | contig 13733 bp, 14 predicted proteins | sample 1577851 | NCBI WGS metagenome assembly OHPZ01 (sample SAMEA3879507, study PRJEB24766) | human gut metagenome | biome: human-associated habitat; feature: feces | place: USA | collected 1985/1987 | reverse complement strand
AAAATTAATTATATAAACCATTGAAAAAGGGAGCAATTCAAATACCTAATAGCTGTGCTTATAGGCAAATAGCAGCTATTAGTTAAACTAATAGCTGCTATTATACAGTTCATTTTGAATTTACTATAAGAGAAATAGTAGGCTGGCTCATTTTAAAAACATTTGCCAGGAAAAGCTGCGATAACCCATGTTCTTTATAGAGCCGGAATATCTCAGCATCTCTGCCCTGGCGTGTGCTAAATTCATGGATTGAAATTTCTTCAAATTTCATACAAAATCCATAATCGTACAAAATAAAAATCCTGCGGCGCATATCATTTGTAATAATACTTATCTCTGCTGCTTTGCATACGTTATTACCTTTATAAGAACGATTTAAAAATTCAATCTTATTTTCAGATATTATTTTATAAAGTTCTTCCGGAATAACCGCAACATCAAAATTATTAATGAAATCTTCCATGTAAGAATTATGCTTATCCATAAAAGTCTGCCTTAAAACGGGATATTATCCATATCCGGCATAGGAACGCCCTCGAAAGGATTTTCAAATTCTTCATCAAATTTTTGCTGCGGGGAAGGATTGCTGTACATATATTCAAAATGCCTGCCTACAAGTTCAGTAACCCAGCGTGTAACATTTTGCTTATCAACATAGGAACGGGTTTGCAAACGTCCTTCTACAAGTATTTTTTTACCTTTAGAAAGATTGTTGCCTGCGACCTCGGCAGAATTGCTCCATAAAACAACGGGAATAAAATCAGCTTCATATTGCCCGTCAGCATTTTTAAATTCTCTTTGTACAGCAAGAGTAAACTGGCAAACTACTTTACCTGAAGGCGTATAACGTACTGTCGGGTCTTTGGAAAGTCGTCCGGTAACTGCTATTTTATTCATAATTATTTACCACCCTTCTTTTTTAATACTGGCAAACCATTTTTGCCGCTTTCAAATGTCGCTTTACAATCAGGATAATTATTGCATCCGTAAAAATCACCATTTTTACCGCTGCGTTTAATAAGATAGCCTTTTTTACAATCCGGGCAGAGAACAATAACGGGTTTACCTTTAACATCCGAAAAAGCAGCTTTACATCCGGAGTTTCGATATTCACTACATGACCAAAAATCTCCGTTCTTACCGTGCCGTTTTTGCAGCAGGCCTTTACCACAAACCGGGCATTTTTCAATTACAGGTGCGCCTTTATAATCTTTGAACGTTGCATTACAGCCATTTTTATAATTGCCGCAGCTCCAAAATTTACCATATTTTCCTTCGCGCGGAAAGAGTTTACCAACACCGCAAACCGGGCAGGTCAAGTAATCATTATTTTTAGGAACGGCCGTAAACCTGCTTTCAAGATTTATAATTCTTCGGATATATTCTTCCTGGCCGTGCATATAATCATCAAGCGACAACGAACCGGCGTCGATTTTATCCAAATCCATTTCCATAAGTGCTGTCATATCCGGATAGGTAACTTCATCCGGCAAGCAGGCCAGGAGCTCTTTCACGCTATCAGAAACATACAGCTCCTGCTTTTTCTTTGATGGCTTTTCAATAAGCATGCCGCTGTCAAGCAGCTGCTTAATAATAGTGCTACGTGTTGCTTCCGTACCAATGCCTTTAATGTTTTTTACAGTTTCACGAAGTTCCGGATTTTTTACATACTTATGAGCATTTGTTAATGCGGCAATCAATGTGCTTTGAGTAAAACGTACTGGCGGTACGGTATTTTTTTCAACAATGCTTGCCATAGTAAGCGAAACCGCATCACCTTCGTGCAATACAGGCAGCTGCTTGGCATCAGCATCTTTTTTATCTGCGGTGCTTTCGGTAACGGCCGCTTTCCAGCCTTCTTTTATAATTACTTTGCCGCGGGCTGAAAAAATTTCACCTTCGCACTCGATAACGGCCGTAGTCTGCTCAAATTCCTGCGCAGGATAAAACTGCAAAACATAACGTTCAGCAATCATGCTGTATAATTTACATTCATCTTCCGGCAAAGAATTTAAGTCAATTTTTTCCATGGTCGGGATTATAGCGTGGTGAGCCGAAACCTTCGCGGTATTAAAGGCTTTGCTCTTTAGGGCCGCATCCGCACCGTCAACATATTTTTTTAAATTTTCGCTACCGGTCAGCTTTAAATTTCCTAATATCACGGCAGCATCATTTAACTGGCTTTCGGGCAGATAATTACTGTCACTGCGAGGATAGGTGGTTAGCTTTTTTTCATAAAGAGTCTGAGCCAATTCTAATGTTTTGGATGGACTGAAACCATAAGCAGGCTCGGCTGCACGTTGAAGCGTGGAAAGACTGAACGGCAAAGGCGGAGCTGCTGTGCCTTTTTCTGTTTCAACGGATTTTACGATACCTGTTTTGCCGGTAATTTTCTGCACGCAGGCGCGGGCCGGGATAACATCAAGCAAACGTCCTTCTTCGTCCAAGCCCTCTGTGTTTTCAGGTATTTGCCACATTGCCTCAAAAGGTAATGACGTAGAGAGCCGGAACAGACCGCGCACGTTATAATACTTAACAGATTTGAAATTATCAATTTCATCATTCCTGCGTGCCACAAGTGCGAGCATTGGTACTTTAACACGGCCGACTTTAATTGTTGTGCCGGCGTCAAGCGTATATTTACGGCTTGCGTTTATGCCAAAAAGCCAATCGGTTCGCTCACGGCCTAAAGCAGCAAGATAAGTATTATGAGCTGTGCTGTTATCTATCATGTTATCAAAGGCACGTCTAATGGTAGTTTCATCCATAGCATTAATATAAAGCCGCTTTACCGGCAGGGTATTTCCGGCAAGTTCCAATACTTCATCTACTAAAAGCTGACCTTCACGGTCAGGGTCACCAACATTTACTACTTCGTCAACTTCCTTCAGAAGCTGTGTAACCGTTTTATAAATTCTGGGATAATTACCACTTGGCTTAACTTCTTTTTCCCAAATATCCGGAATTATAGGCAAAGTATCATAACTATATTTTTTTAAATCCGGATTATAGTCCTCCGGCATTTTCTGCGCAAGGATGTGTCCTTGAAGCCAGACAACATAATCATTACCTGCATCAAAATAACCGTCTTTTTTGTCAGGATTGCCTAAAAATCCGGCAACAGCTTCAGCAAGTGACGGTTTTTCACAAATAAAAAGACGTTTCATAGGCAAAATCCTTTCAGACCTTCAAATTTGCGTTTTAGGCGGTTTTTTAACAGTTTATATCCAAATATAAGCACTGCTAAAATTAAAACGCCTGAAGGGGCAAAATTTTTAAGAAAAATAAGCAGCTGTAATTAAAACAGCTGCTTATTTCAGTTTAAAAGATATTATTTGCTTAAGCAGCCTTTTCTGCTTTTAATTCCATAACCATGGCTTTAAGTTCTTCAAGTTCTGTCTGCATTTTTGCATTGTTTTCAGCCATTACTGCGTTTGCTGCCGTCAACTGTACAATCTGTTCCTGCATTTTTTTCTTACTGCTGCGGCTTACTGCATTCGGGCCGTCAAGCGCGAAGCTGATACCGAGGGTTGCCATGTTTTCACGGTTGCCGAAAGTTCCGCCGAGGTTAAACATTGTACGGTCATCCGGACGGTAGAACATACCGAGAGCCATAGCGCTGGCACCCTGGTAGCTGCCTACTGCTGCCGCGAAATTAAGTTTCTGGTCCTCGTCAAAATCAAGCGGATGCAGGCCTGCAAGTGCTGCGGCATTAGCACCAGCCGTATCAATGCGGCCATCCAAACGGCTGATTTCACCGGTTAAGGATTTGCCACCATTGAAGATTAAATCCGGAGCATACAGGTTGCCGTCAAAATGACCTTCACCACCAACATAAAGGTCATGGTCAATATTGGTATTGCCAGTTACATGCAGATTAGATTCTGCCCCAGGCACGCCAGGTACACCGATAACAGTATCGCCGGCAATATACATATTACCAGGACGGTCGGGAGCTCCGTCACCATTGCTATCAACACCATCATAACCAACAAAGGTATCTCCACCAAGATTAGCATTACCAGTTACATCAAGGTCGGAACGGTCAACAACTGAACCTTCATCATCACGGCTGCCAACCTGCGTATCTCCGGTAAGGTGAGAATCACCAGCAACATCAAGATTGCCGGGACGGTCAGGAGTACCGTCTCCATCTTCATCTACACCATCATGACCGATATTAACATCTCCACCAAAATTGCCATTACCAGTTACATCTAAATCAGAACTATCAGTAGCATTACCGTTTTCATCACGGTTACCAATGGATACATTACCATCAAAATGGCCATTACCTTCAACGAAAGAGTCACCTTTAACGGTTTCATTGCCGTCTACGGTTTCGTTGCCACCAATGTGGCTGTCACCAGTTACGTCCTGGTTGCCTTCAACGAAAGAATCACCTTTAACAGTTTCGTTACCGTCTACGGTTTCATTGCCACCAATATGAGAGTCACCAGTTACGTCCTGGTTGCCTTCAGTATTGGTATTACCTGCCACATTAAGGTCGCCTGGACGGTCAGGCGTCCCGTCTCCATCCTCATCAGCACCTTCGTAACCAACATTCATATCACCGTCAACGGTACCGTCTCCATCTACATTCAAATCGCCACCGATATTACTATCTCCCTCAACATTACTGTCACCTTCGGTATTATTGTCACCTTTAATGGTGCTATTACCGGTGGTTGTAGAATTACCATTAGTGGTAGAATCACCATTTACTGTTTGGCCACCGGAAACAGTCTGCCCACCATTCACAGTCTGCTCGCCCTCAACGGTTTGGTCCCCTGTAATATCCTGGCTGCCATTTACGGTCTGGTCGCCCTGGACGTTAGAAATTAAATCTTTAATTTCATCTTCGGTAATGCCTTCACCAGATAATATTGATTCAGCATCTCCTAATTTTGTAACAATTACATCCGAATCATGACCTTGGCTCGTATGTAACCCAACATAATATAACTGACCGCCTTCAAATGTAGTACTACCATATTCCTGCCAGGTTACATGTTTGGTAGTTGGGGTATAGTATAAAAAACCATCTGGTAATGTAATTTGAAATTCTTTACTGAAATCCATATTAGTTATGTCATAATTTCCACCAAAATCTACGATTCCAGGATTATTTACTATAGAATTTTCAGTATCATAAGTTGGTTTAATCGACCATTCATCAGCATAAGTGAGATTAGCTACACTAAATACCAATGCACCAGACATAACAAGAGATTGCAACTTCCGGCTTTTAAATCTTTTAGACAAACTCATAAAAAGCGCTCCTTTTTACTACTTTTCTACAATAACCTGTTCCATCAAATCGGCTGTATTTCTTAATGCTGCTACCAGTTTTTCTGCCGGACTTTGTACTTTTTCGGGGTCAGTAGTAAGATCGTTTACACTGCATTTTAATATTCCTGCGGCGCAACGCTGAAAATCTTTGTTTACCATTCTTTCGCCGCGTTCAATTTTCGATACAGCGTCAGTACTTAATTTAATGCCAGCAGCAGTCATCTTATCAGCAAACTGCTTTTGAGTTAGCCTTTGACGGACACGGGCTATTTTTAAATTAAAACCAAAAATCAAACTTTCATCCATCCGTATTACCTCCAGAGATATAGCGGGTCCTCGTATTCTCCTTGATGCCACCATTCAAGATGCAGATGCGGACCGGTGGAAAATCCAGTAGACCCGACATAACCTATCACATCACCACCTTCGACCCAGGTATCATATACAGCTGTTATTTCACTTAGATGTGCATACAAAGTATTATCTCCACCTTCGTGGGCTAAAATAACACAGTTGCCATAACCCCCGTATTCAGCTGCATATATTACCCTGCCCGGCAGCATAGCTCCCACTGGCGTCCCATATTCATAGGCTATATCAATACCGGAATGAAATTCTTCTTCTCCGGTTATCGGATTTTCACGCCAACCAAATGGGGACGTTATTTCGGCCGCTACTGCGGGCAATGTAATAAACAGAAATATATTAAAAGCAAGAAATGCTTTTAAAACATTTTTAAGAGTCATCTGCCCTTTTCAGCGTCCTTTGCTTTTGCCATGGCTTTGGCAACAGCAGGAGTTTTGGCCGCGGCTTCAACAGTTTTATCAGCACGGGCATAATCCCTGCCAACAGGAGAGTGTTCTGTAATAGCATCAACAACAGATTGTTTCTCAAAGCCCTGCTTCAACATTTCTCTGGCAATTTTATTATCATCAATTTTGCTGAAATCACCTGTTTTCGCATACTGCTTATTAGCAAGTTCCAGGTATTTATCGTAAGCATCAGAGTTTGCTTCTTTGGAAACAAATTCCGCAATTTTATTTTCACGGACTTTTAATTCAATCTGCTGGGCAGCTTCAGCGCGCGTGGCATTTTTGGGTAACTCAATGCCAAGTGCTTCAGCTTTTTTTACTTGCTTTTCAGTAACCGCATTTTCTATCTGCTTCTGCTTTTTGATAATGTCATAGGCTTCACCCTTTGTAATTTCTTTGCCATATTTAATCTGCATTTTATCCAGCATATCAAGCTGGTATTCAGTAGCAGGCTGTGAACGTAATTCTGTAAGCTGCAAAGTATGTTTTTGAATTAAATATCCTGCACGGCCATAACAGATTTTATCTTTATCGTATTCAATTTTATTTGCGTTAAGGTATTTAATCTGTTTTTCGGTTGCAGGGCTCAAATAAATCTGGGCCCTTGCTTCAGCGCGAGTAATATTTTCAGCTGGCTGGATACCATGAGCTTTTAACGCGGCAATCTGCTTATCCGTAGCAGGCGAATTATCCCTTGCTTCAAATTCACGCATTTTTTGCTCTATCAGTTTAGATGCTCCATTTATCGTAATTTCTGCCGGGTAACTTATTTTCAGCTTATCCATGTAATCCATCTGCTCAACAGTTGCATGCAGCTGCCCGATTATTTTTGACGCCTCACCTACTGTGATATTGTCTGCAAATTTACAGTTATTAGCAGCAAGCGTTTCTTTCTGCTCACTTGTTGCAGGAGCGTTGATTTTTTCAAAATATGCACTACGTTTAGCAACACGCTCTTTGATAATACGGTCAGCTTCGCCTTTGGTAATGTCATCTTCAAATTTTGCGCCAAGACTTACAAGAAAGCCTTTTTGCGCATCACTTGCCGGCATTAAAGCTGATTTTTCATCTTTAGCCATATTTTCCAACTCCTTATTTTCAGGTTTTAAAATGACTTCTGAATATACTGCATTAAAAGTTTTGCCTTCAAAACTTACATCACCAAAACGGATATTTTCATATCTTGCAAGCACGCCGGTTTCTTTCAGTGCCTTATATTCCTCAAAATCTGCCCTATCCAGTTCTTCCCTTTTAAGCATGGATTCTGCGCTGTACGCAAATTCACGGCCGGAAACAAAATGTAATAGGTGCGGGTTACTGCTTACGTATTCCAATGTATTATCGGAATTATCATATAAACCGTTATTGCCGTAATATTCCCTGTCACCTATATAGATTTTGTCATTAATGATGAAAACGTCTTTGCCGCGCAGCGGTATAGTTTCCGCGAGTTGCACCGTTACAATATCCTGCGGCAAGGTATTTTCTTTACTTCTCCGTTCTTCCGGAGTCATGCGCATTAATACCTGTTCATCATTTATGCTTTCAGCCGCGGACTGCTTAACCTGCGGTTCAATGCCCTGCTCTTTAAGTTGCAGGTATTCTTTTTCCCGCTCATACAGGTAATTACAGATTTTTTCAGCATCAGCAGCTGCCCTGAAAATTTCGTTATAATCATTTTTCAGTGCAGATACCCAGCTTTTAACATAAGCTGCGTGCTGTTCATCACTGCCTGTTGTAGCTATGCCAAGTTCACCGCATAAAAACGTTGATGCAAGTTCAGCACGCAATTCTTCCCTCGCATAGCCTTCACTTCCAAACTGGCCGCCAAATTCACGATTAAGCCTGGTTGGATGACCGGTGCTGTGACCAACTTCATGCAGAAGCGTAGAATAATAGGCATCCACTGTTGCAAAACTTTCACGGGGCGGCAGGCATATAAAGTCACCACCGGGACTGTAAAAGGCACTGCCGTCTGTATTATGTGTTACCGGAACACCATTTGCGGCTATGATATTTTCAGCACGCTCTACCGGCGACCATTTCTGCGCTTGACGTCTCAGTTTCGGTAAACCGGTGCATTGGTCAGCGTTGAAAACGGCAGCCCTGTACACTTTAGGATGCTCCAAAGGAACTTTTTCTTTCTCACCGGTCTCAGGATTTTCGACCTCTTTTTCCCATTGCCAATACTCAACAATTTGTGCTTTTTCGCCTTTATTGACATGGCCGCCGAGTTTATTAACCTGTTTGAAAGTAAGCCAGCGCGGGTCCTCATAGCCTTTATCTATGGCAGTACACCAAAGCATTAACGCATTAACACCATGATAAGGCCGTCCGTTAAAATTATGCGGCCGGTTCATTGCAGCAATACCGGCGTCCCATGGCTTTTGCCAGGGCGCAGTACCGCTTTCGAGCATCCCTATAAGGCGTTCCGTTACAGCTTTTCTGTACTCACTTGTCTGCATAGCCTGTAATATCTACTCCCATCTCTATAAGCTGCATAATTTCCTGGTCATCTAAAACATCTTCCAGTTCCAGCGCATCCTCGCGTAACGCGCCCATTGCCATTGCTTCCTCACGGGTAAATTCTTCAGTCTGAATCATTTTTTAGACCCCCTTTTTTTAGGCTTTTGTGCTGCCTGCGCGGCGTCAACCATTGCTTTAAAAGCCTTGCCGGCTTTAAAAGCAGGTACAGTAGCAGCCGGAATTTTTATTTCCTCGCCGGTTGCCGGGTTATGGCCGGTACGTTCACTGCGCTTACGGCTATCAAATGTACCGAAGCCGATAAGCTGAACTTTATCTCCGGCTGCCACGGCGCTTATTACCGTTTCCGTAAAAGCCTTAATAACATTGTTGGCGTCCTTTTGCGTCAGGCCGCATTTCTCACACATATTACGAACAAATTCTTCCTTCGTCATACAAATCAGCTCCTTTAAATTTTTTAATACACCCGCCTAATCGGCAAAAGGTTTATAAAATAGTAATGCAGCTATTTGACTTAACAAATACATATACTTCTCATATGGTTCTACATACCTTCTCCGCTTTGTAAAAGGATGCTCAACCAAACCTTCAAGTAAATTCGCATCAACATGCTTTAACAATATCAACCACGTTTTTGCATAAACAATTTTTAAATATTGTAAGTAAAAAATTAAAGCTGCTCTTATCTCCAATGTATAAATCTTTGACCTCAATTCAGCGTCAGCATATACATCAGGAACAATATCCTTAAATTCAGCGTCAGCACTTAAACGGAAATTCATTATCTGATTTTCCAATTTAAAAATTATTTCTTCATCATACGGCTGTGACGAACGGCCAATAAGCCAGTCTACTTTTACTGCAAAGACATCTGCAATATTAATTAAAGTTTCATAAGACGGTGGATTTTTAGCATTTTCCAATGTACTTAAAGAACCTTTGCTCTTTAAATTAATTAACATTGCCATATCAGATAACGTTACATCATGATTTTTACGCAAAGCCTTAATTTTATCGCCAAAACATTCCGTTTTTTCCATATCTTAATAACCGTCAGTTTTAATAACTCCAAGGCATTATCACGTGCTCGTTTTTAATTACAACGCGGTCGCTGTTGCTGGTGGCCATAAAAATTTCATTGCAAACCCTGTCCAAAATAATGGTGTTATTGACAATTTTGTAATCAAGATTCAATAACAAACCTGCTCGTTTTTGGAACACTACCGGGGTATGCCTTGCTGCCGCGCCGTCAGGCAATATCAGATAAGTTTTTGCGCCGTCATCAAAAACCGTTTCCGGCGTCCAGCTTTCCTTTCCGGATACTGAATAATCAAAATTTATATCCTGCACGCTTTCCACTTCCATGGAAATGCCCTGCGGGTTATATTCTTCTCTGGCTTCGCCTGGGTAAGTCCAGCTTACTACCGGCGAATAATCGCTGTCTGCAATCAGACGCAGGCTGTAATAATGGCTGTCTGTATTAATAATCATGTTAGTTACCACGCCGAGCTGGAGAGGTTTAACATAAACGTGCCAGGTTTTGTCCGCCGCAAGCCTTGTTTCTACCGACCAGCTTATTGCATCACCAATAGTAATGCCGGTAATCTGTTCGCCAGGCTTTAACTGGACATCAGATATAAAGCCCGGAGCTGCGTAAACATCATAGCTTTCACCGCGGGCATATTCATAAAGCGCGGCATTTTCATTGGCTGCATTATCTTCAAACAAATCAAGCGTAGTATCTTCTTCTACAACAATTTCCGGCTGATAAGTAGCCTGTTCCGCTTTAGGCGCAGGCTCCCAAAAATCCACATCTTCTGCCGGTACAGCAACATCAGTGCTGTTATGCGCAATAGAGCCGGACTTAACCGTAATATCCGCTGAACTAATATCTACCGGCGCGCTTGCCGTGCCGTCCCAATATACTGAAAACGGATTATCTCTTAACATTTCTATGACCCTTGCTTTAAACGGCCCTGGCTCCTGTACGTTTTCTGCGGCTTCGCCCGTAACAGGCAAAACCAGAAGCACCGCAAGTGCTGCCGTTATGGCAGTACGTTTTTTTCTGCTTAACAAAATTACCAACCCCCTAATCGTTATCTTTTGGCAATGGAACACTGAAGCCACCCTGCGGGGATGCTTCCGGCGGCACTGCCTGTTTGGTTTCATCTATTGCTTTTTGAAAAGCGGCTGACGCACTTGCATGAGAAGAAGTGCTGCTTCCGCCTGAAGCCTCTCCTGCGGCAAATGAGGATGCGGTTTTAGCGTTGCTTCCTCCGGCAGAGCTATTGCCTGACGAGCTGAAAGCATTGGTACTTGTATTTCCTTGCGCGGCTGCTGATTTAGTGCTGCCCGAAGAATTTGAAGCAAAAGCAGAAGCTGTCTGCGCACTGCCCGATGCCCCACCTGTTGAACTGCCTGCACCTGCCGAGCTACCGGCACCCATACTTTGTGCCGCGCCAGCGGCTGAACTGCTTGCGGCAGAACTGCCTGTACTACCACTTCCGGAAGCGGAAGTTGACGCGCCAGAACTGCCTGCGGCTGAGCCACCTGTTCCACCACTGCCGGAAACAGACCCGCCCGCTGAACTTCCGGACGAACTGCCGCCTGATGCAGCAACGGATGCCTGGCCGCTTGCAAATGCTCCCCTTACGCCCTGTGTAGCATTGGAAGCCGCGGATTTAAAGGCTGACGCTGCAAAACCCGCGGCACCGCTCATAGCACCTGCCGCGCCACCTGCGCCCGGTCCGCCTGCGGTTGAACCTGCCGTAGCTGCACCTGCAAGCGCGGCTCCTGCTCTGGCAGCACTACTGCCCGTAGACATTGCCATACTGCCAATGCCTGCACCTGCCGAGCCGCCGGCAGCAGCACCGGCAAAACCGGCAACCGCTGTTCCTGCGGCCGTACCTGCTGAAAGCGTAGGCGCTCCTGTCATCAGGCCGGCTGCCATGCCGGGTGCCTGCCAGCACAAGAGGCAAAGAGCGAAAGGCCCAAGCATCGAAGCAAGAACAGCACCAGGCTCAGGTTCATCAACTAAATTTATTGACATAGAATTTATAATTCCAGAAGATAATCCATATACCGCACCAAGCATCATCAGCTTTGTACCGTAGCTTATTACCGCGCCGATTGCCTTTTCAGCAACAAAACTCGTGTATTTAAAGCTACCCCAGGGAATGAAAATTAAAAGCAGGGCACTGGCAATATAAAACTCAACATAAGTTATGAATATCTGTAAAGCAAGAATACCAAAAGCCAACACTACACCGGCATAACCAATAACGGCCATAAGCCAGTTTAAAGGTGAAGTGGTTATTTCAAGCCAGGACATTTCACTCGCATAATCCATATATGGTTTCGCAATTTCCAACCCACTATCAATTAATAAAGACGGAGTTTTTAACACAGAAGCGTCAACACCACCCACAGCAGTGCCTGTTATCATCAGGCTGTCGAGCAGCGCGTCACAAAGCGTTCCCCATTCACGGATTATCCAAATCCAAAAACCATAAAACAACACCTTTCTTACAAGCTGCTTTATATGGTCGGTTTCACCGATATTTAAAAGAACAGCAAGAATAAAATCCAAAAGAATTAATATGCCGTAAAGGCTTGTTGCATAGCCGGTTATAGTTCCGGATGAACCGGTTGTATAACCCGCTATGGTGGCAAGCATTGTATCTAAAATACCTGTATCCATGCCCTGTTACCTCGTAAAATGGTGAATATCGCTGCCATCACCGGTAATTGAAACGTCCGCCTTCAAATTAGCTTCGTAATTATCCATCATAATTTCCGTTCTGCGCCTACCGGCTTCTTCTGCTTCAATCTGACGCTTAAAATACATATTTTGTGTGCGTTGCGCATCAGAAGTTATCGCAAGCATTTTTTGTAGCTCGTTTATCTGAATGGCATTAAGCTGTGCTAATGCCTGTATGGCACCAGTTGTGCCTTCGGCGTTCTGTGCGGCTTCCACAAGCTGCGTAACGGTATCCGCGGTCTGCTGCTGTTCATCCGGGCTTGCTGCCGTGCCGGAAAGCATGCTCTGGTTGACAGCTTTATCCCAGGCTTCGCGCACCTTGTCCATCTGCCTTGCGTACTGTTCGGCACTCACGCCGTTCCAGTCCTCATAATCCGGGCTGATTTCATCAAAAGCCTGCATCATGGAATTAAAATCTGTACCTATGGCATCAATGGAATTACGGATGTCATTAATGCTGGAAATACTGGAACGTATCTGCATCAGCGTTTCATCCTGATAAGCAGGATTTAATTTTGCGAGCTGTTTCAGTTCGTTCTGCACCATTTCAGCCTGATGCGCCGTCTGTTTAATAGCTTCCAGTTTTGTTGCCAGGTTTTCAGTATGATTTGTAGGGTCATACACAGTAAGCGCAAAAGCAGACTGCGCCACAGCCATTGTCCCGGCAAATGCTAAAATTAAAAGTGATTTTTTCATTTTCATACCTCCGCGTAAATGTATTTTATAACGCATATTTACCATACATATTTTGTATGTTATAATATATACATAAGATAACGTAAAGGAGTAATAACTATGCCAAATGCTTTACGAAAAACCATTAATATTGAATTAACACCGTCTTTATATGCTCAGTTAAAAAAACTTGCTGACGATAAAAGCATTTCCAGTATGCGTAGTTTTTGTGCTGATGCAATAACTGAAAAAATAGTTGCTTTTGAAAAATTACAAAAGGAAAACCTAATGAAACAGGCTGCCAATGACCCTGGGTTTAAAGAAAGATGCGAAGAAATCAGCAGGGATTTTGCTGCCATGGATTATCCAGGAGGTAACAATGAATGGTAAAACAATGGCAACTTTATTTTCTTAACCTAAACCCTGTTATCGGCTCTGAACAAGCTGGTGTAAGACCCTGCATTGTTATTTCTGCTGACTACACCAATAATCTGAATCAGGTTACGGTTTTACCAATAACCAGCATGAAAGAGTCTTACACAACCATCTATCCAAACGAGGTATTCCTACCAAAGGAAATTTCAAAATTACCTAAAGATTCTATTGCTCTGGCGCACCAGATACGCGCCGTTGATAAACAACGTCTCACAAACTTTGTAAGCACTTTGACTGATGAAGAATACATTCAAAAAATTAAAGAAGCCGTTAAA
>OHPZ01000663.1_pt1 | contig 13881 bp, 13 predicted proteins | sample 1577851 | NCBI WGS metagenome assembly OHPZ01 (sample SAMEA3879507, study PRJEB24766) | human gut metagenome | biome: human-associated habitat; feature: feces | place: USA | collected 1985/1987 | reverse complement strand
AGAAACATTACCATAAAAAAGTGATGCTCCTGACCTTACATTTACTTTTGAATTTCCTTCACTACTTATTGCCGTTGATTCAAAATCACTATTTTCGGAATTAACTATAAAATTATTAGACTTTACATTAACTTCTGCATCATTATATGTGCAAATACCAGTACTTGTATTGTAAAAAGCAGTTTGGTTATTAATTATATTAACAATACCATACTCTCCCTCAATACCCACATCAAATTTATCTAAAATAAAATTCGTATTATTTAATGTAATTGTAGATTTTTTCCCATCAATATTTTGATTGATTATACCAGTTTGACTGTAATCTCCTACACCTGTTATAGTACCTCCTGATGTATATATATCACCTGAAAAATAACCACCCCTATAATCAAAATTCCAAATTATACTATCTTGAGCTGTCATCGAATAAAGATTAAAATTAGCCGTATAATCATTTGGCATAATTAAACTATCATTGGCCATTATACAACGACCACCAAATCCTATATAAATATCTTCCCAATTTAAAAGTTTATCAGTTCCTAACTCAATTACTCCATGCCCATCTGGAAATAACCCTTTGGATGCATATTTGAAAACATATTGTGCTTTATTATCATCAAAATTAATTGTAAAATCATAATCAGCAGCAACTGGAGTACAAAACTCAAATAATGAAACTGATTGTAATAATATAGCAGTAATCATTGCTTTCCTTAATTTTTTCATAAACTACACACTCCCTTTCAAAATCAGATTACTAAAATTATATCACACACTTCCCCCCCCCCGACAAGACTACAACCATAGAAATGACATTTACTTTTTCAGGTCTTGTGGTAACTTTATAACTACCGCAGTTGGGTTCTGCTCTCGCTGTCCGCAGTGGAAGCAGTTCGCAATGCTATACTACGTTTATTTAGTTTGGCCTGTGTAAAGAACAAGGTGAAAAAATAAGGGCGTACCCTTTGGGTACGCCTTCTTATTTTTTCTTTATGCCAGGTTTTATCAGCCAAGGGCTTGTTTGCCCCAAAATTTACTTTTGTGCTTTGCCGTTTGTTTTATTTCCTAATTTGCTTTTGCGTTTTAAGTAAAATAAAAAACCGAACGCCCTCACTTTTTTGTGTTGACATTCGGTTTTACTTTTGATGTTTTATTTTTAATTACCGGATTTTATGTTATTTGACTTTTTGGTTTTGTTTGTTATAATAATTATAGAAATGCAAATGGCTGCCAATAGACGGTTAGCCCTTAAACTTAATAGGTTTTAACAATGTAACAACCGCTCAGTTTGCTAGGCTCGGGCGGTTGTTACTTGTTTTTATGCGATATATCCTTACCAAGGGAATAACCAAGGCTAAAGACCGCTATTGTATAACCTATTATGGTTAACAATTCAAAAACGTTCACGTTATCCCCTCCTTAATAGTATTTCCGGCAACCCGGTTTCTATTTATCGGAGGGTCACAGTCACTCCGTTGGAGGGCTAACCGCCTACCGTTATGGCAGCACATTTGCTTTATTATGATAACAGAAAAATATAAATCTGTAAAGATAGCAAACAGGCTTTTACCTGAATGTTCAGGTAAAAGCCTGTTTTTTATGCTTGCTTATTTTATATCAAATTATTTAAATGCTTCGGCGCAGCGTGCGCACAGGGTTGGGTGTTCTGCGTCCTGGCCAACGGTATCGCTGTAAATCCAGCAGCGTTCGCATTTATGGCCTTCGGCAGCTTTAACGGCAACTTTCAAATCTTCGCGGGTGGTTGCTTCGCCTGCTTCACCAACGCCTTCATGCAGTTCTGCCTGAGATACGATTAAGAGTGCAGGCAAATCTTTTTCTACGGATTTGAGCACTGCAAGTGCTTCGCCTTCGGCATAAAGTTCAACTTTGGCATCAAGGGAATGGCCAATGGTTTTGGCTTTGCGTGCAACTTCCAGAACTCTGGTAATTTCACTGCGGATGCCGATAAAATCTTCCCATTTCTTTTCCAGAGCCGGGTCGATGTATTCTTCTTTAACTTCCGGCCAGGGCATCATCAGTACGGATTCCGGCATATCGGAAGTTTTCTTCATGAACTGCCATACTTCTTCCATGGTAAAGCTCAGTACCGGTGCCAGCATTACAACCAAATCAACCACAATTTCATACATGGCAGTCTGGGCGCTGCGGCGTTCAATGCTGTCTGCTTTGTAAGCGTACAGTCTGTCTTTCAGAATATCCAGATAGTAGCTGCTCATTTCTACGGTGCAGAAGTTATGAATTGCGTGGTACAGCACATGGAAATCGTAATCTTCGTAAGCCTGCTGTACTTCTTTTTTCAGCAGCTGCATGTGCATAAGTGCCCAGCGGTCAAGCTCCTGCATCTGTTCAAACGGTACTTTGTCTTTTTCGTAGTCAAAGTCGTTGGTGTTGCCCAAAATGTAACGGATGGTGTTGCGGATTTTGCGGTATACTTCGGAAAGCTGTTTCAAAATATCTTTGGAGATACGGATATCAGCTTTGTAATCGCTGGAAGCAGCCCACAGGCGGATAATATCTGCGCCGTATTGTTTGATAACGTCCTGCGGAGCAACGGTGTTGCCTACGGATTTGGACATTTTGCGGCCTTCGCCGTCAACAACATAGCCGTGGGTTAAAACGGATTTATACGGAGCGTGACCGGTGGTGGCAACGCTTGTTAAAAGCGAGGACTGGAACCAGCCGCGGTGCTGGTCACTGCCTTCAAGGTACATATCAACAGGCCATGCCAGTTCCGGGCGTACTTTGGCAACAGCTGCATGAGAAGAACCGCTGTCGAACCAAACGTCCATAATGTCGCTTTCTTTGGTAAAGTGTTTGCCGCCGCAGTGCGGGCAGGTTGTGCCTTCCGGCAGAATTTCTTCGGCTTCGTGTTTCCACCATGCGTCGGAACCTTCTTTTTGGAACAAATCGGCAACGGCGTTAATGGTTTCGTCGGTAATCATCGGTTTGCCGCATTCTTCGCAGTAGAACGCCGGAATAGGAACGCCCCATACGCGCTGACGCGAAATGCACCAGTCGTTGCGGTCGGCAACCATGTTATGGATACGGCTTTCGCCCCAGGACGGAATCCATTTAACTTCGTTGGCAATGGCAGCAAGCGCGTCATCACGGAAACCGTCGATAGATGCGAACCACTGCTCGGTTGCACGGTAAATAATCGGGTTTTTGCAGCGCCAGCAGTGTGCGTACTGATGGCGGATATTTTCTTTGCCGAACAGCATGCCGAGTTCAGCAAGATATTTTAAGATAGGAATGTTGGCATCAAATACAAACATGCCTTCAAACTGTTTTGCTTCTTTGGTAAATTTACCGGATTTATCTACCGGGCAGATAATCGGCAGATGATATTTAATACCGGTTTCAAAGTCGACATCGCCGTGGCCGGGAGCGGTATGTACGCAGCCGGTACCAGCATCAAGCGTTACATAGTCGGCAAGTACAACGATGGATTTGCGTTCAATGGTGTCGAACGGATGGCGGCATTCGGCAAATTCCATATCTTTGCCTTTGCAGGTGCCAAGCACGTTGCTCAAATCTTTCTTGCATACTTTGCCAACCTGTTCCAAAAGTTCTTTGGCAAGGAACAGAACTTCGCCTTCACATTCAACCCAGGCATATTCAATATCAGGATGCAGGGCAACGGCAACGTTGGCAGGCATGGTCCACGGAGTGGTTGTCCAGATTACCATATAGGCCGGTTTGCCTTTTGCTGCTTCAGGCATCATGCCGTTATCTTTTACAATCGGCATTTTTACGTAAATAGCCGGAGTTTTCTGTTCAGCGTATTCAATTTCTGCTTCTGCCAGAGCGGTTTCGCAGTGCGGGCACCAGTAAACGGATTTCTGGCCTTTATAGATATAGCCTTTTTTAGCCATTTCGCCGAATACATGAATCTGTACGGCTTCGTAATCAGGAACAAGGGTTACATAGGGATGATCCCAGTCGCCCAAAACGCCAAGGCGTTTAAAATCGTTGCGCTGAATGTCAATCCACTGCAAAGCGTAGTTTTTGCATTCGTTGCGCAGTACCAGCGGGTCAAGCTCGTTGCGGTTCAGGCCAAGGTTTTTAATGGCAGCATGTTCAATCGGCATGCCGTGGGTATCCCAGCCGGGAACGTACGGAGTATCATAACCCTGGGTATATTTATATTTCATGATAATGTCTTTTAAGATTTTATTAAGAGCAGTGCCCATGTGAATTTGTCCGTTGGCATACGGAGGGCCGTCATGCAGAACAAATTTTTTGTGGCCTGCGTGCAGTTTTTGTTTCTTTTCGTAAATGTTGTTGTCATACCAGTATTTTAAAATTTCCGGTTCACGTTCCGGCAGTCCGGCACGCATGGGAAACTCTGTTTCCGGTAAGTTAAGCGTTTTGCTGTAATCCAATTTTTTACACCTCCAAAAAAATAAAGCCTCATCCCAAAGGGACGAGACTGTATAACCCGTGGTACCACCCTAATGACGCAGAATTTACGCGCCACTCTCAACGCTATTAACGTGCGTTACCCCGTCCGTACTTACTGCTGTTTCTGTACGGAAGCTCCAAAGTGATTTTCACCGGCCTTCTGTCCTGTTCCGGCTTGCACTGTCCCGGAATCGCTGCGCTGCTTCGTGCCGGCTACTGTCTTTATCATAGCCTGTAAGAATATTTAAAAACACAATCATTATACAACACCGGCGAAAAACCGTCAATGTTTTTTGTAATACTTATATGAAAAAATTCCGTATCCTTCGCCTTTATGTAAATGCGACGTATCATTTAACAAAAAGATGCTGTGTTCCAGCCATTTGTTAATGCCAAGTACGGTTACGCTGCCCGGCAGGATATCGACGGAAAAGTTATATTTGTTTACTTCTTCGATATCAAAGCCAAGCCAGTAAAAAATAATGTTTTGAATAGTGCCCTTGTGCGCAACGATAATCAGGTTTTCTTTTTCCATATCAGCACAGTCTTTAATGCCTTCAACGCAGCGGTCATAAAATTCCTTGCGCGTTTCTCCGCCCGGATAGTTGCGGTGGTGCAGCTCTTTAAGCGTCGCTGCCGGACGGTAAATTGCCTTGGCTTCGCTTTCGGTCATTCCGGCGGCTAGGCCGTTGTTTTTTTCGCGCAGGAATGCGTGCTTTTCAACTTTACCGTCCATATGCAGGTGTGCGGCAATAATGGCAGCGCTTTCGGCAGCGCGTTTTAAATCGCTCGCCAAAATGCGGAATTTTTCGCTGCGCCCTTTAAAATCCAGTGCCAGTTTTTCCGCAAGTGCTTCCAGCTGCCTGCGTCCGGCTTCGGTAAGGTCAGAATCAGTCCAGCCGCCTGTTAAATGCTGAGTATGATGTGTTGCTTCTCCGTGCCTCACAAGGATTATCATAATCGTTCCGCCTATTCTTCAGTATTTTTATCAAAGCTCTTTAAAAGTTCAAGCTGCGATTCCAGCAAATTTATCATGTGCTGGCGGTGTACATTGGCTTTTTTTACCTGGTCATCAAAACTGTTTTTGGCAAGCGCTGCTTTGTTTTCAGCGTCAAACATCAGCTTGCGTGCCCTTGCGTCAGCGTCGCTAACTGTTTTTTCTGCCTGCATGCGTGCTTTGCCAAGGGTTTCAACGGCGTCTTCCCTTGCTTTATCAATAATATTTTTGCAGGATTCTTCCGATTTTACCTTTAATTTTGCCACTTCAACTTCGGCGGCAATACGCATTTTATTAACAAACTGCTGCGTGTCTGCTTTCAGCTTGTTCATTTCTGCTTCGGTATCGTTGCGCAGTTTATCCGCTTCGGCATTGGCTTCGTTGCGTACTTTTTCGGCATAGCTGTCGGCTTCGGCCTTAGCCTGAGCTGCGGCAGTACCGGCTTCGTTTAGCAGGCGGTCTGCCTCGTTTCTGGCATCTGTTTTCATGCCTTCGCATTTGGCGGTGGTTTCGTCAAGCAAAACCTGTGCTTTCTTTTCGCTTGTTTTTTTAACTTCGTCCGCCGTTTCCTGCGCCACAACCAAAGTGTTCTGCATGGTTGCTTCCATTTGCTGGTAATATTCCAGCTTGGCGCTGACGCGTTCAACGGTTTCTTTCAGTTCGATATTATCCTGATACAGACGCTCAAAATCTTTTACAACCTGCGCAAAAAACTTGTCTACTTCTTCGGTTTCATAACCGCGGAAGCCTTTGGTAAAGGTTTTATTTTTTAAATCGAGAGGTGTAAACATCTGCCTCTTTCCTCCAACATTAAATATAGCGTTTTAAAGTAATGCTCATGCGTCCCTTTTTGGTTGTGCCGCGTATTTCGGCAACTTCTACACGCCCGCGGCTGCGGAAGGAAATTACATCGCCTTCGTTTACGCTTTGCGATGGCTTTTTGGCTTCCTTCCAGTTTACACGTACATTAAGGCTTTTTATTTCATCGGCCATGCGCGAGCGGGAAACACCGTAGCCTGCGGCGGCAACGGCGTCAAGCCTTAAATCTGCTACTGTGGCACTGATGATTTTTACTTTTTCTTCGCGCTGGGCAAGGTTTTCGCGCGGTATTTCGGTTATGGTAACCGGCGCGCTGCCAATTTGCGTAAGGTTGCTTTCAATGTAATTGGCAAAACTTTTATCGGCAACAAAATGCGCGCCTTCCGGCGTAATAACAATATCGCCCAAAATTTCGCGCTTGCAGCCCATGCCCATAAACGCCCCAAGAACATCACGGTGCCCGATGGTGTAAAAACGTTTGTCCCATTTAACTTCAAAGCAGCTGATGCCGTAATCGGGTGCGCCCATAAAGTTTTCGTCTATAAATGCCGCTTTTACTCTTTCGGCATTGTTAAAACCGCCGTCAGCTTCAATTTTTATGTTTTCGTAGTTAGCGGCAACAATTTCCGCTACATTATAGCTGTGCGGGTCTAAAAAATCAGTTATGCGGAACTTTTTGCTTTTTCTTGCCCCTTCGGCAAGGTCAAGCAGTTTTGCTGCCAGTTCTTCATCGCCGCCGGCTTTAAAATAACGCAGTATTTTTTCTCTGTCTGCCATTTATTTGCCCTGCAGCTCCCTGCTGCGCTGCATTGCTGCCAGTACAGCGTCATAAATAGCAGCTCTTACGCCGCGGTTTTCAAGCGCATGTATGCCGGCAATGGTTGTGCCGCCCGGTGATGTTACCTGGTCGCGCAAAACAGCCGGGTGCAGCCCGGTATCCAATACCATTTTGCCGCTGCCGGCAAAAGTCTGCGCCGCCAGTTTTATCGCCATGGCGCGCGGCAGGCCTGCGTTTACACCTGCGTCAGCCAGAGCGTCAATCATCATAAATACATATCCCGGCCCGCAGCCGCTTACTGCCGCAATAGCTTCTATGGCGCTTTCGGCAATAATTTCAATTTCGCCGCAGCTGCCAAAAACAGCTTTGGCAACGTCAAGCATTTCTTCACTTACGTTTTCGTCAGGAGCAATGGCCGTCATACCGCAGCCAACCGCCAGCGGCGTGTTTGGCATAACGCGGATAACAGCATGCCCGGGAACGAGTTTATGCAGCTTGTCAAGGTTAACGCTGCCCATAATGGAAAGCACCGTTGTATTTTGCGGAATTGCATCAGCAACTTCTTTAGTTATGGCCGCATCAGCCACCTGCGGTTTTACGGCAAGAATTACAAAGCCTGCTAATTTAACCGCTTCCGCGTTGCAGCCGGTGGTATTAACTTTATAAGTTTTTTCAAGGTATTCGCGGCGCCCTGCCGAAGGGTCACTGATGATTATCATTTCAGGCTCCGCAATTTCCTTATGCAGCATGCCTTTTAAAATGGCTTCCGCCATCATGCCGCCGCCAATAAAAGCTATACGCCCTGTTTTATCAGTTATTTTTTCCAAGGCTGTCCCCCTCTTTCGTCATAAATATTATCATCTGCATTAATATCAACGTTTTTAGGCGCACATACCAAAATATTATGGCCTATTTTTTTCATGCTGCCGCCCAAAGCATAAACAACGCCGCTGATAAAGTCAGTCATTCTTTTCATAACAACTTTATCGGTAGCTTCAAAATTAACAACTACCGGCTGGCTGCCGTTAAGGTAATCGGCAATTTTCTGCGAATCGTCAAACGATACCGGCTCCAGCACAATTACCTTAACCTGCTTTTGCGCCATTGGTATGGAAATGGTTTTTGACGCGGGCATAGCAGTTGTTTTGCTTTTGAAAAACGATTTGCGCTCAGGTTCCAGTTCTGCCGAAGCAATCGGTACTTCTCTTAGCCGGTTTTTCTTCCGGTTGTTCACTTGGGGTTTCTTCAATTATTTCATCGTCTTCTTCATACAATCCGAGAGCTTCCGAAATACGGTCCAATAATTTCATAAAATTATCACCTCAGGTTAAAATTTTAAACTGTAATCACGCTGCCCGAAAAGCGCCGTGCCTATGCGCACCATATTTGCGCCTTCTTCAATTGCAGTTTCGTAATCATGCGTCATGCCCATGGAAAGAATATCTATATCCGGGCGCTGCTGTTTCAGTTTGCAGTAAAGCTTGTAGCCTTCCGCAAACACCCAGCGTATATCTTCGGGATTTTCCGCCGCGGGTGCTATAACCATCAGCCCGCGCACGTGCAGGTTTTTAAAATTGTCAAGTTCGGGCACAACCGCTTCGTAATCTTCCGGGCTGAACCCTGTTTTTTGTTCTTCGCGCGCAATGTTAACCTGCAAAAGTATTTCCTGAACTTTGCCCGCTTTGGCGGCTTCTTTATCAACAGCCTGCATTAAATGTACGCTGTCCGCCGATTCAATCATATCAAAAATGGCAACTGCCTGTTTGGCCTTATTGGTTTGCAGATGCCCTATTAAATGCCACCTGCCGCTGCCTTTGCCGACAATTTCACGTTTGGCTTTGGCTTCCTGCACACGGTTTTCACCGATTACCGGAACGCCAAGGTTAAAAGCGTCGGTAATTACCTCAGCCGGGTGATTTTTGGTTACTGCAACCAGAGTAACTTTATTGCCTGTAATTTTTTCTTCTGTGCGCCTTGCAAGCGCAGCATCTATTTTGGCTTGTACATTAATTAAATTTTCCTGTAACAATATAAAGACCCCCTAAAGGTTTTATATTCGCCGTTAATATAATTTATCCTTTTACTTTTTCCAAATAGTTACGCCCATGCGCCCTGTTTTGCCGTTTTCTGCGCGGTACGAAAAAAACAGCTCTTTGCTGCACTGCGTGCAGACACCGGCATTATAAATGTTTTGCGGCAGTAAACCGGCATCTAAAAGTGCAAGGCGGTTCCATGCCTGTAAATCTGCCATGTAGCGGCCGTTTTCTTTTGCCGTAAAACATCCGGCATATTTTTTACCGGCTTCATAAACTTTATCGTCAACTTCATAGCAGCATTGCCCAATGCCGGGGCCAATGCCTGCCAGAATATTTTCCGGCTTTGCTCCGAATGCTTCCTGCATTTTTGCTGCGGTGCTGGCGGCAATACCGGCAACGGTTCCGCGCCAGCCTGCGTGTGCCAGCCCTATGCTGCCGCTGACCGGGTCAGCAAAAATAACCGGAACGCAGTCTGCAAAAAACAGCATTAGCGGCAGCTGCGGAAGGTTTGTTATCAGCGCATCGGTATTTTTTACGGCATCACTGTATGCTTCGGCGCCTTTGCCTGCCAAGGCTTCATCTACAACGGTAATATTGCTGCCGTGCACCTGTTCGCAGCAGGTAAATTTACCGGCAACAAGGCCGAGCGCCGCGGCATAAGCACGCCTGTTTTTTAAAACAAGCCCGGCTTCATCGCCAACATGAAGGGCAAGGTTTAACCCGCCAGATATTAGCGCGCTTTCGCCGTGCAGGCGGCAGCTGAACGCATTGCCGAAGCCCAGTGCGTCAAATGCAGCAAAGCTGCCATACCAGATATTTTTATTATTTTGCAAAACGAATCCGTTCATTTTACTCCTCACAAACTCCGCAGCGTTTGCAGCCGTCAAAGCACATTGGCGTAAAGCGCTGGGCTTTGGCATTTTCCCATTCTTTTATCAAATAGGCTTCTTTAAAGCCCATATCCAAATGCTTCCACGGCAGCGGGCAGCCTGGTTCATATTCTGCACCTGCAAGCTTTTCAATATCAAGCCCGCTGTTTTTAAGCGCCTGTTTTAAGGGTATGCCTTCCGTAAAGGCCTGCAGTAAAAACTGTCCTGTTTTTCTGTTTCCGCGCGCCAGTGCAGCCTGCAAAACAGTTTCTTTTAAAGATTCCGTTAAAAGTTTTATATGCTTTTCTTTTTTAAAAGCTGTTTCCAGCATTCTAAAACGCTTTTTCAAAATTTTGGTATTGCACAGCGGCGACCACTGGAACGGCGTAAACGGTTTGGGCACAAATGCGTTTACGGAAATTATTAAATCTCCTTTGTTGCCTGCTTCATCCATTTTTTTGCGGATGCGGCGCACCATTTCCGTCATTTCGTCAATATCGGCATCTTCTTCCTGCGGCAGCCCTATCATGTAATACAGCTTTACGTTTTTCATGCCGCTGGCTGCGGCAAGCGTAACTGCTTTGTAAATGTCTTCTTCGGTAATGCCCTTATTAATAATATTGCGCATTTTTTCGCTGCCTGCTTCCGGCGCAACGGTCATGGTCTGCTGGCCGCTCTGCGCAAGGGCGTCTGCAAGCAGGCTGTCCAAAGTATCCGCACGCAGCGATGCTACTGTAAACGGCACCTTATTTTGAATAAGCGCCGAAGTTAATTCGTGTATCTGCGGATAATCGGAAACCGCCGCACCCATTAAACCAACTTTTTCCGATACGGCAGGCCTGTTTAAAATTTTATCTAAAAGCAAGTCATAATTTCTTGCACGCGGCTTGCGGAAACAGTACCCTGCCATGCAGAAACGGCAATGACGCCCGCAGCCTCTGGCTACTTCGGCAATAAACATATTCTGAAATTCCGTTTCGGAAGTTAAAATTGCTGAAGTATTGGGATATTTATCCAAGTCGCGCACCCAGCGCCGTTTAACAATTGCAGGCACACGGCTGTCATGCTCCATACCGGTAAAATTGCCGTCAGATTAAGCTGCACTTCTTCTTTGCCAAGGCCCTGTTCCCTGCCTTTATAAACAACGTCAAGCAAATCGTTAATTACTTCTTCGCCTTCGCCTATAACAAAAACATCGGCAACTTCCGCCAATGGTTCAGGGTTAAAGGTTGCACACGGCCCGCCGATAACAATCAGCGGTTCTTTTTCATTACGTTCTGCCGCACGCAATTTTATATTGCTCATTTGCAGCATGGCAAGCAAATTTGTATAGTCCATTTCAAAGGACATCATTACGCCGATAATTTCAAAATCGGCAAGCTGCCGCTGAGTTTCCATACTCATTAACGGCGTTTTGGTTCTTTTGTACTCGGCCAGCGTTTTGCCGTCCGGCAGAAAAAAGCGTTCACAGGCCGTATCACCACGACCGTTAATAATCTGATACAAAATGTGCATGCCTAAATTTGACATGCCTACCTTATAACTGTTAGGGTACAAAAAAGCAAAGGCGCGCCTTGCCCCCGGTGCAAAGCACTGCGCGCCTGTTTCTTTTGCCAGTATTTCCTGAATTTTATTTTTTAATTCCCAAGTCAAAAGCAAAACCTCTTATTTTATAGCTTTTTCAATAGCGTTAATTACTGTTTTTAAAACTTTAATTCTTGCATAATATTTGGAGTTGGCTTCAACTACTGTCCACGGAGCGTAATCCGTGCTGGTGCGTATCAGCATTTCGTTAACAGCCGCTTCATAAGCAGGCCATTTTTCACGGTTGCGCCAGTCTTCCTCGGTAATTTTCCACTCTTTGTCAGGGTCGTTTTCACGTTCTTTAAAACGTTTATACTGTTCGTCCTGGTCAATATGCAGCCAGAATTTACACAAAATAATACCGTGTTCAGCCCACTGCGCTTCGGTTTCGTTAATTTCGCCATAAGCACGCTGCCATTCGGCATCCGTTGCAAAATGCTCAATGCGTTCAACCATTACACGCCCATACCAGGTTCTGTCAAAAATGGCAATTTCACCGGCGCGCGGCATTTTAATCCAAAAACGCCACATATAGTGGAATTGTTTTTCAACCTGGTTCGGCGCCGCAACCGGATTTACAGCATAACCAAGCGGGTCAAGCGCTCTTGCAAGACGCTTAATGGCACCGCCTTTGCCGCCTGCATCCCAGCCTTCAAACGCTACAATAAGCGAGCGCTGCGATTCATATAAATCAAGCTGCAAAGATTTTAATTTTTCCCTGCATTTATCAAGCTGAACTTTATATTCTTCCTTGGTAAGCGATTTTGAAAGGTCTACCTTATCAAGAACATTATATAAAGCTACATGGCGCGGCGGCAGCACAATGCTGCGGCTTTGGGATTTTATTTCTGCCGCTGCCAGTGCGCTTTGCAGTGATTTTACCATGCTTTCTATAATTTGAATGGTTGCAAAGCGTTCGTCATCACCGGCAATTAAATGCCACGGAGCGTTTTCGGTATCTGTTTCGGCAAACATCTGCTCATAAGCATTAATAAAGTTATCGTAGTCTTCGTCGTTATGCTCCTGAACATCGAGTTTTTTCCAGTTTTTGCCATATACTTTATTCAGCTTTTCCATATTTTCCTTTTGCTGCTTTTTGGAAACATGCACAAAGTATTTCAAAAGCACATAGCCGTCATCGGTAAGCTGCTTTTCAAACGCACGGATGTGCGAATAGGAAGTATTGAGCAAATGCCCTACCTGGCTTTTATCCGAAACATTATGTTCATTTTTTAAAAAGTACCAGCTGCGGTGGTATACTACAATATTGCCGTAGCTCGGAAGCTGCTTCCAAAAGGATGTAAAAAACGGCTGCCTGCGCTGCTCGTCAGTCATTTTGGACGCGGAAAATACCCTGAAACCGCGGGAGTCCATTTTCTGCATCATTTCATTGATAATATCTGTGCGCATGGCTCCGCGCCAGCCTTCAACCAGCACAATTACAGGCACTTTTGCCGCGCGGCATTCCCTTTGCAGTTTACCGAGCAAATCGCCGTAATAATCCATTTTTTTATCATACTCTTTTTTATCCAGCTTTTGTTTTAAATCGAGTTTCTCAAGCATATTTACGCCTCTGTTCACTTTGATATTTTAATACGGCTCTTTATAAGGCCTTAATGCACGCGGCTTATCAAGTATTTCTGCCATTATAATACCTTCACGCAGCCTCCGGCGGTTTATTTTGCCGTTAAAAAGCGCAGCTTTTTTCTGCGTGCGCGGCATGGCAAACACGGATGCAGCAGGCCGTTTTTTTAATGACGGCGGCGTTATAAATGCCGGTTCATTATACACTTTATAAGTTGGCTGCACCTTAGGCTGTTCAAAAACTTTTCCGCGCTGTTTTGCTTTCCGGTCTTCCGGAAACTCTACATACCAGGGCTTTTTACTTTCCCTGCCGGCTGCGGGAGCGCCTTCTTTATATACAGTTTTATCCGTGCTTTCCTTCTGGCTTTGCTGTGTGCCTGCACCGCCATAAGTTTCGCGGTTTTCCCGGCTGCTGTCCATATCCGGCAGCGGCGGAAAATGCCCCGTTCTGTTACGGCGTTTTTTGCGGTTCGATTTATCAATTACAACGGTAATCACAAAAATCAGCAGCGGCAAAAAGCCCATAAAGTTTTCAAAGTCCATAGTAATCCCTCATTTATTTTTGAACGGGATTTTTATCTACTTCAACATCCTGTTCATTGCCGGCAATCATTTTGCGCATATCGGTATCTGCAATAATGTTGTTCATACGGTAATAATCCATAACGCCAAGGCGGCCTTTTTCCAGCGCTTCCGCAAGGGCGGCAGGTACTTTGGCTTCCGCTTCAACAACTTTGGCCTGCATTTCCTGCGTATAGGCTTTCATTTCCTGTTCTTTGGCCA
>OHPZ01000657.1_pt1 | contig 13944 bp, 6 predicted proteins | sample 1577851 | NCBI WGS metagenome assembly OHPZ01 (sample SAMEA3879507, study PRJEB24766) | human gut metagenome | biome: human-associated habitat; feature: feces | place: USA | collected 1985/1987 | reverse complement strand
CGCTCCGTAACGGGTAAAGTAGCCCGCCAGCAATGCCAGGGCGAACTTCAGTTGCCGTTGAGCGACTGTGGTGTCGTAGCACTTGACTACCGTGGCGAGAAAGGTATCGCTACCTCTATCGGACATGCTCCGCAAGCAGCATTGGCTGATCCGGCTGCCGGCTCTATTCTTTCTGTATCCGAAGCGCTGACCAATCTTGTTTGGGCTCCAATGGCGGAAGGTATGGATAGCATTTCACTGTCTGCCAACTGGATGTGGCCTTGCCGCTCTCAAGAAGGTGAAGATGCCCGTCTTTACACAGCTGTAAAAGCTTTAAGCGATTTCTGTTGCGCGCTGCAGATCAATGTTCCTACCGGAAAAGACTCTTTGTCCATGACACAGAAATATCCGAACGGCGAGAAAGTGATTTCTCCGGGAACAGTGATCGTATCTGCCGGCGGCGAAGTATCCGACGTGAAGAAAGTCGTATCTCCGGTATTGGTGAACAACGAAAAGACAACACTCTATCATATCGATTTCAGCTTCGACGAACTGAAACTCGGAGGTTCCGCTTTTGCACAGTCTCTGGGTAAAGTTGGCGACGACGTACCCTGCGTACAGGATGCCGAATACTTCCGCGATGCTTTCCTTGCCGTACAGGAACTGGTGAACAAGGGACTGATCCTGGCAGGACACGATATTTCAGCAGGTGGTCTGATCACTACATTACTGGAAATGTGCTTCGCCAACGTTGAAGGCGGTATGGAAATCAGCCTCGACAAGATGAAGGAACAAGATATCATCAAGATTCTGTTTGCAGAAAATCCGGGTATCGTGATCCAGATCAGCGACAAGCATAAAGAAGAAGTGAAAAAGATTCTGGAAGATGCAGGCGTAGGATTCGTGAAACTGGGTAAACCGACCGACGAACGTCATATCCTGGTATCGAAGGGCGACGCTACTTATCAGTTCGGTGTTGACTACATGCGTGACGTATGGTATTCTTCTTCTTACCTGCTCGACCGCAAACAGTCTATGAACGGCTGCGCAAAGAAACGTTTCGAAAACTACAAGATGCAACCGGTTGAATTCGCTTTCATGCCCGGATTCAAAGGTAAACTCTCTCAGTATGGTATCACTCCGGACCGTCGTACTCCGAGCGGTGTCCGCGCTGCCATCATCCGCGAGAAAGGAACGAACGGCGAACGCGAAATGGCTTACTCACTCTATCTTGCCGGCTTCGACGTGAAAGACGTGACGATGACCGACCTGATCAGCGGACGCGAAACACTGGAAGATGTAAACATGATTGTTTACTGCGGTGGATTCTCCAACTCCGACGTACTCGGTTCGGCCAAAGGATGGGCAGGAGGTTTCTTGTTCAACCCTAAAGCCAAAGAGGCACTTGAGAAGTTCTACGCACGTGAAGATACGCTTTCACTGGGTATCTGCAACGGTTGCCAGCTGATGATGGAACTGGGACTTATCAATCCGGAACACGAAAAGAAAGGCAAGATGCTGCACAACGACTCACATAAATTCGAATCGACTTATGTAGGCTTGACAATCCCGACCAACCGCAGTGTAATGTTCGGCTCATTGAGCGGCAGCAAACTGGGTATCTGGGTGGCTCACGGAGAAGGTAAATTCTCTCTGCCTTACGATGAAGACCAATACAACGTAGTGGCAAAATACAGCTACGATGAATACCCCGGCAACCCGAACGGTTCCGATTATTCTATCGCAGGTCTTGCCAGCGCCGACGGCCGCCATCTGGCAATGATGCCTCACCTCGAACGTGCTATCTTCCCGTGGCAGAATGGCTGCTATCCTGCTGACCGTAAGAACAGCGATCAGATTACTCCATGGATAGAAGCATTTGTCAACGCCCGCAAATGGGTAGAAGAGAAGACTAAATAAGATATCTTTCTATCATTGAAACGGAGGCTGTTATTTGTTATAAAGTAACAGCCTCTTGTTTTAACTCCTTTTCCATACCCAAAGTCTGCATATTACAACTTAATTTCCCTAAATAAACAGGATATACAAATAGCTGCGAAAGCTCCTGTATACTTCACTTTGAGAGCACCGTTATCTTAACCTAAAATTTTGTAGTGTCGAAAAATCTTCTTAATTTTGTCAAAATTTCCCCCTCACTAAAGATTCAATAACCCATAAAAGTCCTATTTGTATGAAAAAATGGCTTTTTTTATTATTATTGTTTCCTCTGACCTGTGTCGCCCAGACCTATCAGTATCTAGGAGTGGAAGACGGGTTAAGCAACCGGAGAGTGTACTACATTCAAAAAGACAATGTTGGATATATGTGGTTCCTTACGCACGAGGGAATCGACCGGTACAACGGCAAAGAGTTTAAACGGTATAAATTAATGGACGGCGACAAAGAACTCAACTCACTGTTAAATCTGAATTGGTTATATATCGATCCGGAAGGAACGCTATGGGAAATCGGTAAGAAAGGCAAGATTTTCCGGTATGACCGTATTCATGACACTTTCGAACTCGTCTACAAGTTGCCGATAGAAGACTTTAAGGATTTACCGGCTCCCATCACTTTCAGCTGGATCGATCATAACAATCATATCTGGCTGTGCAACGAAGAAACGATCTTCCTTTACAACACCCGGACGGAAGAGGTTACTCATGTTAAAAACTGCCTCAGCGAAGCTATAAACGACATCGAACAAATCGACGAATCCCACTATTTTATCGGGACGGAGATGGGTATTCATCATGCCCAACTGAAAGACAACACACTACAACTTCTCCCCTGCGACAAGCTCGACAACGTCAATATTCAAGTTAACGATTTACACTTCGACCCCAAAATCCGCAAACTGTTCATCGGTGCCTTCCAACGGGGCGTCATGGTTTACGACATGAACACAAAAACCATCACACAACCGGAAGTCAGCCTGAAAGACGTAAGTATATCACGCATCAAACCACTGAATGCCAAAGAACTGCTGATTGCTACCGATGGCGGAGGTATCTATAAGATGAATGTCGATACGTACCAGACCGTACCTTTTATCGTAGCAGACTACAACAGCTACAATGGCATGAACGGCAACAGCATTAACGACATCTACATAGACGACGAAGAACGGATATGGATGGCAAACTATCCGATAGGAATTACCATTCAGAACAATCGTTATCCGAGTTATAAATGGATCAAACATTCTGTCGGTAATAAGCAGTCGCTGATTAACGACCAGGTGAACTCTATCATAGAAGACAGCGAGGGAGACTTATGGTATGGCACCAACAACGGAATTAGCCTGCAAGACTCAAAAACCGGAAAATGGCGCTCGTTTCTGAGCACCTTTGAGAATGTACAGAACAGCAAAAATCATATATTTACAACCTTATGTGAAGTATCTCCCGGCATTATTTGGGCAGGCGGATATTTCTCGGGACTTTATCAGATAGATAAACGTACGTCGAAAACAACTTATTTTACACCCGCTTCGTATGCTCATGAAAGTATACGTCCGGATAAATACATACGTGACATACGCAAAGACTCACGCGGTTATGTATGGAGCGGAGGATATTATAACCTGAAGCGAATCAACGTACAAACCAAAGACATACGGCTCTACCACGGACTGCATTCCGTAACCGCCATCATCGAAAAGGATGACAAAAGTATGTGGATAGGTACGGCAACAGGCCTGTTTCTTCTGGATATAGAATCCGGGAAATATGAACGCATCCAACTGCCGGTAGAATCTACCTATGTCTACTCCCTGTATCAGACCAAACAAGGCTCACTGTATATAGGTACCAGCGGATCGGGAGTACTGATTTATGATCCCCAGACAAAGTTGTTTACCCATTATTATACAGGAAACTGTGCCATGATATCCAACAATATCTACACGATATTATCGGATGAAGACAATGAAATTCTATTAAGTACGGAGAACGGACTCACCAGCTTCTATCCCAAACAAAAAACCTTCTACAACTGGACAAAGGAAATGGGACTGATGACTACGCACTTCAATGCGTTGTCCGGTACCCTGCGCAGAAATAACAATTTTATCTTCGGTAGCTCGGACGGTGCCATAGAGTTCAATAAAGACATGAAGCTCCCCAGGACGTACTCTTCCAAGATGATCTTCAGTGATTTCAAACTGTTTTATCAGACGGTATATCCGGGAGACAAGAATTCACCACTGGAAAAAGATATCAACGAAACCAAAGAATTAAGACTAAAATATAATCAGAATATCTTTTCACTGATGGTTTCTTCCATCAACTATGATTATCCTTCCAATGTTCTTTATTCATGGAAGCTGGAAGGATTTTACGAAGAGTGGAGCAAACCCGGCAATGAAAGTACAATCCGTTATACCAACCTCGCTCCGGGAAAATATGTATTGCGTGTGCGTGCCATCTCCAACGAAGACCAACGGGTGATGCTTGAAGAAAGAAGCATTGATATTATCATTGCCCAACCTTTCTGGCTCACTCCCTGGGCAATGATATTGTATGCAATCCTGATTTCCCTTATTGCTGTTATCATCCTGCGGGTTCTTATTCTGAAAAAACAGCGGAAGGTTTCCGATGAAAAAATACACTTCTTCATCAATACGGCACACGATATACGCACCCCGTTGACATTGATTAAAGCTCCTCTGGAAGATTTGCGCGAAAAAGAAGCTCTGAGCAAGGAAGGCATAGCCAACATGAACACTGCCATACGCAATGTAAATGCCTTGTTGCGTCTGACAACGAATCTTATCAACTTTGAGAGAGCAGATGTTTATTCTTCGGAATTATACATTTCGGAGCATGAGCTAAACACGTTCATGACAGAAATATTCAATGCATTTCAGCCTTATGCCAATATCAAGCATATCAACTTTACGTACGAAAGCAATTTCCGGTATATGAATGTATGGTTTGACAAGGAAAAGATGGAATCTATTCTGAAGAATATAATATCGAACGCATTAAAATACACGCCGGAAAATGGTAATGTGCAGATTTTCGTATCAGAGAACAATGATTCGTGGAGCGTGGAAGTGAAGGATACCGGAATCGGTATTCCAGCCAGCGAGCAAAAGAAACTGTTCAAGCTTCATTTCCGTGGCAGCAATGCCATCAATTCGAAAGTGACGGGAAGCGGTATCGGTTTGATGCTGGTATGGAAACTTGTCCGGTTACACAAGGGCAAAATCAACCTGTCGAGCGTGGAGAATCAGGGATCGGTGATTAAGATATCTTTCCCAAAAGACAGCAAACGCTTCCATAAAGCACACCTTGCCACACCAAGCAAACGCCGGCAAGAGATAACAAGTACAACCAATGTGCCTGCCAGCATCTATGAGAATGTGCATAAGGAACAGAATCCGAATCATCAGCGAATCCTAATCGTAGAAGATAATGATGAACTGCGCAACTATCTGTCACAGACACTGGCAGAAGAATATACGGTACAGAACTGCTGCAACGGCAAAGAAGCACTGACCATCATTCCGGAATACAAACCGGAACTGGTTATCTCGGACATTATGATGCCGGAAATGAGAGGGGATGAATTGTGTGACGCCATCAAAAATAATATCGAGACGTCGCATATTCCTGTTATCCTGCTAACAGCTCTTAATAATGAAAAAGACATATTGTCCGGCCTTCAGATTGGTGCTGACGAGTATATTGTCAAGCCATTTAATATTGGAATATTAAAAGCTACCGTCTCCAATCTGTTGATCAACCGCGCCCTTTTGCGAAGCAAATACGGGAGTCTGGATATGGACGATGAGGATGATCATGAAGACGAATGCATCAACTGCTCGCAGGATATCGACTGGAAGTTTATCGCCAATGTACGGAAGAATATAGAAGATAATATAGACAATCCGGCTCTTACAGTAGATGTGCTTTGCAATCTGATGGGCATGAGCCGTACCAGCTTCTACAACAAACTCAGGGCATTGACCGATCAGGCTCCGGGCGATTACATCCGCCTGATCCGCCTGAAACGTTCGGTGAAGTTGCTGAAAGAAGGTACACACAGTATAACAGAAATAGCAGAAATGACAGGATTTAGTGATGCGAAGTACTTCCGTGAAGTATTCAAGAAGCACTTCAACGTAAGCCCCAGCCAATATGGAAAAGAAGGCAAGCCCCACAAGGAGGGCAAGGCTGGAAAAGAAAACAAGTCCGATAAGGAAGGAGGAGAAAAAGAAGAATGAACATTTACCTCGAATCATTTGGAATCTTTTTTAAAATAGGCGCTTTCACCATTGGCGGAGGCTATGCAATGGTTCCACTTATTGAGAATGAAATCGTAACCAAACGAAAATGGATCGCACAGGAAGACTCCGGGTATTCTGGCAGTGAATATCTCTATCTTTATAGGATATAAGCTGCGTGGCATTCGGGGAAGTATTGTCACAGCACTGGGGACTATACTCCCCTCATTTATTATCATTCTGGCCATCGCGCTCTTTTTCCATTCTTTCAAGGACAATCCGATTGTGGAACGCATATTTAAAGGAATACGACCCGCCGTGGTGGCATTGATCGCCGCACCGACTTTCACCATGGGACGGTCGGCCAAAATCAACCGGTACAACTTATGGATCCCCGTCGTATCGGCATTATTGATCTGGCTATTGGGCTTCTCCCCGATATGGATTATCATTGCTGCCGGTGTAGGAGGTTTCCTATGGGGAAAATTTAAAAAAGTGGAGAGTGAACACCCAAGGCTATGATTCAAGATTCATAATTCTAAATTAAAAAGAGATGATTTATCTTCAGTTATTTTATACGTTCTTTAAAATCGGACTTTTCGGTTTTGGCGGAGGTTACGCCATGCTTTCGATGATACAAGGTGAAGTAGTAACCCGCTATGGGTGGGTGACTTCGCAAGAATTCACAGACATTGTTGCCATCAGTCAGATGACTCCGGGGCCTATCGGCATCAATGCGGCTACTTATGTCGGTTTTACGTCGACAGGAAGTGTGTGGGGATCGATTGTTGCCACATTCGCTGTTGTTTTTCCCTCTTTCATACTGATGCTGACAATCAGCAAATTCTTTCTGAAATATCAGAAACATCCGGTAGTGGAATCTATTTTTGCAGGATTGCGTCCGGCAGTTGTCGGATTATTAGCTTCTGCCGCACTGGTATTAATGAATGTGGAAAACTTCGGTTCACCTACAGAAGACACCTACACATTTGTCATCAGCATCATTATCTTCCTGATAGCCTTTATCGGCACCAGAAAATACAAGACAAATCCGATATTAATGATTATCGCCTGCGGGATTGCAGGACTACTGCTTTATTAAAATAAAGCAATAAGAGGCTGACTAAAAAGTCAGTAGTATCTTAAATCTCCTCCTTCGAGAAGGAGGAGTACCCGCAGGGGGAGGTGGTAGGTGAACATGCAGTCCTTACAGCTTGACCTTCTTACTTACCGATTTTGACTCATTATGAATACGGTCTAAAGCCGTCACCACATAGCGGTATTTGGTCTTACCCGTTTCATACGGCAGTTTGTAGAACGGATTTCGGGTGATAGCTACGATATGTGACGGATCATCAAGATTCACCTTTTCTTTGGAACCGAAACGGTATACTACGTACTGAATGGCTTTGTCCATTTCAGTCTCCGCTTTCGGAGCAGTCCAGAAAAGTATATAGCCATCTTCTGTCCATACCTTTTTCATCTTACGTACTTTGCCCGGAGCTTTATCATCCATAAAATCGAATACCGGAATCAAAGCCGGATATTTATGATACTCCTGTACCAAAGCATCCCGATATTTTCCAGCGTTCTCGACTACGGCTGCCGCATACCATTGGCAACTTCCGCCGATAGTCTGATAAGAACGCTGCAAAGCCATCTTTCGTGGAAGCTGGTTGATAGAAGGATTCTTCGGATCGGCATGCTGAATGGTATTCATGACTGCCTGACCGATAAACAACGGACGGTTTTCCGTATGCTTCGCCCACCAGTCAACCAGTGTTTCGTAATCGGCTGCCTTGTGTCCTATCTCCCAATAAATCTGAGGAATGTTATAATCAATCCATCCTTCACGTGCCCAAAGCAATACGTCGGCATAAAGATCATCATAGTTCTGCAAACCATTTGTGTTGCTGCCCAACGGATCTGTTTTCTGATTGCGGTAAATACCGAACGGGCTGATTCCGAACTTCACCCACGGCTTGATGCCCCGTATTGTTTCATGAAGTTTCTTGATCAGGATATTCACGTTGCCACGACGCCAGTCCGCCTTATTACTGAAACCGCCTCCGTAACGGGCAAAGCTCGCATTGTCCGGGAAATCGACTCCCTTGATCGGATAAGGATAGAAATAATCGTCCATGTGGATAGCATCTACATCGTAACGGGATACAATATCGGAAACAATCTTGCAGATATGCTCACGGCTTTCGGGAAGTGCCGGATCAAAATAGATCTGATCACCATAAGTGACAAACCATTCCGGATGTTCATGATAAATATGTGTCGGTGCCAATTGATTCTTCAATGAAGTCTTCACACGGTAGGGATTGATCCATGCATGGAATTCCATATTCCGTTTATGGCATTCTTCGATCATGAATTGCATCGGATCCCACATCGGAGAAGGCATTTGCCCTTGTGTTCCTGTCAGGAAACGACTCCACGGTTCGTGTTGTGAAGCATACAATGCATCCGCTTCGGGACGCACTTGAAAGATGATCGCATTAATACCCGCTCCCTGAAGAGAGTTCAGCTGACCAACCAGTGTCTGTTTCAGCTTCTCTGTCGGTATGCCACGGAACTGTCCGTTGACAGCCTGTATCCATGCAGCACGAAACTCACGTTTAGGATATGCATTGCCCGACGGCGCCTGCGCTCTTACTCCTGCCGCCAGAAGCAGAACTAATAAGAAAAGATAGTTTTTCAGATTCATAATGTTCTTGAGTCATAAAATAATGTGGTGCAAAGATAATAGATGCAGATACTATCTCCAACTATTATTGAGGCCATTCGACAACAAATCTTGCACCACCCGCGTAGCTGGTGTCCAGATAGACATTTCCATCCACTAATTCCATGATCTGACGGATAATAGACAATCCCAGTCCGGTGCCCTGAGTGAAGGCATCGACCTTCGCGAACCGTTCGAAAATGGAGTCCCGGTAGTTTTCATCGATTCCGGGACCGGAATCTTCGATAATAAAACGTACCAGACGATTCGGTTTGTCTTCTGCATAACTGAGACGTATAAAGCCGGATTCCGTGAATTTATTGGCATTGTTCAGCAAACCGAGTAGCACACGCTTCATCCAGATTTCAACCGTACACACTTCGACCGGAGTGGAAGAAGGCATATATTGCAACTTGATTCCTTCTTTCAGATTCTGACGAATCAATCCTAAACATTCCTGACAACACGCATCTACACTCACTGGCTTCTTCGGTATATCATCCGTCTGAGAGTCCATGTCGGCTATATCAATCACATTATTTACCAAATCAAGCAGATATGCGTTGCTGCTCTCCATTTGACGGGCATATTCTTCCATCTCTTCCTGTGTCAGCCCACCGGCAGCCATCAAGGATGAAAAACCGATAATCGAATTGAGCGGAGTACGGATTTCATGTGTGATATGCTGGATAAAAGAGCTTTTCATATGGCTGGCCTTGATGACTGCCTTATTTGCCGCATCCAGTTTCCGGTTCAACGACAAAGAACGCATATAGTAAAACGTGATAACAATCAACAATATCAACACCAGGCATCCGACAATCACGGAAGTTATAAAGAGATTGCGGTTGACCTCCGCCCGCAATTCCAGCTTATCGTGCTCCAACTTATCCACTTCGAACTGCACGGTATATTTGCTTAATTGCTCGTCCAGTTCTGCCGAACGAATGGAATCATTAATATGTGCATAAGATTTATAAACCTCGCAGGCATCTTCAAAGCGTCCCATCTGCTCCATAAACTGTGCTTTCAACAGGTGATTGGCAGGATAACAGCTCCCCACCGAATGATGATAATCCATCAATGAGTCCAGATAGTTGAGTGCCATCTGATTGTCATTCAACGTCCGCGCACAAAGAATTTTATATCCCAACCATCCTTCACGGGGAAAAGCATTCATATTTTCGTGATAAAACTTATCCGCTTCTGCAATAAACGGCTGCGCCTCCTTCTTCCCTTTCAATGCCAGCGTAGCAATCACTTGAAACTGATAATAACGCATGGTAAGCTCCGGTCGGACAGGGATATCCTTACGCTTCATTTTCTCAATCAGTCCCGGCATACGGTTCAAGTATTCCATCGCATTGGCATACTCCCCTCTAGCCAGATAAGTCTGGATGATATTCAGTGACACCACATAGGCATCTTCATAAAAACCCGCATCGCTAAATTTTTTCAGTGCGGAAGAATAGTATTCAAGACAGAGCTTGACGTTGTTGCTGAACACCCGATGATTATATCCGATACACATCTCGCTGCAAGCCATTCCGAAAGCACTTTTGGCCGCATCCGCATCCTTCTGAAGAAGTCCAGTCTCACGCATGGCCTCATCCTGCAAACCTTTCTCGGTAAGCAACTGAATATACTGGCGCCACTGCGTATAGCGATTATTGATATTACCACGCTTCAGGCACCAGTCCATATATTCATATGCAACCACTTTCAGGCTATCCGTATTTCTCAACCGGTAATAATGGGAAGCAATCTGAGAATAAGCATCGTCGATTTTAGCAGTATCATTCTGCTGCCTTGCCAATCGCATATATTCCTGATAGAAAGGTATAAAATCTTTCTGACCTATTTTATTTGAGACACTGTCGGAAAGGGCTTCCAACTGTTTTTCTTTGTTTGTGCTACTAAAGGCTAAAGTAGATGCAAAACACAGAATGAATAAGCTAATAACCATCCGGATGTTTTTCACGATTCAAGTCAATTTGTTATTATTTTGAAATGTTTGTTGTAAATTCCGGACCAAGATACGCCAATTATCCCGAAGCAATTTCTTTTTATTACCAATTATAACATATCTTAACCCGACCAAAAACCTTTCTTCTATCAATAAAATCGCTAACTTTGCCGACTATCATAAAAAAGGAGTATTTTATGTCAGAAAACAAACATATTTCGATCAAAGGAGCGCGGGTTAACAACCTGAAAAACATCGATGTAGATATTCCACGCAACAAACTTGTCGTGATCACCGGACTATCCGGTTCGGGGAAATCGTCGCTCGCTTTTGATACTCTCTATGCAGAAGGACAACGTCGTTATGTCGAGAGCCTTAGCAGCTACGCACGCCAGTTTCTGGGACGAATGAGCAAACCCGAATGTGATTTTATTAAAGGAATCCCACCGGCAATCGCCATCGAACAGAAAGTGAACAGCCGCAATCCGAGATCTACCGTAGGAACTTCCACCGAGATTTATGAATATCTGCGCTTGCTTTATGCGCGGGTGGGACGGACATATAGCCCCGTCAGCGGAGAAGAAGTCAAGAAGCATTCGACGGAGGACATCGTCAACTGTATGCTTTCGCATCCGGAGGGGACCAGATATACCGTATTGACCCCTATCCGCCTGCGCGAAGACCGTACCCTGCAGCAACAACTGGAGATAGACCTGAAACAAGGCTTCAACCGGGTGGAAGTGAACGGTGAAATGAAGCGTATCGATGAATACAAGCCAGTGGCAGGCGACGAAGTTTATCTGCTGGTAGACCGTATGGCAGTGGCAAACACGAAAGATGCCATCAGCCGACTGACGGACTCTGCCGAAACTGCCATGTATGAAGGGGACGGTACGTGTATGCTACGTTTTTATCTGCCGGACGGCACCACCAGGCTATATAATTTCAGTACGAAATTCGAAGCGGACGGCATCACTTTTGAGGAGCCGAACGATCAGATGTTCTCGTTCAACTCTCCTATCGGTGCCTGCCCCGTATGCGAGGGCTTCGGCAAGGTGATCGGCATTGACGAGCATCTGGTAGTGCCCAACCGCTCGCTATCCGTGTATGAAGGGGCCATCGTCTGCTGGCGTGGCGAGAAGATGGGAGAATGGAAAGATGAACTGATTCATAATGCGGATAAGTTCGATTTCCCGATTTTCACTCCTTACTATGAGCTGACAGACGAGCAACGTCGCACACTCTGGGAAGGAAACCAATACTTCCATGGCATCAACGATTTCTTCAAGATGCTGGAAGAGAATCAATATAAGATACAATACAGGGTAATGCTGGCACGCTACCGGGGAAAAACAATCTGTCCGAAATGTCACGGTACACGTTTGAAACCGGAGGCAGGATATGTGCGGGTAGACGGAAAGAGCATTTCCGAACTGGTAGATTTACCCATCACGGAACTAAAAGAGTTCTTCGACCATCTGAACCTCAACGAACACGATAGCAATGTAGCCCGCAGAATTCTGATTGAAATCAACAGCCGCATCCGCTTTCTGATAGATGTAGGGTTGGGATATCTGACTTTAAACCGGCTCAGCAACTCGCTGTCGGGTGGAGAAAGCCAGCGTATCAACCTGGCAACGTCATTAGGAAGCAGCCTCGTCGGCAGTCTCTATATTCTGGATGAGCCGAGTATCGGTTTGCACAGCCGTGACACCGACCGTCTGATCCGCGTATTGCGTCAATTGCAGGAACTCGGCAATACGGTGGTAGTGGTAGAGCACGATGAAGAAATAATCCGTGCCGCCGATTACATCATTGATATCGGTCCAAATGCCGGCCGCCTGGGAGGAGAAGTCGTTTATCAGGGCGATATGAAAGACCTGAAAAAAGGCAGCAATAGTCATACGGTACGTTATCTGTTGGGAGAAGAGGAGATTCCCGTTCCCGAACATCGTCGGCCGTGGAACAATTATATCGAACTGACAGGTGCCCGCGAAAACAATCTGAAAGGAGTGAATGTAAAGTTCCCTCTCAATGTGATGACAGTAGTCACGGGTGTTTCCGGTTCCGGTAAGAGTACGTTAGTGCGGGATATCTTCTATCGGGCACTAAAGCGCGAACTGGATGAATGCAGCGACCGCCCGGGAGAGTTCTCTTCTATCGGTGGAAGCCTACGTAACTTGAGAAATATCGAATTTGTCGATCAAAACCCGATTGGCAAATCGTCCCGTTCCAATCCGGTGACTTACATCAAGGCTTATGACGAAATCCGGAAGCTATGGGCGGAACAGCCTCTGGCAAAACAAATGGGATACACAGCCGGACATTTCAGTTTCAACAGCGAAGGCGGACGATGCGAGGAATGTAAAGGCGAAGGAACCATCACTGTAGAAATGCAGTTTATGGCAGACTTGGTGCTGGAATGCGAATCCTGTCACGGTAAACGTTTTAAAGCAGATACACTGGAGGTGAAATTCCAGGATAAGAACATCTATGATGTACTGGAAATGACAGTAAACCAAGCCGTCGAATTCTTCACCGAACATGGTCAGAAGAAAATTGTAAAAAGACTGCTTCCACTACAGGATGTCGGACTGGGATATATCAAATTAGGCCAGTCCTCTTCTACCCTATCCGGTGGCGAAAACCAACGTGTGAAGCTGGCATTCTACCTGAGTCAGGAGAAAGCCGACCCGACCCTGTTTATTTTTGACGAACCAACCACCGGACTGCACTTCCACGACATCCGCAAGCTGTTGGATGCCTTCGACGCACTCATCCGACGGGGACACAGCATTGTCATCATCGAACATAATATGGACGTTATCAAATGTGCCGATTATGTAATCGACCTCGGACCGGAAGGCGGAGACAAAGGCGGAAATATCGTAGCGGTAGGTACCCCGGAAGAAGTAGCCACTTGCGGAGCAAGCTATACGGGGCAGTTTCTGAAAGAAAAGCTTGCTTAATGAATAATGGATAATTGAAAATGGATAATGGCTATGCAGTAAACAGCGCAGCTCATTATCCATT
>OHPZ01000654.1_pt1 | contig 13973 bp, 9 predicted proteins | sample 1577851 | NCBI WGS metagenome assembly OHPZ01 (sample SAMEA3879507, study PRJEB24766) | human gut metagenome | biome: human-associated habitat; feature: feces | place: USA | collected 1985/1987 | reverse complement strand
GCCTTTTCTTCCCGGTTCAGTCCGGCATGAAAGAAATCGGCAGATATTCCGGCTTGTTGCAGGAAGAGAGCTGCCTCTTTTGTCTGTTTCCGGCTCCGGGTATAGACGATAGCCGTGCCGGGCACTTTTCCGAGTATGTAGGCCAGTGTGCCCAGCTTGTCTTCCGTACGGCGCACGATGTAGGCAAGGTTCGGACGGACAAAGCTTGTCCGGAACACATTCTTCTCCTTGAAAAGCAATTGTTCCTGTATGTCGTCCACGACTTCGGGCGTGGCAGTCGCCGTCAGTGCCAGTACCGGCACGCCGGGCAGTTGCTCCCGAATGTCGGCGATATGGAGATAGGAAGGGCGGAAGTCATAGCCCCATTGCGAGATACAATGGCTTTCATCCACCACTAACAGGCAGACGTTCATGGCCTGTAGCTTTTCCCTGAATAATCCGGTGGCAAGCCGTTCGGGCGAAACGTACAGGAACTTGTATTGTCCGGAAACGCAATTCTCCAATTCCGCAACGATTTCCTGCCGGCCCATGCCCGAATATACAGCCGTAGCTTTGATCCCGACCCGGCGCAGATTGTCGACCTGGTCGCGCATCAAAGCGATAAGCGGGGTAATGACAAGGCAAATCCCTTCCATCGCCAATGCCGGAACCTGGAAGGTGACCGATTTGCCGCCTCCCGTCGGCATCAGGCCGAGCGTGTCTCTTCCGGCACAGACGGAATGGATAATATCCTCCTGTAGGGGACGGAAAGCAGGGTATCCCCAATACTTCCCTAAGATCTTATGGTAGACATCCACCGCATCCCTTCATATATCGTTCTCCTTGATGTCCTTCACCATCAGTTGCAACGACGTGTTGCCGTTGTAGGTGTTCTCCTCGATGGTGTAGCAGATATTGAAAGGCTTCATGTTCTTGATATGCGTATTGTGCTGGTGCATGCCGAATGCAATGCCGTGTATCGGTGTGTTCGACTTGTCGTCGATCAATTCCAGTTTGATATGTTCCAAGTCTTTCCCTACCAACTTGCTGGTTCCGTAATCTTTGACTCCGAGCGAGCAGAATACGGGCTTCTGGTTGTCCGGGCCGAACGGATTCATCTTTTTCAACTCACTCATGAACTTGGCGTTGATATCTTGCAGGTCCAGCACGGCATCTATATCGATCTGCGGCGTCATCTGTTCGGGGATGATCTCGTCGGCGGCCAGCTTGAGGAACCGCTGGGTGAAAGCGTCCAGGTTTTCCTCTTTCAGGGAGAGGCCGGCGGCATACGTGTGCCCGCCGAAGTTTTCCAACAGGTCGCGGCAGCTTTCGATTGCTTTGTATATGTCGAATCCCGTGACCGAACGGGCGGAACCCGTTATCAGTTCGGACGATTTCGTCAGGACGACTGCCGGGCGGTAGTATTTTTCCGTCAGGCGGGAAGCGACGATGCCGATCACCCCTTTATGCCATCCCGGATTGTAGACGATGATCGCCTTACGGTCTTCCATATTCTGAAATTCGTCAATGATGGCGTTCGCCTCGTCCGTGATCTTCTTGTCCAGTTCGCGGCGTTCTTCGTTATATTGGTTGATGCTCTCGCTCTTTTCGCGGGCCACGTCGACATCCTTCGCCAGGAGCAGTTCGACCGCTTCCTTTCCGTTCATCATACGGCCGGAAGCGTTGATGCGAGGTCCGATCTTGAAGACGATGTCGCTGATCGTGATCTCTTTGCCCGACAGGCCGCAGATATCGATGATCCCTTTCAGGCCGAGGCTCGGATTGCTGTTAAGCTGCTTCAGGCCGTAGTAAGCCAATATGCGGTTTTCGCCGGTGATGGGGACGATGTCCGAGGCGATGCTGACCGCCGTCAGCTCCAGCAGTTTCTCCAGGTCGGCAAACGGGAAGTTGTTGCTTTTGGCGAATGCCTGCATGAACTTGAACCCGACGCCGCATCCCGACAGATGTTCGTACGGATAGACCGAGTCCACCCGCTTGGCATCCAGTACGGCGACGGCATCGGGCAATGTGTCGTCCGGCATGTGATGGTCGCAGATAATAAAATCGATCCCCAACTGCTTGGCATATTCGATCTTTTCGATGGCCTTGATGCCGCAGTCGAGCGAGATCACTAGCGTGATCCCGTTTTCCCGGGCGTAATTGATCCCTTTGTACGAAATCCCGTATCCTTCGTCATACCGGTCCGGAATATAATAATCCAATGCCGATGAATAAGGACGCAAATACTTGTAGACCAATGAGACGGCAGTTGTACCGTCTACATCGTAGTCTCCGTAAATCAAAATCTTTTCTTTATTACCCAGTGCTTTATTCAAGCGTTTGACCGCCTTCTCCATGTCCGGCATGAGGAATGGATCATGCAGGTCGTTCAAGCAGGGTTTAAAGAATTTCTTCACCTCTTCAACAGTGGTGAGTCCTCGCTGAACGAGCAAAAGACATACGACCGGACTGAGTCCCAGTTGGCTTGCCAGCCTGTCTCTCTTATGTAACTCTTCTTCTGATGGGGTTTGAAAGTTCCATTTTGTAATCATTATATATTGTTTTTTTCTTTTTTATCGTCTCTGATATATCGGATATGCGGGTTTATGGTGATAAAACCTCCAATATATTTGAATCCGTAAAGTTAGATAATATAAATGGATATTTCTGTTCGGTGGCTTGCTTTTTTATTAAATTATAATTTTCGGGAAATTTGCATTCGTTGTCTTCGGTGTGGAAATTGATGTCTCTCTTTTGAGTCTGCAATTAGATGCTAATGCAATTTGTTTTCGACAATGTCGAATATAAATTGCATTAGCATCTAATTTTTATTTCATTTGTTTCCAAGTCCGCGAATCATTTGTACATTTGTGACATTATTTAAAAAACAATGACGGAAGATATTCAAAAAGCCTGCGAAATTATGCAGGCGGGAGGCATAATACTCTATCCTACAGATACGATCTGGGGAATTGGTTGCGATGCGACCAACGAGAAAGCCGTACAAAAAGTGTACGAGTTGAAGAAGAGAACGGACAATAAGGCTATGCTGGTATTGACCGACAGTTCGGCAAAACTGAGCATGTACGTGTCGGATATGCCCGATATAGCCTGGGATCTGATAGAGGTGGCCGATAAACCGCTCACAATTATCTATCCTCATGCGAAGAACCTGGCGGGCAATCTCTTGGGTGAAGACGGAAGTGTTGGTATCCGGGTGACGAACGAAGAGTTTTCCCGTAGACTGTGCGAACGTTTCCGCAAGCCGTTGGTCTCTACCTCTGCGAATGTGAGCGGCGAGCCTTCTCCGGGTAATTTCAGCGAGGTGTCGGACAGTATTAAGAACGGGGTCGATTATATTGTGAAATATCGCCAGGATGATATGAACAAGGCCAAGCCTTCCAATATCATCAAATTAGGAGACGGTGGCGTTATCCAGGTAATCAGATAAAAATGAAGAAGAGCAAGCAGGCTGGAAAATACATATTATCGGATTTTATATCGGCTTCGGTAGCGTGGTTGCTATTCAATATCCTTCGCTATGAGGTGTTCGCCATCGATGAGGGGGCAGATAGTCTGCTTGATTATTTGCAATATCCGGGTGTGCTTGGCGGCCAGGTAGTCATTCCTCTTTTCTGGCTGGTGCTTTATTATTTTTCGGGATATTATAACAAGCCGTTCGGGAAGTCCCGCCTCACCGAACTTTTCTCGACATTCATTACCGTGCTGATCGGGACGGTTTTCGTCTTTTTTGCATTGCTGCTCGACGATATTCCCCGTTCGATCGATATCTATTATAAACTGTTCTTCGGAATGTTCGGATTGCAGTTTTTCATAACCTATATCCCGCGTCTGCTGATTACGCAAAGCGGGATGAGGAAGATAAAGAACCGGGAGTGGGCGATGAAGGTGCTGATTATCGGTGCGGGAGGGAAGGCTGTCCGCATCGCCCACGATTTGTATCGCTTGGGCTATGATATTTGCGGCTTTGTCTCGGAAGACGAGAGGACGCCGGTCAAGGCCGACCGGAATCAGGTGCTGGGGACGGTGGAAGATATTCCGGTCTTGATGGAAAAAAAGAATGTGGATGAAATCGTTTTAGCTGTCGAGTCGAAGAATAATAAGGTGCTTTTAGGAATCCTCTATTCGCTCTACCGGTATAAACGTCCGATAAAGGTGTTGGCGGACCGGTTCAATATGTTTTCGAAAATACAGCTTCGGACGATACGGGGAATCCCGTTGGTCGATGTGACGGATAACAACTTTTCACCGGCCGAACAGAACATAAAGCTTTTTCTGGATAAGGTCTGTTCTGTCGTTGCACTGCTGTTGCTCTCTCCCTTATTCGCCTATATCGCATGGCGGGTGAAGAAGGATTCTCCGGGACCCGTGTTTTTCCGCCAGGAGCGGATCGGTTATCTCGGACAGCCGTTTTGGATGTACAAGTTCCGCACCATGTATGTCAATGCCGAAGAGAACGGCCCGTCGCTTTCGTCGGAAGACGACCTGCGTGTAACGCCGTTCGGACGTATCATGCGGAAATACCGGTTGGACGAATTGCCGCAGTTCTGGAACGTGCTGAAAGGGGATATGTCGCTGGTCGGACCGCGCCCCGAACGGAAATATTTTATCGACGAGATCGTGAAAACGGCTCCCTACTACTATCTGTTGCACAATGTCCGTCCGGGCATTACCTCGTTGGGGATGGTGAAGTACGGCTATGCGGCAAGTGTGGACAAAATGGTGGAGCGTATGGAATATGATATATTATATTACGAAAATATGTCGCTGACACTGGATCTGACAATTCTGATCTATACAGTTAAAACAGTAATTACTGGTAAAGGCGTTTGAGGAATTAAGAATTAAAAAATAGAGGTGTTGATTATGAAGGATAATTTTCAATTTTCAATTTTCAATTTTCAACTTTTCTATCGGTTCCTGTTATGGCGGGACAAGCATATAAAAGAGAAGCATTTCATATTGATCGTCAGTTTTCTGGTCGGTATTTGTACGGCAGCAGCAGCTATTGTCCTGAAGTCGATCATTCATTTTATACAACATCTTCTGACCGGCAATTTTAATCAGGATGGGGCGAATTACCTGTATCTGCTTTATCCGGTGATTGGTATCCTGCTTGCCGGTTTGTTTGTAAAATATATCGTACGGGATGATATCAGCCATGGGGTGACGAAGATACTCTATGCCATTTCCCAGCGGAAGAGCCGCATCAAGCCTCATAATGCTTGGACTTCCATTGTCGCCAGTTCCGTCACCATCGGTTTCGGCGGATCGGTCGGGGCAGAGGCACCTATTGTGTTGACAGGGGCTGCGATCGGATCCAACTTGGGCCGCCTGTTCCGCATGGAGCAAAAGACTTTGATGTTGCTGGTCGGCTGTGGGGCTGCCGGGGCGATTGCCGGTATATTCAAAGCTCCGATTGCTGGGGTGGTGTTTGTGGTGGAAGTGCTGTTGTTGGACCTGACGATGACGTCGGTACTTCCTTTGCTTATCACTTCGGTGACGGCTGCGACTGTTTCCTATATTTTTACGGGTACGGAAGCAATGTTTCCGTTTTCCCAGACCGAAGCGTTTGTGATCGAGCGTATTCCTTATGTGCTGTTACTAGGTGTTTTCTGTGGTTTGGTGTCTCTCTATTTTACCAAAGTCATGAACCGGGTCGAGGGGATGTACCGGAACTTGAATAATTACTGGAAGAAATTCGTCGTTGGGGGGATCATGCTGAGTGTGCTGATCTTCATATTTCCTCCGCTCTATGGTGAAGGTTATGATACGATTTCGTCTTTGTTGAACGGGCAGTTCTCCCATATAATGGATAAGAGTATGTTCTATAGTCTGAACGATACCTATTGGGGATTGCAGATATTCCTTACGCTGATCTTGTTGTTTAAGGTTTTTGCTTCGAGCGCGACGAATGCTGGAGGCGGTTGTGGTGGTATATTTGCTCCCAGTTTGTATTTAGGATGTATTGCCGGATTCGTGTTTGCGCATGCGTCCAACTATTTTCCCTTTACGATGTATCTGTCGGAGAAGAACTTCGCCTTGTTGGGAATGGCGGGTATCATGTCCGGTGTCATGCATGCGCCGTTGACCGGTGTCTTCCTAATTGCCGAGCTGACCGGCGGGTATGCTCTTTTCCTTCCACTGATGATCGTATCTGTGAGCTCCTATATCACGATCAAGATGTTTCTTCCACACAGTATCTATTCGATGCGTCTGGCCCAGAAAGGGGAGTTGCTTACCCATCATAAAGACCGTGCCGTGTTGACGTTGCTGAATACCGACAGTGTGATCGAGCGCGACTTCCTGACTGTCTCTCCCGAAATGTCCTTGGGAGATATGGTGAAGGTGATTGCCAAGAGCGGGCGAAATATGTTCCCCGTTATCGACGAACGGGGTATCCTGTTGGGGCTTGTTCTGTTGGACAATATCCGGAACATTATGTTCCGCCCTGAGTTATATAATCGGTTTCACGTCTCCAAGTTCATGGTTTCGGCACCTGCCAAGATCCAGGTAGGGACGCCGATGGAACAGATCATGCGTATCTTTGACGATACGAAGGCCTGGAACCTGCCGGTTGTAGACGAGGAAGGACGGTATATCGGCTTTATGTCCAAATCGAAAATATTTAATTCATACCGCGAAGTGCTGGTTGAAAACTTTTCAGGAGATTAAAAAATGAAGAAAGAAGATTTACGAATCGTTTATATGGGCACTCCCGATTTTGCGGTGGAGAGCCTGCGTGCCTTGGTTGAAGGCGGATACAATATAGTAGGGGTGATTACGATGCCGGACAAACCGGTCGGCCGTCATGGCAGTGTCTTACAGGCAAGCCCGGTGAAGCAATATGCCCTATCGAAGGGATTACCGGTACTCCAGCCCGAAAAGTTGAAAGATGAGGCTTTTCTTTCCGAGCTGCGGGCTTTGAAAGCGGACTTGCAGATCGTCGTCGCTTTCCGTATGCTGCCGGAGGTTGTCTGGGATATGCCGCGTCTGGGAACGTTTAACCTCCATGCCTCTTTGCTTCCCCAATACAGGGGGGCAGCTCCTATCAACTGGGCGGTGATCAACGGAGATACGGAAACCGGTGCGACCACCTTTTTCCTGACTCACGAGATCGACACAGGTAAGATCATCCGCCAGAAGCATTTGCCTATAGCCGATACGGATGATGTGGGGATCGTCCATGACGGCTTGATGACGATGGGAGCCGGGCTAGTACTGGAAACCGTCGATTTGTTGTTGGAAGGAAAAACAGATGCCGTTCCTCAGGAAGAATTTTATAAAGATCCTTCCGAACTCCGTCCTGCTCCGAAGATTTTCAAAGAAACTTGCCGTATCGACTGGCTTCAGCCGGTGAAAAGGGTTTATGACTTCATCCGCGGCCTGTCTCCTTATCCGGCTGCCTGGACTGAAATCGTTTCTCCGGAGGGCGTGCGCACCGCGCTGAAAATCTATCAGGCAGAGAAGCGCCCTGCCGCACATGAACTTCCCGTCGGAACCATCCGGACCAACCGTAAAAGCTATATCGATATCGCGGTGGAAGACGGCTATCTGCGCCTGCTGTCGGTTCAGTTGGCAGGTAAGAAACGTTTGCCTGTTACGGACTTCCTGAACGGGTTCAAGCAGATAGGAGAATATAAAGTCGATTGATAAAAGAAGGAAGATGTGTCGAAAGCCCCTTTGTTCCCGCGCTTGACGGCTATGCCCTCAATGTGGGAACAAAGGGTGAATTCGACACATCTCCCTATGTTCGGTGTTACCTGTATCCCGGCTTATTTCTGTTTCCGGCTGAATTTGTCCAATACCTTTTCCTGGAATAACTGCATCAACTCGTAGAAGCTGGGGATAAACATCGTTGCAAAAATGGTGTTTACCGCCATGCCGAATACGACTGCCGCTCCTAAGGATAGACGGCTTCCCGCTCCGGCTCCTGTTGCAAACAGCAGAGGCATCACCCCTAAGACGAATGCGAATGAAGTCATCAGGATCGGACGCAGACGGACATGGCCGGCTTCGAGTGCGGATTCGCGTATCGGATTGCCGGCCTTATGGTAGTCACGGGCAAATTCGACAATCAGGATGCCGTTCTTCGCAGAGAGGGCGATCAGCAGGATGATACCGATTTGTGTATAGATGCTGACCGGCACGCCCATGACGAAACAACCCAAAATGGCCCCTAACAGGGCGATCGGAAGTCCCATGATGGCGGCGATTGGGCTTGTCCAACTTTCATACTGGGCCGAAAGAACCAGGAAGGCGACCAAAAGAGCCATTGCAAAGACGAGCATGGTGGTGGAGCCTGCTTTCGTTTCCTGGTAAGCGACGGATGTCCATTCATATCCGAAATTATTGCCTAATTGCTCCTGTACGAGTTCTTCCATAGCCTGGATCGCTTCGCCGGAACTATATTTCGGATTGGCTATGCAGGTGATGGATGCCGACTTATACATATTGTACAGGTTGATCTGATCCAGTCCCAACTGCTCCTTCACTTCCGTAAAGGCGGAGAAAGGAACCATTTTGCCGGAATTGTTTTCGAGGCTCAGGTGCAACACGTCGTCTATAACTTTTTGAGCTTGGTCGTAGGCCTCGATCTTTACCTGGTAGATACGCCCGAATTCGACGAAGTCGTTTACATAGGCGGCTCCCATATAGTAGCTTAGAGTCGCGAAAACCTGGTTGAGCTGCAGGCCGAGCAATTGCACCTTGTCGCGGTCGATAGCCAGGTTATACTGGGGGACGTTGGCTTGGTACATGCTCGAAAGGCTGAGCAATTGCGGCTTGCTCCGGTACGTGGCTTGCAGTGTTTCGATAGCATGCTGCATCTCCGTCGGGCCCAGATTATTACGGTCTTCCAATTGGAGTTGCAGGCCTCCCGAAGCTCCCAATCCGGGGATTGCAGGGGGGACCATTGCGAATATCTGTGCTTCCTGGATGCCGTAGGCTTCGCGGTTGAAACGGTTTACGACAGCCGAGGCGGTATGTTCTTTGCCTTTTCGTTCGTTCCAGTTTTTCAGGATCACGAAATAGGTCCCTGCGTTCGAGAGTTCGCCGCCACCCATGATAGAGAAACCGTTTACTCCGATATAGGTCTTGATTTCAGGATAGCTGTCGAGGATCTTGTCGATCTGCTTTCCGACTGCTTCCGTACGGTTCAGGCTGGCTGCCGGCGGGAGCTGGGTGGATATCAGGAAATAACCGTCATCCTCTTTCGGGATGAAAGTGGTCGGCCAGCGCATAAACATGACGATGGCAATGGCCGTTATGATCCCGAATATCACCATCGTGACAAACGGGTTCTTCAGCATGCGGCCGACGATGTCGTCATATATTTTCTGGGTTTTGCCGAACACCTTGTTGAAGGCTTTGAATACAAAGAATTTCGGTTCTTTGTTCGCTTGCAGGAACAGGGCGCACAGGGCCGGCGTAAGCGTCAGCGAGTTGAACCCGCTTAAGACGGTGGCGGCAGCGATTGTCAGGGCAAATTGTTTGTATAATTGGCCGGAGATACCGCTGATGAAGGTCGTCGGGATAAAGACCGCCAGCAATACCAGCACGACGCCTACGATCGGGCCGACAATTTCACCCATAGCTTCGGTCACGGCTTCACGGGCGGTATATTTCCCCGTATCCATCAGCCGCGACGAGTTTTCCACCACCACGATCGCATCATCCACCACGATCGCGATGGCCAGGATCAACCCGAACAAGGTCAACGTATTGATCGAGAATCCTAAGGCCGACATGACCGCCAGTGTTCCGATCAGGGAGACGGGGATGGTGATGCAGGGGATGATAACGGCACGGAAATTCTGGAGGAACAGGAAGATAACCAGTATGACGAGGGCTGTCGTCTCCAGGAAAGTGACGAGCACTTCGTCGATGGAGGCATTGATTACCTGTGTCGTGTCCAGTGTCACATCATAGACGACGCCTTCCGGGAGGTTGCCTGCCAACTGTTCCATTTTGGCCCGTACCCCTTTGGCCACTTCCAGCGAATTGGAACCGGGGAGTTGGTAAATGGCTATGGCGGCACTCGGCTGTCCTTTCAGTTTGGAGGTGACATTGTAGGAAGAACTGCCTAATTCGATACGGGCGACATCTTTCAAGCGGAGTATCTTGCCGCCCTCTTCCGTACGGAGGATGATGTTCCCGAATTCTTCCGGAGTCGTCAAACGGCCTTTTACCGTCAGTGTGTATTGGAACGGATTGTCGGCTTTGGCTATCGGTTGCCCGACGTAACCGGCCGAAACCTGTGTGTTCTGTGTCGAGATCGCCTGGAAGATCATATCCGACGTGAGGTTGCGGATGCGCATGGCGTTCGGATCGAGCCATATACGCATGCTGTAGCTTCCGGCTCCCATGACACTGACGGAGCCGACACCCGGCAGACGCGTCAGTTCGTCCGTCATGTTGAGGCTGGCGTAGTTGCTCAGGTACAGCCCGCTGTAAGTGGAGTCACGGGAGCTTAGCGTCAGCATCATAACGATGTTGGACGATTGCTTCTTGGTGGTGATGCCTTGTACGATCACGGCTTCCGGCAGACTGCTTTGTGCAATGCTGACACGGTTCTGCACCATGACGGTCGCCATGTCGATATCCGTACCGACAGCGAACGTGATGGTTAGTGAATAGGCTCCGGAACTGGATGAATTGGAACTCATATAAAGCATTCCATCTACACCGTTTACCTGTTGTTCGATGGGCAATCCTACGGTCTGCGCTACTGTTTCCGCATCCGCACCTGGGTAGAAAGCCGATACCTGTACGGTCGGCGGCGTGATTTCCGGATATTGCGCGATGGGAAGTATGTGTAGCGTGACCAATCCGGCTACCACCAGGATCAGGGCGAGGACGGTAGCGAATATCGGTCTGTTTATGAAGAATTTTACCATAGCTTTTTATTTTATAGGCTTAATACTCATACCGTCTCTGACTTTCAGCAGGGCGGTTGTCACATACCGTTCGTCGGGGCGGATACCGCTGATGACCTGCCGGAGCGTATCGTCCACCAACTGTCCGGGTTCGATATGGCGGTATCGTACGATATTCGAATCGTTCACTATATAGAGGAATTTTCCCAACTGGTCGGTCCCGATAGAGGCGTCGCGCACGAGGACAGCGTCTTTCTGTTCGCTGTAGGGCAAGGTGATTGTAACATACAGCCCACTTTTCAATTCGCCGTCTTTATTTTCGAGATTGGCGCGGACGTTCAGCGTACCGGTCGACAGGTCGACGTTGGGAGAGAGGTAGTCGAGTGTCCCGGTATAACTTTGCCGTCCGTCCTGTCCGAGGCGTATGGAAACATGGGTAGGCATCTTGACGTTCGGATCGTTCTGGTCGGCAATCATTTTCATCCGTATGAACTGGTTGTCTTCGATATTGAAGTTGGCGTACATGATGTCGTCTTTGTATAATGTAGCCAATGTGACGGGTTGGACAGCGCCGTTGATATAGTTGCCCACATCATAGCTTGCACGGGTGACACGCCCGTCGTAGGGAGCCCGGATGTAGCAATAGCCCAGGTTGGTCCGGGCTGTTTTCAAAGCAGCTTCGGCATTATGCACGGATGCCTCCATTTCCGCTGCGGTCGATTCGGCCTGCAAGACCTGTATTTGGCTGACAGCCCCGCTTTTGGCTGCTTCTTTCATGCGTTCGTAGTTGCTGCGGGCATATTCGACCTGGGCCTTTGCCGTGTTTAGCGCGGCTTCCGCCTGGGTGACATTATTTTGGTACACTTCCGGTTCGATCACGAATATCAGGTCGCCTTTCTTTACTTTTGCGCCCGGCACGAGTTGCGAGGATTGCAGATATCCGTTCACGCGCGCTACCAGGTTGACCATGCGGTCGGAACTCAAATAGCCTGGATAGTCTTTTGTGAGCGTGATGTCTCGCACGACCGGTGTCGCTACACTGATGGAAGGGGCCGGCATCTCCGTCTGGTGACTTTTCTCTTTACACCCGGCAAGCAGGACGATGGACAATCCCATCATCCCTATTTTAATAGCAGTCTTCATCTCTCTTATTTTTTAATTCGAATAATTTTTAATTCTCAATCTCCCAACCGCCGCCTAAAGCCTGGTAAAGCTGGATCAGGCTCAAGAGGGACGATCCTCTGGCTTGTGTCAGTTCGTTCTCATAGGAGAGGAGAGAACGTTGTGCGTCCAGGACATTCTGGAAAGGTGTAAGTCCTTGTTTATAGAGGTCGAGCGAAAGTTCCAACGTTTGTTTCCCTTGATTGACGACTTCCCGGAGCGCGACGATCTGCTTGATCGAGTTCTTATAGAAATTCATGGCATTGTCCACTTCCTGGACGGCAGTCAGTACATCCTGGTTGAATTGCCGGATCGACTCGTCGAGCTGGGCTTTAGCCAGCCGTGTCGCCTGCGCCAACTTTGTTCCCTGAAAGAAATTCCAGGAGATGGCGGGAGCGATCTCGTAGGTGAAGCTGTTATGATTTACCAGTTTGTCCAAATCATGCGAAGCGAATCCCACCGACCCTTTGACGAAAACTTTCGGCCACCAGTCTGATTTGGAGGCGCCGAGCGATGCCGCCCGTGCGTTTACCAGGCGTTCAGCCGCCCGGATGTCCGGCCGGCGTAGTAGCAGGTTTGCGGGAATGCCGATGCCGATTGTCTCGATGTATTCCGGCAATGGCTTCCGTGTTTCCATGATTTCCCGGACGTCCCAGGGATAAAGTCCCATCAGTACGCCCAAAGCGTTTGTGTACTGGATGATCCCGGCTTCCAGCATGGGGAGGGAGGCTTTTGTGTCGTAGTAGACGGATAAGGCCTGTGCGACATCCAATTTCGAGACAAGCCCTGTCTCGTATCTTTTTTCCGTGATCTTGACGACCGCTTGTTGCGACAGGCAGTTCTTTTTGACGACTTCCACTTCCTGTTGCAGTTCCCGCAGGTTGATATAGGCGGATGCCACCTGTGCGCAAAGGGAGACCATCACGGCGTTATAGTCCTCTTTGGAAGCTGCAAAGTTCTCCTTTTGGGCCTTTACGCGGTTGCGGATGCTTCCGAATACATCGATCTCCCAGTTCATGGACAGGGCGGCATCGCCGTATTGGGTCGTTGTCTGCGGCAGGCTGCTCGTATGGCCGCTGCTTTGTTGCCGGGTCCAGCCGGCAGCGAGTCCCAGGGTCGGCGAATAGCTGCCCTGTTGTATGCGCAGATTGGCTTTTGCCATAGCGATACGGTCTGCTGCCATCAGTACGGAGTAATTTTGCTTTACGGCTACTTCTATCAGCGAGTCCAGTGTGGGATCGTTGAAGTTTTTCCACCACTGGTCGTCTACCGGTAATGTCTGTTGAAAATCACTGTCGTTTTCCTGCCACGCTTCCGGTAATGCGTGATCCAGGTATTTGTGCTCTTTCTGTGCAGGCAACGTTATCGGCAAGGACAGGCAAAGCACAGCATAACACCATGTACGTATATGCATAACTTTTTTGTTTAGATTTAGCCATTAAAGAACAGACTTGCCGTATAATTGTTTGCCTCTTTTTATTTCTTTCTGTTTATTTTAATAGGTGGGATGCTTTGTATCTTTGCCACGAAATGAAATGAGAATAACAATGGGAAAGAAAGAAGAATATAAAGAAAAGAATCTACGGTTTTTAGAAGAAGTGGCTACCGGTGAGGGAGTCGTCAAGCTCCCTTGTGGTGTGTTGTATAAGGAGATAGAGAAAGGGACCGGTGTGGTTTCACCGGAACTGACGGATGTCGTCTCTGTCCATTACCGTGGAACGCTGGCCAACGGACGCGAGTTTGATAATTCCTGGAAACGGGGATGTCCGGAGGCATTCCGCCTCAATCAGGTGATCGAAGGATGGCAGGAAGCGCTCCGGCGGATGCATGTGGGAGACCGTTGGATGATTTATAGAAGGTGTGTCGTAATACCCGATGCGCCTTCTTTTTTTTCGTTGACTATAAAAATCGGCTCATTTTTTTAAGCTGCGATAT
>OHPZ01000650.1_pt1 | contig 14124 bp, 9 predicted proteins | sample 1577851 | NCBI WGS metagenome assembly OHPZ01 (sample SAMEA3879507, study PRJEB24766) | human gut metagenome | biome: human-associated habitat; feature: feces | place: USA | collected 1985/1987 | reverse complement strand
TAGGATATAGCGGGCTGTAGCTGCACGGGTAAAATGTTCAATCGGGTGATTAATTCACCGCTGGTCTCCTCTTTCAGGTCGCAGCAACCACATACATCAATATTCAGTTTCATTTCCGCATCACGCATCCAGGCTTCGAACTGGAATTGCTGGTGGTAGTTGATAATCTGTTCTTTATTATGCTTGCGACGGATAACACTGTAAGTATTTTCCGAAGGAGCGATGTTATTGCGTTGGTTTACTACTTCACGTTTGCGACCGTAAACTACGATGGAAGGTAGTATCTTGGTGCGGCCATTTGATTCGAGGAACGGAGTGAGGGTGGCGACATGATTGGAGGAGAGCTTCAGATTCTCCTGCATCACGATATCCATATCGATGCTCAGCACATTGTTATCTTCATTGCGTGTGATAGATTCTTTCTCTATACGCACCTGATCTCTATAAAGTGTCTGCGCTTTCCCGCCCAATACAGGCAGCAGGCAAAAGAGTATGCATAATATCTTTTTCATATTTGTTTTGTTTTAGAATAAATAGATTAAACTGATAGCAGCTTTCGTGGGACCTAAATAGTTCTTATGTCCTTCGCTAACCTTCTCACCGCACGTCTTGCATTCGAACTGCTCATACTTGACACGTGCGTAACCTACACCAATATTCCCTTCCAGATTCCAATGCTTGGCAAGAATCCATTGATAACCGTAGGAAATACCAGCACCGAAGAAATTGCCTTTGAAGCGGTGGTCCTTCAGTTCCGGCCAGATGCCCCAAGGCATATTGATGGCGGCAGCCTGATAGACGCCTCCATGTACATGGAATCCCACAAAGTGTCCATTGAACTTGTCGCAGAACCAGTAACGGAGTTCCGGCTGGATGGCGAGCATCTTCATCATCTTCTGATCTTTGTATTTCCACGGATTATAGTTGGCATACAAGTCCAGCGTTAACTTCTTACTCAGACCGACTTCGGCTCCGAGATTGATAATTTTCATCGCGTCCATTACAAGATTGGTTTTCACTCCGACTACCTGACTATATAATAAGGTAGAAGCAAACAAGGTAACGAACAAAAATAAGATTCTTTTCTTTTTCATCGCATGATGGGTTTTGTTTGTTGATGTTGCAAAAGTAACGGTTATATGAATAGACGTTAATTGGTGGATTCATCTTTCTTCTCTTTCCTTTCAATGGAAATTAATAAGTGGGGTGGTATATCATTCTTTTTATAGGTGGCATATAATTCATTGGTAATGGGTGGTGTTTTTACTGCTCGTATTGAATGAATTGCAGATGATCGGTGATTTAATACTTGCATATCTTATTCAAGTGTTTGAATAAGCTGTATTTTGTTCGTTAAAGAGTGGTAATTCATTCATTTTATCTCCTGAAAAGTTTTTTCTATTGAATAAAACGCCTATGTTTGCAGTGTACAAACAAACAAGAAAAGATAAATAAGACAACTTAAGTTTAAAAGATTCCCTCCTAAGGAACATGAACAGATAAACAATATGAAGTGTAAGAAGCGGACGAAATAACAAACAACAGTTCGCAAACAAATTAAAAAAACAAATAAAATTTAGGAGGTACTAATATGAAATCAATTAAATTCTTTTTCGCATGTGTATTGGCATTAACTTTTGTAGCATGTTCTAATGCTGAAAGTGATAGTTTTGAAGACAACTCTTCAAACTTTGAATCCATGATATCTTTATATGGTATACAATCTGCAACTGTTGACTCTAAAGTAGGTGATGTACCTTCTGTGACTGCAGAAGAAATGGCAAGTGTGCTTGAAGCGCTTCGTCAGAATGGTAATACTATCCGTAACTGTGAATCGGAAACTTTGGAAGGATACTACGAAAGAAGTGAAGATGATCGCAGAATATCAGGCCCGTACCAGAAGCGGTGCTTTCGTAGAACAATTCGCATTGTGTGTTTCCATCAACTTTAATATTGATAATAACGGCGGAGTATTTTATATAGGTACTACATACTCTTCCTCGACTGACCTGTTCAACTGGCAGGGTTATGGAGCTTCCTTATCTACTACTGCTGAAGGAAACAGTGTATTCAGCTCGACTTCTTATCTCTATTTCCGTGTAAGCGACCAGGGTAATTGCCTGGTTAAGGTACCCGTAAGCTTTAAAGGTAGCTACAACTTCAAGGATAATAAGGGAACTTATAGCTTTACTCTTTCCAAAGCAGCTAATTAATACAACAGGAATTTATTGATTTTAGGTATTACGTTACAATATATACAACTTATATAAAAGGGCTCCTTGCGCCGTGCACGGAGATTCCATCAGACAAAAAGAGGAACCAGACAGCAAACAATATAGCTTTGGTCATTCAGGCAATTAAGAAACAAACAATGGGAGGCCCGCCGATTCTTTTACGAATCAGCGGGCTTTTACTTTATTGTGAATTATTGCTAAAAAATATTTGTTATCCGATTTGCTAATGATTTAATTATATATCTTTATCAGCCAATACACATGAACAAAATACAATTAAGATATGAGGAAGTTCTTCTTTCTGTTGTTGCTGTTGACGGTTTTTCTTCCGTCATACTCTATAGATACCCACTGGGACCTGGAACCGCAAATAATTAAAAACGGAGTCGGAAATAATACTATTTATCATGTTTGTTACGGAAGCGAAGGCTTTATGTGGTTCTCTACCGACAAGGGAATCTCCCGCTACGATGGCTTCAGATTTCGTGATTATCCGCTCATTATGAGCGTTGACTCTCTTTCCACCCCTTTGCATCAAGCTGTAAAAACGTTGAAGGAAGGTTCCGACGGTTTATTTTATGCTTCACTCTATCAAGGGGGAATAACCTGTTTTGACAAAGAAATGGAAAAGTTTTTGCCTGTACGTTTTGACAGGTCGCTGAAACTTAAAGAGATTCAGGATTTTTGCTGGAATGATGGCAGCCTGTATCTGGCTACTTCGCATGGATTGTTCGAATCGCGTCCCATCCGCAAGAAAGAAGGAAAAGAAGATTTCGTCTATTGTATATTGAATCCCGAACCTTTGATAAAAGGAAAGATTACTAATCTTTGCACGGATGGAAAAACAAACCTGTACTTTGCCGTTGACCGCGAAAAGGTGATACATTATGATCTCGTAACCAAAAGAACTTCTGTGATCAGAGAATATGATGTGGTGAACAGACTCTTTTTGCGACAGGGATATTTATGGATATGCAGATTATGGAATGATATTGTATGTTATGACCTTAAATCGCATAAGGAACGTGTAGTCTCTCTCGAGGGGGGCGACCAGCCGGATTTCTCCAACTCGTATGTTACGGATATGGTGATGAAAGATAAGCAGACGTTTTATCTGACGACATGGGACGGATTATATAAATTGCATTTTGAGAATCTGAATTTGTGTGAGAGCCCGTTTACATTGACACTACTGACACAGGGGGAAAGAGCGTTCCATTCAAGGATTGAAAATAAGATGACCAGTCTGCTATGGGATAACAGGCAGCAGATTCTTTGGGTAGGTACCTTTGGCGGGGGAGTGGTAAAGTTTGATATCAGCGACAGTATGTACAGCCGGGTACGGCAGAATTTCAAATCCAGAGTGGATGGCATGGTCGAAGATGCAAAAGGGTATATCTGGTTGACGGTGACCGATGGAGGCATCATGAGAAGCACTACTCCGTCATTTTCGATGGATACACATTTTGAACCATGGAAAAAAGTATCCGGTCTCTCCGGACGTTATCACATATATAAAGGTAAAGATGGAAACATTTGGCTGGGTAACAATTTTGGAGAGATCATCTCTGTCAATCCGCTTACGGAAGACGTGGAATCTTTTCAGTTGAAAAACAGCGAAGGCGGGAGGATGCAGGCTGTTGTCCATTGTTTCTGTCTGGATTCGTGGAATCGTTTGTGGGTAGGTACTTCGAATGGACTGGTACAGGTAGATCCTAAAACTCACGGATGCAAAAATATAAAACTGCCCGGTGAAATCAAGAATGTATTTGCCATCACTGAAGATAAGGAAGGAAATGTATGGGTAGGTACGGATAAAGGGCTGAAAAGAATTGAAACGAACGGTGACCAGATACGGGTGGAAGGAAACTATGAAAAGGAGAATGGGCTGGAAGAAGCCGGAGTGCGAACCCTGTATGTGAATAACTATAATCAGATTTATGCAGCCTATCTGAACGTCGTTATTCGCATCGACGGAAGAGAGAAGGATAAGATAGAATCTGTTTATACACTGCAGAGTGGATTGACGGACGGACATGTCAGTTGCATGGTCGACGACCATATCGGAAACACATGGGCAGGAAACAATGTAGGAGTGATGACCATCAGAAATGGACAGGAGGCTTTTTATAGTTATCTGTCGGTGGGAAACTGCAGTGCAGTCTGTCGTTTGAATGACGGACGCTTGTTATGGGCGAATTCCTGGGGGCTGATTTTCTTTGATCCTTCTGCTACCAAAGGCGATAGTGGCAAGAAGCATTTGATGCTGACCGATGTGGAAGTCGGTGGAGAAACGGTGCTGGCAGGAGAAAAGCGGAACGGGCAGATGATTCTGGCTGTTTCTCCGGAAAAACAGGAGAAACTGGTGTTTGCTTCCGATAACAACGACTTTCATTTGTTCTTTTCCGATCTGCGTTACGGACTGGCACAGCGCAAGATTGCTTACCGTCTGCTTCCTGCGGACAAAGAATGGAAAATGATACCGCTTGCAGAAGGACTGTGGTTCAACGGATTGGCTGCCGGAAAATATGCCTTGCAGGCTAAGCTGGTTTTCCCGGATGGGAAAGAAGGGGAGGTAATCGAGATTCCTCTGGTGGTGAAGGGTAAATGGTATCAGACTATATGGGCGTATATCATGTATGTTCTGTTACTTGGCGGATTATCTTATTTCTTCTATTCTTATTTCAAAAAGAAGGATCAGCGCAAACAGATTCATCGTGACCGTGAGATGATACTGAAGGAGAATTTGAATCTCGAAAAGCTGAAACAGGAACAAAAGAAAGAGATAGAAGCGATGAGGAACCGGTTGCTGATGCTCTTTGTACAGGAGTTGCGTACACCGTTGTCACTCATCATCGCTCCGCTGAAGGAATTGCAGAAGGATGACTCTCAGACTTCTCAGCTTTCTCTACAGGTGGCGTACCGGAACTCACTCCGCATGGTGGATGCCTGCGACCAGTTGCTGGCAGTATACGGGCAGGGCAATATGGAATCAAAACTGGAAGTTGCTCCGTATTCGGTGGATAAAATGATCGACAGCTCTCTTTTTGGTGTCCGGGACTTGTTGAAGGTGTATACCATTGATTTCCATTGCGAGAAGAGAATCAAGAAGGAGATGGAATTTTATGTGGACAAAAAGAAAATAGAATTCGTCATTCATAATCTGTTGACAAATGCTTTCACCCATACGCATTATGCGGGAACGGTTTCTTTATCTGTTTGTGAGGTCGTGAATGACAATATGCACTATGTCTGCCTGATAGTAGAAGATGACGGAAAAGAAAGGGTAAGAACTGTTGAGCAGTTGATGAGCGAGAATGAAGGATCGGAACGTGATATGTCGGCTGCGCAAATGGGATTCACCATCATGCAACAGATGATCGAAGCTCATTACGGAACGATTACTCTTGAAAGTACTGAAGGAAAGGGGACGAAGGTCACGGTCAATCTTCCCGCCGACAGAGATGTCTTTGAAAACAATCCGAATATTCAGTTTATTGATCCGGAAGAACTGACAGAAGTAGCAGAGCTGGAACCCGAATCGGCAGAAACACAGAAACAGGATTTGGCAGTAGAGGATGCTGTGGTGCAACAGGATCAGCAACTGCCGTTTTTTGCGGAGGCATTGCCTGCCGAAGAAGTAGTATCCCCCGTAGCGGGCGGAGTTAAAAAGACGATATTGATTGTAGAAGATCATAAGGATATCCGCCTGTATCTGAAAGTGCTCTTCGGCAATGAATATAACTTGTTGATGGCAACCAACGGGCAGGAGGGAGTCGATACGGCAATGAAAGAGATGCCGGACTTGATCATCTGTGATGTCATGATGCCGGTGAAAGACGGTTTCGAATGTTGCCGGGAGGTGAAGGAGAATCCGGAAACGTGCAGTATTCCTTTTATCATGCTGACGGCAAAGGTGGAAGACGACGATATTATTCACGGACTGCAGCTGGGTGCGGATGATTATGTATTGAAACCATTTACTCCGGGCATTCTGAAGGCGAAAGTCAGCAGTCTGATTAATGGTCGTCAGACGTTGAAGCAGATGTACACGAAGTTGTTCAAATTGCCGGGAACGGATACAATTGTCGTGAGCGAACCGGAACAGGCGGGTGAGGAAGTGAAGACGGAAGATCCGTTTATCACAGCCGTTATCAAAATTGTGGAAGAAAATATTTGCGAGGCGGACTTCAGCGTGAAGAAACTGGCAGCGGAAATGAATATGAGTCAGCCCACCCTTTACCGCAAAGTGAAGCAAAGTACAGACTATACCATTATAGAACTGATCAGAGGAGTACGTATGCGCCGTGCGGGAGTGCTGTTGAAAACGAAACAATATGCTGTGCAGGAAGTTGCCGAAATGGTGGGGTATAATGACATTCCGACTTTCCGCAAACATTTTGTGGATGCATTTGGTACGACTCCTTCTACGTATGAATAAAAAAATGACTACTTTTGCAGTCGAAAACCCTAAAATGAGGAATCGGCGTGCAAAGGTATTTTATTTATTTGGCTTATGATGGAACCAACTATCACGGTTGGCAGATACAACCCAACGGGAGTAGTGTGCAGGAATGCTTGATGAAGGCTTTGTCTACTTTTCTGCGTCGTGATGTGGAAGTGATAGGTGCCGGACGGACGGACGCGGGGGTGCATGCCTCGCTGATGGTGGCACATTTTGATCATGAAGACGTGCTCGATACGGTGACTGTCGCCGACAAGTTGAACCGTCTGTTGCCTCCAGATATTTCTGTCTATCGTGTCCGTCAGGTAAAACCGGATGCGCACGCCCGTTTTGACGCGACTGCCCGGACATATAAGTATTATGTGACTACCGCCAAATATCCTTTCAACCGCCAGTACCGCTACCGTGTCTATGGTTCATTGGATTATGAACGGATGAACGAGGCTGCACGAACCCTGTTCGAATACATTGATTTTACAAGTTTCAGCAAACTGCATACAGATGTAAAAACAAACATCTGCCACATCTCCCATGCCGAATGGACGAAGATGGAAGGCGAGGATACCACCTGGGTATTTACTATCCGTGCCGACCGCTTTCTCCGTAATATGGTACGTGCCATCGTAGGAACATTGCTCGAGGTAGGACGCGGCAAACTGACCGTGGAAGGGTTCCGTAAAGTGATAGAACAACAGGATCGTTGCAAAGCGGGAACTTCCGCTCCGGGAAATGCGCTCTTCCTTGTCAACGTGGAATATCCGGAAGATATTTTCTCAGAGGAAACTAAAAAGTCAGTACTATCTACACTCCTTCCCGAAGGAGGGGAGTGTTAGATACTGCCGACTTCCCAGTCAGCTCAATATTACTTGTTACTTATTACCTATTACTTATTTCAACATGTGGTTATTATTAGCTTTTCTCTCGGCTACCTTGCTGGGATTTTATGATGTATTCAAGAAACAGTCATTGAAAGATAATGCGGTGTTGCCTGTATTGTTTTTGAATACGCTTTTCTCCAGTCTAATTTTTCTGCCGTTCATTTTGGTATCGGCATTTGAGCCTGATCTCCTTGGGGGAACCATCTTTAATGTTCCCGTTGCAGGATGGGAGCAGCATAAATATATTATCATCAAGTCGTTTATCGTTCTGTCATCGTGGATATTCGGTTACTTCGGGATGAAACACTTGCCTATTACCATTGTGGGGCCTATCAATGCTACCCGTCCGGTGATGGTGCTTGTAGGAGCAATGCTGGTGTTTGGCGAGCGTCTGAATCTCTACCAATGGATCGGAGTGATGCTGGCAGTGGCTTCCTTCTTTATGTTGAGCCGTTCGGGGAAGAAAGAAGGGATCGATTTCAAGCATAACAAATGGATTCTCTTTATTATACTGGCAGCAGTTATGGGAGCTGTCAGCGGATTGTATGACAAGTTTCTGATGAAACAGCTGAATCCGATGCTGGTGCAATCGTGGTATAATGTCTACCAGTTCTTTATCATGGGAACCATTATCTTCCTGCTCTGGTGGCCCAAACGGAAGACGACCACTTCTTTCCGCTGGGACTGGACCATCATTCTGATTTCCGTATTCCTTTCGGCGGCGGACTTTGTCTACTTTTATGCACTGAGCTACGATGACTCTATGATCTCCATCGTTTCAATGGTTCGTCGGGGAAGCGTGATCGTATCTTTCATTTTCGGAGCACTCTTCTTCCGTGAAAAGAATTTAAAAAGCAAAGCGATTGACCTTATCCTCGTGTTAATCGGAATGATATTCTTATATTTGGGGTCTAAATAAAAAGTACAATATGAAATCAAATAAAATCACTCATACCATCGCATTTTTCATCATCGGCTTGTTTACTTTTGTCTCTTCACATGCGCAGGAAGCAAAGACTCTTTTTATCAACGTGCCGGATTCACTTTGTCCCTTGCTTACGAAGGTGAACCGTGAAGACTGCATCGACTTTCTGAGCAGTAAAATGAAAGCACAGGTGGAAAACCGCTTCGGGCAGAAGTCGGAAATGACCGACTTGAGTAAGGACTATATCCGGATGCAGATGACTCCGGAAACCAGTTGGCAGATGAAAGTATTGGCTTTGAATGATACCACGAATGTGATTTGTACGGTAGCTACGGCATGTGCTCCGGCTTGTGACAGCAGCATCCGCTTCTATACCACAGACTGGAAACCGCTGACTGACCATTCATTCATTACCCTCCCGGTCATGAGTGATTTTCTGATAACTCCTGACTCCGCTTCCATATATGAATTTGATGAAGCCTCCCGTTCGGCAGACATCTTATTGATGAAAGTGGATATGAACAAGGAAAACACAGAACTGGCTGTCACTCTGTCCACTCCCGACTATATGTCAAAAGAAACGGCAGAAAAACTTAAACCGTTTCTCCGCCGTCCTATTGTTTATCAGTGGAAGAATGGAGCGTTTACCAAATAAACAGCTCCGCCCCATTTCCACTAATTATCCATTAGCCAAGCACTCATTGATGAATGCCACCATCTCCGGTGTATGTTCTTCTACGCTTTGAAGTAGTTTGAACTGTGCCTTGGTGCGCACCAGATTATGTTCGGGATATTTGATTTTGTAGTAAGTATCTCCGTTGATATAATCGGCAAGGAACCGTACGCACTGCATATAGGGGAATAAAGCGGCAGCATAAGGCAGGTTCTCTATTTCAATGGGAGTGAGGAACGATTTGGCACCTTTCAGATATCCTTTGGTGAATGCCTTGAATATCTCCATGTTGAAGTTCACACGATCCAGGTCTTTGTCATCTTCGTCGCCGGTATTGGCACCTGTACGGAGGAAATCACCGTAGTCGGAGAAGATGAAACTCGGCATTACCGTATCGAGATCAATGACGCAAAGCACTTTTCCGTCTTCATCGAACATCATGTTGTTTACTTTCGTATCGCAATGGCATACTCGTTTCGGAAGTTTTCCTTCGCGGAACAGGCGTTCTGCCTTGCACATTTCGTCCGCACGCTTTTCTATCTCGTCCAGATAATACTGTACTTCGGCTACTCGTCCGGCAGCATTGGCAGCGACTGCATCACGTAGCTGTTTGAGACGGAATTCCATGTTATGGAAGTCGGGGATGGTTTCTCCCAGTGTTTCCGGAATGTCGGCAAGCATAGCCTGAAAGTTTCCGAAAGCCTCTCCTGCATAATTGGAATATTCCGGATTGACAGTCTCGTACGTTTTGGCACGCGGAATGAATACCATGACACGCCAGTAGCTTTCTCCATCAAACCAATAAGTTTTTCCTTCTTCAGTGGCGAGGAAAGAGAGAACTTTGCGGTCGATGTCGGCTTCTCCGGCTTCGGTCAGTTTCTTGCGAATATGTCCGGTGACTGCGGCAATATTGGATTGAAGCATTTCTACATTCTGGAAGATGGCATGGTTGATGCGTTGCAGAACGTAGTCGGGGGCGTCTGCTTCCTGTGTGTTAACTTTGTATGTGTCGTTGATAAGTCCTGCTCCCAAAGGCTTAATCTCTGTGATAGTACCTTGGGTGTTGAACTTGGCTACAATACTTGATAAATCTTTCATGGGTCTTTTCTTTAAAATTTATACTAAGGTTATCGATAATCATATTTGGCGGCTTCGGTAGCCTGACTGCCGGAACGGATTGGTACCAGAGTGAACCCCCAGTTGTATTCGCGGTTGGCGGGAATCTGGTGGAAAGGTTCGGGACGTGCCCCCCAGCTATCATAACCGCCTACTCCCTGTTGCTTCATGTCGACACAAACTTCGACGAAGTCTCTTGGAGTGACATCGTTGACGTGATGCATCCGGCGCAATACATTGCGGGCGGCCTTCTCGTCGTGGTTGGCAGCTTCTTCCGGGCTGAAGTTATTCCATTGGTAAGGGTGGGGCAGCGCTTCTTCCGAGTCGAAGTCCTCGACGGAATTGCGCAGTGCGTTGAAACCGATCAGGCTGTCGGCAACGATGACAAGGCCGTTTCCTTTATCGGGAGACAGGTTAAGCCAGCGCGTATCCGTGTGGTGTCCGTTCTCCTGAGGACGTACATAGTTGAAGTACATCTTATCGGCGGTTGTCTGATAGATGCCTACCATGGTTCCGTGATTGCGGTCGATGTAGTTTTCTTCCGGACCACGTCCGAAATACTGTACATTATTCATCTGTGCCGGTAAGCGGAAGCGTACACCGATGCGGGGAACTTCCAGCTTGGAAGCGGCTTTGCGGGCTGCATCACTTCCGGGAGTGAAGGTAGCCATGCGGGTAGCTTCGGAGACTTCTGTTTCGGCAGCCTGCATATCGGTAGAAGTAAATTTTGCATTTACATGAACGATTCCGCTTGGGTATATCTTATAGGTGACAACATACAGATTGCCGGCTGCCAGCAGATAAGTTGCCTGCAACAGGACGGCTTTGTCTTCTGTGCTTACCTTCGTGTCTGTCACGTGGAAGTCTTTGCTGGACTGTTTCCATACGTGGAGGCGTTTGGGAGCACCGTTTCCGTAATCATTGTCATTAGGCGCACGCCAGAAGTTGGGCTGGATGCCGAATCCGTCTTTGAAGTATTCGGTTCCATCCACTTTGTATGAGGTAACCAGACCGCTCTTCTTGTTGAATACAAAATTTACTTTTGAAGAAGAAACAGTCAGTTCGTCTCCTTGGGTTTGAGTTTGTAATGCGGGGCCGTTGGCTTTGTACGTATTCCTTTCGGCTTCAACGGGCAGACGGAACTGGTCATATGCAATTTCGTATCCGGCGGGAATCAGCGGTTCCGGTTCTACGGCTATCACACTGAAGTTAACGAAATATTCCGTTCCCGGACGGGCTTTCAGACCATTTACCGGTACGGTGAATTCTTTCGAAGCTTGCGGAGCGATGTCCAGTGATACCTTTCCGCTTTTGACGGTTTTTCCGTTGGCCAGTACGCTGTAATGTATCTGATACTTTTTCAGATTGGTGAAGTAGAAACGGTTCGTGATGTTGAACTTGCCCGATGCTGCGTCAATCGCATCGAAGCCGACATTCTGATGCACGTATTTCACTTCTGCCATTGCCGGATGCAGACCACGGTCGGGGTTAACAAGACCGTTGCAGAGGAAATTACCGTCGCTGGGTGCATTTACTCCGAAGTCACCTCCATAAGCCCAGTATTCTCTTCCGTTCTTGTCTTTCTGGAGCAGACCCTGATCTACCCAGTCCCAGATATATCCTCCCTGAAGGTTCGGATATTTATAGATAGCCTGCCATTGTCCCCAGAGATTTCCGGTAGAGTTGCCCATTGCGTGTGCATATTCTGACGGGACAATAGGACGGTCGCTGCCGTTCTTGCCGATATCTTCCAGCCAGCCGGCACCCGGATACTGAGGTACGTACATATCGGTGTTCCATTCCCATTGTGCACGTTCATAGTTGACGGGACGTTGCATGATGTTCTTGTCGGCTTCTTTCAACCAAAGATAAGTCTGGTAGAAGTTGTATCCGTTTCCGGCTTCATTTCCTAACGACCAGAAAGTGACGCTGGGGTAGTTCTTGTTGCGTTCGAACATATTGATTGTGCGATCCATGTGTGGTTTCAGCCATTCGGGATTGTTGCCTAATGAGCCGCCTTTACGTAGATCGTAGTACATACCGTGGCTTTCGATATTGGCTTCATCGTACACGTAAAGTCCGTATTCGTCGCAAAGTTCATAGAAACGGCGGTCCTGCGGATAATGGCAGAGACGTACACTGTTCAGATTATGCTGTTTCATTAGTTCGAAGTCCCGACGCATCAGTTCTTCGGTGACGTAATGTCCGGTTTCCGGATTATGTTCGTGGATATTGACTCCTTTCAATTTCAGCGGTTGTCCGTTGATAAACAGGCATACATAAGGTTTTCCGTTGGCGGCTTTCTGATCGATAGGTTTGATCTCGATGCGACGGAATCCTACGTTGAAAGGGATAATCTCATTGACTTTACCCTCTTCTTTGACAGTCATTACCAGCTTGTAAAGGTTCGGGTGTTCCGATGTCCATGTGTGTACATCGGTCAGATTCTTGTCAAAAGAAAGGGTTCGTGTCTCGTTGACAGGGACATAAGTTGTCTTCTCTTCGGTGGCAACTACTTTTCCCTGAGCGTCGAGCAGTTCATATGCCAGTGTCAGATTGGTTGCAGCCGGACGATGATTGCGCAGGTCGACGTTCAAAGCGAATACTCCGTTCTTGTAACTGTCATCCAGTGTCGATGTGATGCGGAAATCTTTCAGGGCGGCTTTGGGCTGTGAATACAGATAAACATCCCGTTCGATACCGCTGATACGCCAGAAGTCCTGACATTCCAGATAAGAACCTGTGCTCCAACGGAAGATTTTCAGTGTAAGTACATTCTTACCCGGTTTCACGTATTTGTTGATCAGGAATTCTGCGGGGTTCTTGGAATCTTCGCTGTATCCTACTTCTTGTCCGTTGATGTATACATATACACCTGATTTCGCTCCGGCGAGGTGGAGGTAGATATCCCGTTCTTTCCAATCGGCGGGAATATCGATGTCCCGACGGTAGACTCCCACGGGATTGGCTTCCGGAAGGCTGGGAGGCTGCGGATTACGGGGCTTGAACTCATAACCGTGGTTGGTGTAGATAGCCACTCCATACCCTTGTACTTCCCAGTTGCCCGGGACTTTGATATCATTCCAGGAGTCCGTGCTCACGGAAGGGTCGGTGATATTGGCGGGAAGGTCTTTGTAGCTGTCTGCGAAGAAGAACTTCCATGTACCGTTCAGCAACTGATAATAGTTGCTTTTTTCAAACTTCCCGGTAAGTGCATCAGTCCGGTTATCGTACGTCATGAAGGAAGTACGCGGATATTCTTTATTGACCGATACAACTTGCACATCCTGCCAGTAAGGTTTGTCGGATGTCTTTTCGGCCATAGCGCCTGTTGTTAACAGAGAGAATATTCCTGCCAGTAATAGGTGATATGATCTGTATTTCATGTTTTTCAATCTTGTTTCTTTTTTTATTTAACTTTGATATGGTCGAAGCCTTCCCCATAAACTCCGATAACGGCACTTTGCGATACAAATGCGTTGGGGTCGATATCTTTAATCAGTCGGAAGATGATGGTAGACTCCCGCTTTTTGGCAAGCACAAACATCATTTTCACTTCTCTGCCTGTGTAGAAGCCGGTTGCATTGATGATCGTCACTCCACGGTGAGGGTATTCGTTGATGTGTCGTCCTATCTCCTCATATTTATTGGATATGATAAAAAACTGGACAGACTGACGTGCGCTGTTCACTACCTGATCGAGGACGAAACTGCAAATGTAAAGTGTTGCAAATCCGTATACCACCTTCTCCCAGTCCTTCAGAACGAAATAACTGGAGGTAATGATGATCATATCGCAGATCAGTATGACTCTTCCCAAGGTTATGTCCCGG
>OHPZ01000640.1_pt1 | contig 14285 bp, 16 predicted proteins | sample 1577851 | NCBI WGS metagenome assembly OHPZ01 (sample SAMEA3879507, study PRJEB24766) | human gut metagenome | biome: human-associated habitat; feature: feces | place: USA | collected 1985/1987 | reverse complement strand
ATACTGCCTGTACTGATGTTACAGAACCATTCTTTGTAGAAGCAATTCTCTCCTGTAATTCACCCATCTCAGTTGCAAGTGTTGGCTGATAACCTACGGCTGAAGGCATACGTCCAAGAAGTGCTGAAACCTCTGAACCAGCCTGTGTGAAACGGAATATATTATCAATGAATAAAAGCACATTCTGATGCTTCTCATCACGGAAATATTCAGCCATTGTAAGTCCTGTCTCAGCAACACGCATACGTGCTCCAGGTGGTTCATTCATCTGACCAAACACTAAGGCAGTTTTTTCAAGAACGCCCGACTCTTTCATTTCTGTCCAGAGGTCGTTACCTTCTCTTGATCTTTCTCCTACACCTGTGAATATTGAATATCCACCATGTTCTGTTGCAATATTGCTGATAAGTTCCTGAATAAGAACTGTCTTACCAACCCCGGCACCACCAAACAGACCGATCTTACCACCCTTTGCATAAGGTGCCAAAAGGTCAATTACCTTGATACCTGTCTCAAGAATCTCTTCTGCAGGATTCTGTTCTTCAAATGTTGGAGGTTCTCTGTGGATTTCCCACTTTTCCTCCGCATCTGGCTGTTCTTTGCCATCAATAGCCTCTCCTAATACATTAAAGAGACGGCCAAGAGTTTTCTCTCCAACAGGAGTCTTAATGCCGCTGCCTGTAGCTGTTACTTCCATATCTCTGCAAAGACCTTCACTGGAAGCAAGCATGATACAACGGACTGTATCATTACCGATATGCTGTGCAACTTCCATCACACATTTTTTATCACCATTATTAACTTCAAGTGCGTCCCTGATTGCCGGAAGGTTCTCATCTTCGAACGCTACATCGACAACAGGTCCCATTACCTGTATAATCTTTCCTTTATTACTCATATTATCTCCTATCCGTCGCATTATTTCTTTCGTTTCTTCTTCTGCGACTTCGCACCAGCGATAACCTCAGTTATTTCCTGTGTGATTGAAGCCTGTCTGGCTCTGTTATACTGTATATCAAGGTCGTGCAGCATATCCTTTGCACTCTTTGATGCAGCCTCCATCGCCATCATACGGGCATTCTGTTCGCAGGAGAATGACTCTACCAAAGCTCCGTATACGAAACCAACTATATAATCAGGAACAATTCTGTCCATAACTACTTCTGGGGAAGGTTTTAATGCAAGTTCCTCTCTTTTGAAATCAACTGGTATCTGGATATTGAAATCTGCCTTCTTAAGAGGAAGAAGCTGTTCAATCTGTGTTTCCTCCTGAATAGCATTAATCATACTTGTGTATATGATATACACCTCATCAAGTTCACCTTTTCTGTACAGTTCTATTATTTCTTCTGAAATATTTCTTGCTCTGTTAAGAGTAGGATTCTGAACTGTATAGTGGAACTGCTTCTCAATCTCAATACCGCGCTGTTCAAAATAATGTCGTCCAAGTTCTCCTAATACGAATAATGAATGATTAGGATTATTTTCAAGCTGCTCCTGCGCAATCTTTAAAACATTATGGTTATATGAACCTGCAAGTCCCTTATCAGCAGTAATAACTATGTAGCCTACCTTTTTATCCGCTGCGTCTTTATCCTCATTTGTCTTAAAATATATACTGCTTATATCAGGTATATGTCTTAAGATTCGGCTCATTTCTGACTGCAGAGTGAAAAAGTATGGTTCCGTGTCTGAAAGCATTTTCTTAGATTTCTTAAGCTTGGAAGAAGAAATCATATACATGGCATTAGTAATCTTTAATGTATCATTGATACTTTTTATTCGATCCTGAATTTCCTTTGTGTTTGCCATATCTATACGCTTACCTTTCTTTTAGCACACATGCATTATGCAAATTCTTTTACTGCTTCCAGAATATTCTTAACCAGCTCATCATTAATCTCTTTCTTATCTTCAATCTGCTTTCCTATTTCAGGATGCTTGAGATCTATGAATTCAAGTAATTCTGTCTGGTGTTTCTTAACTTCCTTAGTAGGTATCTCATCAAATACGCCGTTGTTAGCCATAACTAGTGTCATAACCTGCTCATGCATTGAAAGTGGATGGCAGAGTGGCTGCTTTAAAAGCTCCATAAGAGCTTTTCCGTGCTGTAACTGTGCCTTAGTTGCATCATCAAGATCTGATGCAAACTGTGTAAATACTTCCATCTCTCTGTACTGTGCAAGGTCAATTCTTATGCTTCCTGATGCCTTCTTCATTGCCTTAGTCTGGGCTGCACCACCAACTCGTGAAACCGAAAGACCTACATTAACGGCTGGTCTCATACCTGAATTAAACAAATTAGTTTCAAGGAATATCTGACCATCTGTGATAGAGATAACATTTGTTGGAATATATGCTGATACATCACCAGCCTGTGTCTCTATTATAGGAAGTGCTGTTATTGAGCCTCCACCTAACGCATCACTTAAACGGCTTGATCTTTCAAGAAGTCTTGAATGAAGATAGAATACATCACCAGGATAAGCCTCTCGTCCAGGTGCTCTCTTAAGAAGAAGTGAAAGTGTTCTGTATGCTGCAGCATGCTTACTTAAATCATCGTAAACAACTAATACATCTCCACCGTTCTCCATCCACTCTTCACCAATAGCGCATCCTGAATAAGGAGCGATATACTGTAAAGGAGCAAGCTCGCTGGCTGTAGATGCAACTACAGTTGTATATGCCATTGCACCGTACTCTTCAAGAGTCTTAACAATACTTGCAACAGTTGAAGCCTTCTGTCCGATGGCAACATATATACAATGTACGCCCTGACCCTTCTGGTTAATAATAGTATCAATAGCGATAGCCGTCTTACCTGTCTGACGGTCACCGATAATAAGCTCTCTCTGTCCTCTTCCGATAGGAACCATGGCATCAATAGCCTTAATACCTGTCTGAAGTGGTACGCTTACTGACTTTCTTGTAATAACGCCTGATGCAACTCTCTCAATCTTACGATACTTATCTGTATCAATCGGTCCCTTTTCATCAATCGGCTGTCCTAATGCGTTAACAACACGTCCGGTAAGTGCATCACCAACAGGAACTTCTACTACTCTTCCGGTAGTTTTTACTACGTCTCCTTCGTTGACTGCGCGGGAATCTCCTAAAAGTACAACACCTACGTTGTCTTCCTCCAGGTTCATGACCATACCGTACACTTCACCCGGGAATTCCAGAAGTTCTCCCTGCATTGCATTCTCCAGACCATGAATACGCGCAATACCATCCGCCACCTGAATAACAGTACCAACATCTGATACTTCAAGTTCGGTAGAATATCTCTTTATCTGTTCTTTTATAACTGAACTGATTTCTTCCGGTCTTAAATTCATTAGCTCTATGCACCCGCTTTCTGATTAATTAAACTAACCTGTCTGATATTCCTATAACTGAATCTTCATCAGACTTCTGGAAAGTTCGTCTATTTTATGCTTAATACTGCTGTCTACTACACGGTCACCGATTCTTATTACCATTCCGCCAATAAGACTTTCATCAACCGAATAATGCATCTGGAAATCAACATATCCTGTAGTTTCTAACAGCTTCCCAGCAACAGCCTTCTTCTGTTCATCAGTGAGTGGCTTTGCTGTGCTTACATAAGCAATTCCTATTTTCTTGTATTCGAGAACTCTCTTTCGAAAATACTCAAGTGTATCAACAATCTTTTTCTGTCTGTCCTTTGAGACCATGGTTATCAACAAACCTGTCATATCTCCTGAAACAAACTGAGAGAAAATGTTATTAATAAGTCCTTCCTTTTCTCCCTTTTCAACTTCTGGATGATTGAGCAGTCTGCCAAACTCCGGATTATCATTAAATGCTTCAATGACAGCCCCGGCCTCATCATACAGAGAATCCACCCTGGACTCTTCTACGGCAAGCTCAAATAAAGCATCACCGTATGTTGCTTCAATTAGCTTAGCCATGTTTTCTCACCCATTTCATTCAAAGTCTCTTCAATAAGAGCATTGCTGTCCTTCTCATCAATAGATCTGGCAACTAACTTAGATGCCATAACAGCTGCTACAGTTACAATCTGCTGTTTAACCTCATCAGCAACCTTCTGCTTCTCAAGTTCAGCTTCAACATTAGCTCTTTCTATAATTCTTGCTGCCTCAGCCTTGGCTTCATCAATGATTTTGGTCTCATTGTGCATAGCAGTCTTTCTTGCATCACTAAGAATCTGTTCTGCCTCCTTGTGGGCATCCTTTAACTTAGCCTCATATTCTGCTTTAAGGGCACCCGCTTCCTTCTTATCGTTCTCAGCGTTCTCCCTGTCACTTGTTATCTTGTCCTGTCTCTTCTTTAACATATTCCTTACAGGATTGAAAAGAATAAATGTAAGTAAAAGAAACAGTACAAATACATTGACTGCAGTTACTGCTGCATCAAAAAGGAGCTGCGGATCCAGACCGAATAATCGTCCATCAGCCGCTATGGCAACAAATGTATTTCCTGACAAATTCAATTGTAGGCCTCCTTTCTATTATCTTCGCACCTCTTCTTAGTTTCCGAAAGGCTTAACGAACATTAAGATAATAGCTACGGCAAAACCGTAAAGACCTGTTGTCTCGGCTACGGCCTGTCCAAGAAGCATTGTTGAAGTAATATCAGACTTAGCTCCCGGGTTACGTCCTACTGCAGATGCACCATAACCTGCTGCGATACCCTGACCAACACCAGGACCAACACCTGCGATCATCGCAATACCTGCTCCAATTGCTGACATAGCACTAATAAATTCACTTCCTGAAATATTCATTTAAAAATCCTCCGTCTAATAAAAATATTTGCCGTTAATCGGCTATCTTGTCGTTAACATAAACCATAGTTAACATGCAGAATACATACGCCTGAATGCAGCCTGAGAATAAATCAAAGTACGCATGCAGAACTGCCGGGTATGCAACTGTAAATGGACTGAGCAAATCATATATCAATCCCATAAGAACTGTTCCTGACATTACATTACCGAAAAGACGTAATGATAATGATAACGGAACTGCAAATTCACCAATAAGGTTAATCGGGAATAAAAACCATATCGGTTGGAATAATGCTGTAAAGTGCTTAATCCTGTTCTTCTTGATACCATTGAACTGAACCAGTATAAATGTTATCAGACCAAGACACAGAGTAACACCATAATCAGCCGTTGGTGGTCTTAACCCAAACAGACCGGATATGTTAGATATTATTATAAACAAGAATAATGTGGATATATAATTCACAAACTTGTTGGCATTCTTACCCATAATACCATCAACCATAGTGCCTAACATCTCAACGATGATTTCTATGGCATTCTGGAACATTCCCGGTGTATCTGAAGCATCGACTTTATTAATCTTAATCCTTGCTATTACAGCCATAACAAGAATAAAGACTGATACCAGCAGCAGAGCCACATGTGTTGTGTCAATGTTCAATGAAACGCCATTCAGCTTAAATGTGTACAGCGTCTTAATCATGAAACTTGAATCTCCGGCCACCATCGCAGTCAAACTCTCGCTTCCCACCTACTCACTCTCCTTTTCTATTATATTTTTATCAGTCTGCGGAAACTCCCCAGTACTGTTTTCCCCTTTTGTGGACCTGTTCTTGTCCAGTAAAGGCGACAGATATGCCGCTATCTTCTCTGAGAACATGCCAATAATTGCACACAACAGATCTCCTGCCTTAAAGATATACAATAATGCAAGCAGTATTATCATTACAAGAAATCTTACAATGTACCCAAATACAAGTGTTGAAGACTGCTTATGCCCGCCATACACAACCTTTCGTATAGTAAAGCTTAAATGAAATGAACTGAATACGGCATATATAACACCTGCCAGCAGTCCCACTGCACACATTATCTTATTCGGAACAGCAATAAATATAATTATCTGGGCAACAACAAGATAAATACATTCTATAAGCAGCATTCCCGGAAGAGCTTCATTAATATCTTTAATTCTTTTTAACATAAATCACCTCTTAATTTCACTGGAATCTTTTTCCTGCCTCTTTCTATATTCCTCTACCTTTCTGTCGATTTCATCCTGCTGTGCCTTATCTTTCTTAAGCTTCTCCTGTCGTATTGTGTCCATTGCCAGAACATATGCATTTCTCGCACCTGCTGCCATCCCAATAAAAAGCAGTGGAACCGTAAACCATGTTCCAAACCTTTTATCAAGCCATATTCCAAGTGCCAGACATAAAAATGTTGGCACCATCACACATATAGCGAGCTGGGATATCAGTACTATATTTCGTAATGCTTTGCTATCATTCTTCATATCATGTTCCTCACAAAAGTCTGCATTAATTTTACCAATTTATAGGTATATTTTTCAACCCTTTTTATTGAAATTTAATTAATCTGCTGATATAATTTTGTCATTATATTTTGTGTATTATTAACTATACCCGAAAAGGGGGATTTTATATGCCTACATTATACAGAAAAAGACTTATTCCTGATGAATGCGTTAATCTTAAGGACGATAACATAATATTCTTAGATTCTGATGCTATTGTGACCAGTTGGAACACATTTCGTCCAAAAGCTGAATTCACACATGGAACATCATATTATGTTATTAACGAAGGGTTTAAGATAAGCAAATTCTATAAAGCAGATAACTCTCTTGCATATATCTATTGTGACATTATTGACACTTCTTATGATGCTGTCTCTGATACATATATATTCACTGATCTTCTCGCTGATGTCATAATTGAGAATGACGGGCGCGTCCGTGTTGTCGACCTTGATGAATTAGGAGATGCACTTACAGAGAATATCATAAGCTGTGAACTTATGTCTGATGCGCTTCACAAGCTTAACAAGCTTCTTACCGCCATCTATAACGGAACCTTTAATGAATACATCAGGATTCTTGAATCTCATGAATAACAAGCTCTAAAGGGTCTGGAAACCTTATTCGTTTCCAGACCCCTTTTTACATGTCAATTGTTATTGTGCGACCTGTTCTTTCATACTTGTAATATCTGACACCTGCGGCATTAAGCATTCTCTTTGATGCAATTACAGATGCAGTATCTGCATATTTGTCACAGTCATATACAACAGTCTTAATTCCTGCCTGAATAATTGCCTTAGCACATTCGTTACATGGAAAAAGTGTAACATAAAGCTTGGCATTATCAAGGCTTCCGCCTCTGTAATTAAGAATTGCATTAAGCTCACTATGAGTTGTGTAAAAATACTTATTATCTTCGCCATCTCTGTTCCATGGAAACTCATCATCAGAACAGCCCCTTGGAAGTCCGTTATACCCCATGGATAATATCTTATTATCCTGACTTACTATACACGCACCAACCTGTGTATTAGGATCCTTTGACCTCATACCGGAAAGTGTTGCAATTCCCATGAAATATTCATCCCATGATATATAATCTTTTCTCTTATCGCCCATTTATTAATCCTCTATCATACTGATTCTTCTTATATGTCTCTCATCATTAGAAAACTTGGAATCTAAAAATGTATCTGCTATTCTGAAAGCAAGCTCTGGTCCGATAACCCTTGCACCCATACACAATACATTGGCATTGTTATGTTCCTTAGTAGCCTGTGCTGAGAAGCAGTCGCTGCATAATGCCGCTCTGATTCCCTTAATCTTATTAGCTGCCATGCTCATTCCAATTCCTGTTCCACAAAGAAGAATTCCTTCCTCACACTCACCAGAAAGAACAGCCTCAGCCACTTTCTTTGCATATACAGGATAATCACATGAATCCTTAGTATATGTTCCATAATCCTTGCACTCAATGCCTCTCTTCTTAAGATGCTCTATAAGCTGTTCCTTTAATTCTAATGCTCCGTGATCACAACCGATTGCTATCATTATTCTTCTCCTTTATCCTTATCTTCTTTTTCTTCTGATAACCCATCCAGATACTCTGCAACATTGCTGACTAACCTGTATATCAGTTCAAAACATGCGCTATACTCTTCAATGCCTTTGCCATATGGGTCTTTAATCTCCTGTTCCGGCTCTCCCGCATACTCACTCAGAGTATATACATTAATTGCCTCGCTGTATTCATCGTATATCTTCTGTTTCATATGCGAATTCATAGCCAGTACAAGTGTATCATTTCCGAAATCCTCATTCAACAACTGTTTTGCTGAATTGTTCGGAATTATCATATTATGCTTGGCTGCGACCGCAACCGCCTTCGGATTATAGGGTTCTGGGAAAAGCACCACCATTCCTCTGGATTCCGATATAATATCCTGTTTAAGATTGGCCATAACAGTTGCCGCCATTGGACTTCTGCATGTATTTCCATTACATACGAATATCACCTTGTCAAATGTGTTCATAGGAAATCCTCATATCTTCATTAATTAAAAATATATTAATCCAGTTTAACTATTTTGTGCCCAGCTGCCTTGATAAGTCTGTTCATAACAGCCTGTCCCACATTCTTTGTCTCAAAGCTTTCTGAGTAAACAAACTCTATGTTCTGCTTGTCAAAGTCCCTTAATATCGCATACAGGTTTCTTGCAACACTAAGCTCATCATCCTTATGTCCTGCTGAAACAATATCACTGCATATATATTTATCTTTTGTCTCATCAGTTGCCATAACTGCACATCTATGACCTTCTGCTTCCTTTTCTGCAATCTGGGCGTTAATATACTGAACAACCTTTTCATGCGGACCTTCAACAATAGTCACATCAGCATTCGGTGCATAGTGCTTGTATTTCATTCCCGGTGCTTTAGGTACAACCCCTTCTTTAAGGCTTCCCATAATAGCAGGATCAATTATCGTCTTTCCTATAGCTTCCTCAAACATAGCCTGTGTGATATATCCAGGTCTTAATATAGTCGGAACTTCCTCGCTCAAATCAATAATTGTAGATTCCACACCTATATCTACAGTATCATCCTGAATAATCATATCTATTCTTCCAGATAAATCATTAATTACATGCTCTGCCCTTGTTGGGCTTGGCTTTCCTGATGTATTGGCACTTGGTGCAGCTATATATACTCCTGAGCTTCTTATAAGTTCTGCCGCAACAGGGTGGCTTGGCATTCTTATAGCAACCGTTCCAAGACCTCCTGTTATAGAATCAGGTACTTTATCCTTTTTCTTAAGAATCATTGTAAGCGGACCCGGCCAGAATTTTTCTGCCAGCACAAGTGCCTTATCTGGTACCTCTTTGGCTAAGTCATACAATGCATTAACATCTGCAATATGCACTATAAGCGGATTATCAGAAGGTCTTCCCTTTGCTGCATATATTTTGGCTGAAGCTTTTGCATCAAGTGCATCCGCACCAAGTCCGTATACAGTCTCCGTAGGAAAGGCCACAAGCCCTCCCTCTCTTAGAATCTGTCCTGCCTGTTCATATATTTTCTTATCTTCTTCTGTGTGTGTTATCTTCTTTATTATTGTTTCCATAAAACCTTTCGCCAGCTTTCATTACTTCATATTCATCATCAGATATTCTATTATACCACAATACAGAGCATCAGCCACTTTTTCCTGATATTCTTCCGTACACAGTCTCTGCTCCTCTTCCGGATTAGACAAGAAACCACACTCTGATATAATTGTCGGCAGCTTGGAATGAAGCAGTATGTAATAATTAACATCTGACTTAATCTGCCTTGTTGTACCTAACTTCTCACCAAGAATCCCCTGCATTATCTGCGCTATTCTTTTACTTTCCTCAGACTTCTTATAATAAAATACCTGTGCACCTTCTGCCTTAGGTGTGACATAACTGTTCTGATGGATACTGATTACCATATCAGCACCACTGCTATTGATTATATCACATCTTCTTTCCAGGTCAGCTTTCTTTTTACTCTTATCGGACTCCACACTTAAATCATCATCCGTGTCCCTTGTCATAATAACATTAATCTGGGCATCTTCAAGCCGTTCCTGTAATTTTTTTGCAATTGCAAGATTAATCTCTTTTTCATTTGTTCCCGCAACCCCTACTTTACCTGGGTCTGCGCCACCATGCCCACTATCAATAACAATACATTTTTCAGAAAAATTAATATTCATCTCAACGACTTCACCATCACCTGCATCATCTGACAAATGTTGTCTCTCCTGCACATCTTCACTTTCTTTGCTGCCTTTGCCATTGGCCTTTAATGGAAGAAGTACATTGGCTGTCATGTAAACAGCAACAAGAAGTATTATTGACATAAACGGCAGAAGAAGTGTCCTGCTTATATCAGCTTTTTCTGGCATAACGACTCCGAAACCTGTAATTCTCTACTAATTTATTACAGAAGGTTTATGCATATTACTTTTATTTATTATATTTGCTGATAACTGACCATACTGATGACTTCTCAAGACCTAACTTCCAGCCTGCAACACCTGCCACATTATTTTCCTGTATAATCTGCATCTTGGCCTCTATTGATTTCTCTTCTTCAAACCATATCTGTCTTGTGGAATTTCCTACAGTATATGAAGCAACATACTGTCCACAGTCATCATTCCACAATGCAACCTGTCCATCACTGTTTAACTGGTCAACTGCTGCCTGCATACCAACAGCCCTGCTTGTTGTATTTCCATCTGTTGTTGTCCATATTCTTGTATAAAATGGAATACCTGCTATTACATGTTCCTTGCCAACAAGCTGTACTGTAGCCTCAACTGCCTCCTTTACAAATGGAAGTGAAGCTACAGAACCGGCATCTGTTCCTGCATAGTGTTCATCATATGCCATTACAATAACATAATCAACGAATCTTGACTGTTCTTTTAAATTATAGCATCTGTTATATGCCTCCGGTTTATAGTTATCTGTTGACAACACAAGACCTTTTCTTTCACATGCAATTGACAATTCTCTTACAAACTGCAGATAATCTTTGGCATATGCGCTCTTAATATTCTCAAAATCAAGATTAATTCCGTCAAATCCATACTTTTCAGCATCATTAATAAGTGTATTAACCATATTGGTTCTTGCCTTCTTACTTGAATAAAGTGCTGCAAAATCCACATTTGTATCAAAATCACTTACAAGTGCCCATACATCTGTTCCTCTCTGATGCATTTTGTTAACCAGCCCGACCGATGCATAACATGACATACTGCCTGATGAATCTGTAACTGAATACCATGTTGGTGCAAGCACATTAACACCTGACGCTGTAGCAATATTATTGTCTATTCCTGAATTGCCAGCCACTCCGCTTACCTGAAACCAGGCAAGCGTAACCTTGTCATCTTTCATATTATAATTATGAGTCTCATAATTCTTTTCTTCTCTTATATATTCAAATGTATCTGATGCCTCTGTTTTCTTTATATATCCTGTATAACCTGTCGCAGTTGTTACCTTTATCCAGTCGTCAAGGTCATCCTCGTAAACTAATCTGTCCCCCTTCTGCACATACTCAAGAACAGGACTTTTAATTCCCCCCCTGTATCTTACAGCAGACTTCTTTTTAACTGTAACACACTGCTTGTTTTCTCTTTCAATACTGATATTAATTCTTTCCGGTTCACTTCCATAAGCGTATTCACAATCTGTATGCTCATTGATATCAATCACAACCGGATAATCTGTATTATATGTCTTTCCTGTATCATCCGTGTATACATTTTTACCACTCATATATGTATACATATATGATGAATCTGAATATAATACAGCCTGTGATTCTTTATCATAATAAAATCCGGCATTTATATTATCTGCAACAAATTCCTGTGGCAGATAATGTCTTCCATCTGTCACAACTCCGGTATCTGAATACTGTTTTCCATCTATAATAACCATTGTTTTATCTGTGGATTTATCCAGGTTAAAAAAAACATAACCGTTCATTTTTTCCTTTGTCGGTGTATATCTTACTATCATAAACATTGCTGCCATAACCACAATCAGTATTACAAATGCAGCTACAATAACAATTCTTTTCTTTCCTGCCGTACTTTTATTCATTTCTCTGCCTTTCCTTTGCACATTATTATTATAATTGTACCACTATGCATATAAATCATGCAATAAAAAGGCACACCTTTATAATTGCCCAATCAATCATAAAAATGTGCCTGCGGTCGTACGCAAAGGTATTCCATAAGACCGTATTCGTGATATATTATTGACTTTCCAGATGCTTTACTGCATAAATAAACTTTTAAGTTACTACCCGCTTAAGCATCATGACAGCCTCTCCATTCATTTCAAAAGGATCCATCTGCATTGGCGCTTTATATGCTTTAAGTTCAAATTCACGTTCCATGTTTTTTGCCCTTTTTTCCTGCCATGTCATAGAAACAACCGGCATATTTTTTATACTATAAATCCGTCTTATTCTTCCAAGCCTTTTAATACACTCGCCATATTTCCATGGCACCATTGATCCAACAAGAACCCGGCACTCACAAGACATTACATCCCTTAAACCATCAGCAAGTCTGTCCTTCATATCTGCAAGATTCACCTCTACTATCACCACATCATAATATTCTGTAATGATGTGGACGAAACCTTGTCTTACTCCACTAAAGAAGTCTATCCCCTTATATGAAAATCCTTTTCTGCTACCTGCATAATTCTTCACCTTACAAGTCTGCACTTCTTCTTTTATTCTGTCAAAAGCATCATCATAGCAAGAACTTACGATAGCTGTTTTCAGATGAAGTCCATTAGAGAAATAATTTGCAAGCATAACACCAAGCTGTGTTGTTCCGGCACCGCTGCATAATCCAATCAGTCCGACAGTCTTATAATTTATTACAGCTGTGTTCCTGCTTTTTCTTCTTTTTTCTAAACCACTTAATAACCCTGAAATTTCTAACTTTTTCATATAGCCTTCCAATACACTCCTTTATTCTGTGAGGTCTGTAACCTTTCATTATCCCTGTAAGGTTATCCTGTAAGAAATCATTCATTGTTTCGTCAAATATAGGATTTGCTCCATTCCAGTTATATATGCATGGTATTCTATAACATTTCTTTCCTTTATACACACTGTTTACAAGTTCATAAAATTGTCTTGCCCCTACAAGGTTCAGCATAATAATATCTTTATCATCCATCTTCTTCCCGCTGCAATGTGTAGCCTTTCCAACTATAAAAACCCGTATACATGTATAATTATCCCCAGTAATATCCGTAATTTTAACCTCTCTGCTCTTATTAAAATCACATCCGCAGTCTATAATTACAATTCTGCTTCTCACTCCATTTACAGATATTGCATTATAATAATCCGGTATAACTTTTATATTATCATAAAGATAAAATCCTTCCGGCATTAATGTGCTCCTCACAATTTCCCTGTGCAGATAATCGTTACCAGATTTATCAACAACAACACAATCATATTGATTATTCCGAAAAAAATGTGCCATACTCATAACTGCATTAGTAACACCTATACCGGGTTTTTCTCCTGCAACCTGAATGACATAAGAGAGTTTTTCAAATGTACCGCCACCCATTTTCATTATAGATTCCAGTTCTTCACGAACCAATGTAACACTTTCATACCTCAATCCCCATTGATGATGCAGTGATTTGTTAATTAAGTGATACAATACTGAATATCTTTCAGCTGCTCCTGATAAGTTATGATTCTCATATGTCCTGATTTTCCCATGAGAAATCATAAATAGGATGACCATTCCCACACTATATATATCTGACTGCTCCACGGCATCTTCACCTGAGTATTGTTCAGGTGCTGCAAATAACAGACTTCCATTATTTACCTGCATACCGTATCCTGCAATGACTGCATTGTCAAAATCTATAAGTTTAACTTTTCCGTAATTATCAAGCATAATATTATCAGGCTTAATATCCATATGTAATATTCCTTCACCATTAAAGCTGTGAAGATATTCCAGTATACAACACAATTCTATGCCAATACGGCATATTTCATGGATATCCAGGCAGCCATTAGTCTCTGTTTCATCATTAACATATTGCCGCAAAGATTTACCATCAATATATTCTTCGATAATGCAGATACTATCATTATCTTCTCCAATATTCTGTTCAATATCATAAATTACAGGAATGTGGGGATGTTTCAAATTCTTAATAAGATGGGCCTCATTCAGAAGTCGTTCTGATTCCTCATGACTGCCCGTAAATATCTTGGCTACACGATATACATCTAGTATAACATGCCTTACCAGATAAATTTTAGAATGATTGGAACTTGCAAGTTCCTTAATGATTTCATATTTCTCGTAAAATCGGTTATCCACCTCCTCTTACGACGATACATGAAAAACAT
>OHPZ01000628.1_pt1 | contig 14573 bp, 15 predicted proteins | sample 1577851 | NCBI WGS metagenome assembly OHPZ01 (sample SAMEA3879507, study PRJEB24766) | human gut metagenome | biome: human-associated habitat; feature: feces | place: USA | collected 1985/1987 | reverse complement strand
AGTTAGTCAACATACCACCCGGCCAACGCTCGATTACATAAGGCATATTTACAGATGCAGCCTTATCGGCAACCACCTGCTTAGCTTGTTTTTTAGTAGCAACAAACAGGACTTTCTTTCCTGATTTAGCGATTTGCTTCAAAGCTTCAGCAGCTTCGTCAATTTTAGCAACCGTCTTGTTGAGGTCAATGATGTGAATACCATTGCGCTCCATGAAGATGTAAGGAGCCATTGCAGGGTTCCACTTTCTTTTCAAGTGACCGAAGTGGCAACCGGCTTCTAATAATGTATCAAAATTTGTTCTAGACATTTTCTTTTAAATTAATCGTTTACTTTCTTTTTTGTTTCTTCTAAACCAACCGCCGGGTAGTCTGAATCTGAAGAGTCCCGGTAGTTTAGATACTAAACGCTTTTTCAGTTGAGAGTTGAGAGGTGAAAGTCGAGAATTAAGCAACTTGTCCGCCCCAACCGTTCTCCAACTCTTAACGTTTACTGAACTGGAATCTACGACGTGCTTTCGGTTGTCCCGGTTTCTTACGTTCAACAGAACGAGGATCACGAGTCATGAAACCTTCAGAACGGAGAGCAGCCTTGTCTTCAGCATTGATTTTCACCAGTGCGCGGGCAATTGCCAAACGCAAAGCCTGAGACTGGCCGGTGAAACCGCCACCGCAGAGATTAACTTTGATGTCGTACTTTTCAGCAACACCCAGCTTATTCAACGGCTGTTTAACTACATACTGAAGAATGCTTGATGGAAAGTACTCTGCGAGGTCTCTCTTATTAATAGTAATCTTTCCAGTACCTTCGCTTACGAAAATACGTGCAATTGCACTTTTACGTCTGCCTAATGCATTTACTACTTCCATTATCTCTTATTTAAGTACGTTAATATCAATCATTTTCGGGTTCTGAGCATCGTGTTTGTGCTCGCTGCCGGCATATACATACATATTGCCCAGCAATTTTGCGCCCAACTTGTTCTTAGGCAACATACCCTTTACTACTTTTCTCAGTAACTTGTCATCACCGTTCGGTTTTGCCTGCAAACGGGCAGGAGTGATTTCTCTCTGGCCGCCGGGATAACCTGTATATGACAGATATACCTTGTCATTCCACTTGTTACCGGTTAATTTTACTTTGTCGGCGTTGATAATGATTACATTATCGCCACAATCTACGTGAGGGGTAAAGTTAGGTTTATACTTTCCTCTCAACAGTTTCGCAACTTTTGCGCCCAGACGACCCAATACCTGGTCTGTAGCGTCAACAATGACCCATTCTTTAGTCACTGTAGCTTTGTTTGCAGAAATGGTCTTGTAACTTAAAGTATCCACTCTTAATTGTTTTTTAAAATGTTACTACTAAAATTTTTTCTTCACCGCAAGCCAGTCATCCCGGACAATGGAAGATTAACTCGCTATGAATTAAATGCTTATCCTTTTGAGATAATAATCGGCTTGCAAAGGTACGGTTTTTCTTAGAACTGGCAAAAGTTTTCCACTTTTTTTTAGAGAGCCACTTGGCTGATATACAACAGACAAAGTTATCCTGCGGAGAAAGGGAAGAATCTCCGCAGAACAACTCTTTATGATGCGGCCTTCATCGGTCGGTGCCGTCATAGAAGGCTTTCAAAGCTGCATGAGAAAGAAACGGGAAAGAGAAAGAAATATCAACGGACAAGGTCTTCGGGAAATTTTGCAGGCATGCCCACCCGCTTCCATGTTTCATGGAACCATGTATTCAGTTCATTACCATTCAAGTCCTTAGCTATAAAATACTTCAGGTACATTACCCCGTCGTCCCCTATTTCAAACTCCAGTATATTGTCTTTATGGTCCAACATGGGCAAATGGATGTTTTTCTCAATGCTTTCCTTATAGGAATTATCCGTCAGCTGCTGATAAGTCCCATATCCAGTGATGATGGCATCTTTGCCTGGAATAATTGTAAAATTGACAATACGGCCGTCATCACTCAGCACTTTAAAGGTGTTACTCGGTTTCAATATCCCGGGAACATCCGGGATTTCAGACACATAATGACATAACTGCCAAATTCCTGCCAGTTCCGCAGGCCTAAACTCTGCGCTCTCCTGCGCATTGGCTCCCGCTACCGCAAGCAGCACCGCTGCCAGCATGGTAAAGAAATAGTTCCGTTTCATATTCGTATGATGTTGGTTAACGTTATGTCGTTCCGTTAGACACAAATATAAAGATTTATTTTGAGATTATAACATTTTTGGGTATAAAAAAACCGCACAAACAACAGAATGTTTGTGCGGATGATTTTATCCAGTTTGTATATTCCGAAACTTAGAACTCGGCGTTGCGCGGCGTACGCGGGAACGGTATGACATCACGGATATTCGTCATGCCCGTAACGAACAGCAGCAAGCGCTCAAAGCCTAAACCGAACCCGGAGTGGGGACATGTACCGAACTTACGGGTATCGAGATACCACCACATATCCTTCATCGGGATGTGAAGTTCGTCAATGCGCGTCATCAGCTTGTTGTAATCCGATTCACGTTCGGAACCGCCAATGATTTCTCCAATCTTCGGGAAGAGTACATCCATGGCACGCACGGTCTTGCCGTCTTCGTTCTGCTTCATATAGAACGCTTTGATTTCCTTCGGATAGTCAGTCAGGATAACCGGACGCTTGAAGTGGTCTTCCACCAGATAGCGCTCATGTTCGGAAGCCAAGTCAACTCCCCAGTACACCGGGAATTCAAACTTATGCCCTTTGGCAACAGCCTCTTCCAATATCTTGATACCTTCCGTATAAGGCAGGCGCACGAAGCTTTCTTTCAAGACACCTTGCAGACGTTCAATCAAGCCCTTATCAAACATGTCATTGAGGAACTTCACATCGTCGGCACAGTTGTCCAAAGCCCACTGTACACAATATTTAATGAAATCTTCCGCCAGGTCCATATTGTCCGTAATATCATTGAACGCCACTTCCGGCTCAATCATCCAGAACTCTGCCAAGTGGCGGGGAGTATTGGAATTCTCGGCACGGAACGTAGGACCGAATGTATAGATGGCTCCCAATGCAGTAGCGGCAAGTTCGCCTTCCAACTGTCCGGAAACAGTCAGGCTGGCCTGCTTTCCGAAGAAGTCATCATCGTAAATAATGGAACCGTTCTCATCTTTCTTCAAGTCGTAAAGGTTCTTCGTAGTCACCTGGAACATCTGGCCTGCGCCTTCGCAGTCGGAAGCCGTGATAATCGGAGTATGAAAATAGAAGAATCCTCTGTCATGGAAGAACTTGTGGATGGCAATCGCCATATTATGACGAATACGGAACACAGCCCCGAACGTATTGGTACGGGGACGCAGATGGGCTATCTCACGGAGGAACTCCATGGAATGACCTTTCTTCTGCAACGGATACGTGTTATCGCAAGTTCCCAGCACTTCGATTTCGCGGGCCTGCACTTCGGCCTTCTGACCGGAACCGACAGATTCCGTCAGCACACCGTTTACGCTCAAACAAGCACCGGTAGTAATCTCTTTCAGCATCTCCTCATCGAAGTTACCCAAGTCTACTACAATCTGCACATTATTTATTGTAGAACCGTCATTCAGCGCGATAAAGTTTACTTGCTTACTACCTCTGCGGGTACGAACCCAGCCCTTCACGTTGACCATAGCGCCAAAATCTTCACGCTTCAGCAGGTCAACAATCTTTGTTCTACTAATCTTTTCCATAAAACAGTTATTATACCTTATTATATATATTACTCAAAAGAACCCATGCGCAGGAAGTTCACCTCTTGTTCCGTGAGGTAACGCCATTCGCCGCGGCGCAGGCCTTTCTTCGTTAAACCGGCAAAATACACACGGTCCAGTTTCATCACCTTGTATCCCAGCGATTCGAAGATACGACGCACGATACGGTTCTTGCCGGAGTGGATTTCAATACCGACATCATCTTTCTTGAAGTCATCCGTATAGCTGATGGCATCTGCATGGATTTCCCCATCATCCAGTTGAATGCCGGCTGCAATCTGCTCCATATCGGCTTTTGTCAGGTTCTTGTCCAAATGCACATGATATATCTTCTTCTTCAGATACTTGGGATGCGTCAGCTTGGAAGCCAGGTCACCATCGTTTGTCAGCAGCAATACACCTGTAGTATTGCGGTCCAGACGACCTACCGGATAAATACGTTCGTCGCATGCGCCCTTCACCAAATCCATCACCGTGCGACGTGCCTGGGGATCATCCGAAGTAGTCACTGTATCTTTCGGCTTGTTCAGCAGGACGTAAATCTTACGTTCGATGCTGACCGTCTGGTCGTGGAACTTCACTTCATCGCCACGCTTAATCTTGGTTCCCAATTCCGTTACCACCTCTCCGTTTACAGAAACGACTCCAGCAGTGATGAATTCATCAGCCTCGCGACGGGAGCAAACACCGGCATTGGCCAGGAATTTGTTCAGGCGGATAGGCTCGTTCGGGTCCACAAACTGCTCCTTATATTCTATCTGTTTCTTCTTGCTGTACTTAGCATTGGGGTCATAATCGGCCGAACGACGGACTGGACGGCTATAGCTGTCTCTGTTGCCGTATCCGCCAGGTCTTCCACCACCCGAATTGAAGCGTGGACGATAAGGACGGTCACCACCCTCATTATTGTAGCGAGGACGCTGCGGACGGTCGCCATCTTCGCTGTTGTAGCGCGGACGATAGGGACGGTCGCCATTATCGTTATTGTAACGAGGACGCTGCGGACGGTCACCATTGTCCGCACCAGGATTAAAGCGCGGGCGATAAGGGCGGTCACTGTTATAAGGACGCTGCGGGCGGTCCCCGTTTTCACTGTTAAATCTGGGGCGATAAGGACGGTCGCCATTATCACGGTTGTAAGACGGACGGCTGTAGCCACCTTCCTTGTTAAATTGGTTACCATCGCGGCCGGCACCTGAGTTCTCCTCTGCGGAAGAAGCATCACGCCAAGTTTCGTTTTCTGTACTCATTGTTTTTTATTCGAATAAAATTAAACCTTGGCCTCACGGCCATTCATTGTCTCTATTATACCTTGAATTTTATATGTTTCTATAACAATTGCCGGAGTAAAAAGTTGAAATTCCTCCGGTACACTTCTGTGGTTGCTTAAATTCCCGTATAAGTATGGGGGGTAATCACCCGCAATTCTTTCTTTATCTCTTCACTTACATTCAGTCCCTCTATAAATTCCTTGATAGACGCTTCCGTAATGGCCTGATTGGTACGGGTCAACGCTTTCAACGCTTCATAAGGATGCGGATAGGCCTCGCGGCGCAGAATGGTCTGGATAGCCTCGGCCACCACGCTCCAGCAATTGTCCAGGTCACGGTAGATGGCCGGTTCGTTCAACAGCAACTTACGCAACCCCTTCAAAGAACTTTGTATGGCAATAATGATATGCCCGAACGGCATACCCACATTGCGGAGCACGGTAGAGTCCGTCAAGTCACGCTGCAAACGGGAAACCGGCAGTTTTACCGCCAAGTGCTCAAGAATAGCATTCGCCATGCCCAGGTTTCCTTCCGCATTTTCAAAGTCAATCGGGTTCACCTTGTGCGGCATCGCGCTGGAGCCCACCTCACCGGCTTTAATCTTCTGCTTGAAATATTCCATAGAGATATATTGCCAGAAGTCACGGTTCATATCAATCATCACCGTATTGATGCGCTTCATGGCATCAAAGATGGCAGACAGATTATCGTAATTGGATATCTGGGTAGTATACTCCTCGCGTTCCAAGCCAAGCTTTTCGGAAACGAACTTATTGCCGAATGCCTTCCAGTCATATTTCGGATAAGCCACATGATGGGCATTGTAATTACCCGTAGCGCCACCGAACTTTGCTGTCACCGGACAAGCCTTCAGCGTTGCCAACTGGCGTTCCAGACGGTAGACAAACACCATTACCTCCTTGCCCAAACGGGTAGGCGAAGCCGGTTGTCCGTGTGTCTTGGCAAGCATGGGGATAGCGGCCCACTCTTCCGCATAAGCACGGAGCTGCGCTATCAGTTCCTCTATTTGAGGATAGTACACCTGCTCCAGCGCCTCCTTTACAGACAAAGGAACAGACGTATTGTTGATATCTTGTGAAGTCAGGCCAAAATGGATGAACTCCTTATAGTCGTCCATACCACCCAACTTGTCAAACTCTTCTTTTAAGAAATACTCCACAGCCTTCACATCATGGTTCGTCACGCTCTCAATATCCTTGATGCGTTGCGCGTCGGCTTCGGAGAAGTTACGGTAAATGTTTCTCAAGGTTTCGAAAACGCCCTTATCCACCCCTTTCAGTTGCGGCAAAGGCAGCTCACACAGCGTGATAAAGTATTCTATTTCAACTTGTACACGGTATTTAATCAGTGCAAATTCTGAAAAATAGGCAGCCAAAACATCCGTTTTGCCTCTGTATCGACCGTCAATCGGAGAGATTGCGGTAAGTAAATCAAGTTTCATACGTCGTATTTATGATGATAATTATCGGACTGCAAAATTACTGCTTTTTTCTGAGTAACAAGACATAAAGGATAAAGATTTTAAGAAAAGGAAGTTAACGGATAAAAAAAATGGCCTTACAATCACTTGCAAGACCACCTTCGAATGAAAATTTCCAGTGGGCGTTGACGGATTCGAACCGCCGACCCTCTGCTTGTAAGGCAGATGCTCTGAACCAGCTGAGCTAAACGCCCTTTCATTTGTTCATTAAGTTTGATATGCTCTATCTCTCTAAAGCGCTGCAAAGATACGGCTTTTTTTATTACCTCCAAATATTTTTGCGAAAAAGTAGAAAAAAACTTCATCTCCGCCTATATGTATTAAGATTTATAGTAACTTTGCAACTCCATATTAATAATGTATATGATATTTTCGACACTGACAGCAATTTCGCCTGTAGACGGGCGATATAGAAATAAAGCCGAGAACCTGGCGGCTTACTTTTCAGAGTATGCGCTCATTAAATACAGAGTGCAGGTTGAGATCGAGTATTTTATTACTCTGTCTGAATTCTTACCGCAGCTTCGTGCGTTGGCGACTGGGGAGAATAAAGAGGCTTTGCGGAAAATTTACCGCGAGTTTTCGGTTGAGGACGCTACCCGTATTAAAGAGATCGAGAGTGTGACAAATCATGATGTAAAGGCTGTTGAATATTTTATAAAAGAGAAATTCGATTTGTTGTCTTTGCAGGAATATAAGGAATTTATCCATTTCGGATTGACTTCCCAGGATATTAACAATACATCCGTTCCATTGTCTATCAAGGATGCACTGAACGAAGTGTATTTTCCCGGTTTGCAAGAAGTGATCGACATGTTGAAGAAATATGCCGAAGACTGGGCGGATGTTCCCATGTTGGCCAAGACACATGGGCAGCCGGCTTCTCCTACCCGTTTAGGAAAAGAAGTGATGGTGTTTGTTTACCGTTTGGAACAACAGGTGAAGCTGTTGAAAGCTACTCCTGTTTCTGCTAAGTTCGGTGGAGCAACCGGTAATTTCAATGCGCATCATGTGGCTTTTCCGGAATATGACTGGAAAGCTTTCGGGAATAAGTTTGTGAATGAAGTGTTGGGACTGAGCCGTGAGGAATGGACGACACAGATTTCCAACTATGACAACATGGCTGCTATTTTTGACGGGATGAAACGTATCGATACGATTTTGATCGATTTGTGCCGTGATTTCTGGCAGTATGTTTCTATGGAGTATTTTAAACAGAAGATCAAAGCCGGTGAGGTCGGTTCTTCTGCTATGCCGCACAAGGTGAATCCGATCGATTTCGAAAATGCGGAAGGTAATTTGGGTATGGCAAATGCTATCCTGACGCACCTGGCAACCAAGTTGCCGATTTCACGTTTGCAGCGCGACCTGACAGACTCTACAGTCCTTCGTAATGTCGGTGTGCCGATGGCTCATGTCGAAATCGCATTCAAAAGTTTAACAAAAGGGCTGGGTAAGTTGTTATTAAACGAGAAAGCATTGTACCGGGATTTGGATAACTGCTGGGCTGTAGTGGCCGAAGGAATTCAGACTATCCTTCGTCGTGAAGGGTATCCGAAACCTTATGAAGCATTAAAAGCCTTGACTCGTACAAATGAAGGTATCACAGCCGAGTCGATCAGTAATTTTATTGATACGTTGCAGGTTAGCGATGCTGTTAAAGCTGAATTAAAGGCGATAACGCCGCATAATTATACAGGTATTTAGTGAGAAACAATGGGTAGCCGTGAGGTTACCAAGTAGTTAATTATCATTTAATTTACATCAAATGAGCACAGAAGAAAGAGATGAATCTCAACCGCGTCCAAGAAAGGTGATACCAAGTATCAGACGGGAAAACACAGACCAGGATTCTGAAAGAAGACCTTACAATCAAGGTTATAACAGACCTGAGGGAAACAACTATGAACGGAGACCATATAACCGCGGAGGTTATAATTCTTATGGGGACAACCGCTCTTATGGAGACAGACCGAGTCGCCCGCGTACGTATGATAACCGTGATGGCGGTTACAACAAACCGTATAACCGCGATAATGGTGGAAACCGTAGCTATGGCAACTCTAATCGTGAAGGCGGCTATAACAGCAGACCTTCTTATGGTAGCAATCGCCCTTACGGTAACAACGATCGCCCTTCTTACGGCAATGACCGTTCTTATGGGAACGATCGTCCGTACAATCGTCCGTCTCGCCCGAACTATGAAGACAGAGGAAAGGCTTATTCGGCTACTCCGTCCGGCGAAGGTGTTTCGGGTGATGGTGTAAAGAAAAGAAGACCGCGTGTAGGTGATACTCGTGTAAGTTCGTCTTACGATAATCGTGATAATCGTGGTGGCAGACCTTCATACGGTAATAACAACAACCGTTATGGAAATGGCGGCGGACGTGGCGGCTACAATAACAACAGACGTCCGAACAACAATCGCCGTACCGGTGATTACAATCCGAATGCCAAGTATAACTTCCAGAAGCAGTTGAAGTATAAGGAAGTGCTGGCAGATCCTAACGAACCGATCCGCTTGAATAAGTTCTTGTCCAATGCAGGTGTTTGTTCTCGTCGCGAGGCGGATGAATTTATCCAGGAAGGAGTTGTTCAGGTAAATGGTCAGGTTGTAACTGAATTGGGAACGAAGATTACGCGTCAGGATACGGTGTTGTTCAAAGACCAGCCGGTTCAGATCGAGAGTAAAGTGTATATTGTCCTGAATAAGCCGAAGAATTGTGTGACAACTTCCGATGATCCTCAGGAACGTCTGACTGTCATGGATTTGGTAAAGAACGCTTGCCAGGAACGAATTTATCCGGTGGGACGTCTGGACCGTAATACGACAGGTGTACTGTTGCTGACGAACGATGGCGATCTGGCTTCCAAGCTGACGCATCCTTCTTTCAAGAAGAAGAAAATCTACCATGTATGGTTGGATAAGAACGTATCTATCGAAGATATGGAAAAGATCGCTAACGGATTAGAGCTTGAAGACGGAGAAATCCATGCTGATGCCATCAGTTATGCAAGCGAAGATGATAAGAGCCAGGTCGGTATCGAAATTCACTCAGGGCGTAACCGTATCGTCCGTCGTATTTTCGAATCACTGGGCTATCACGTGGTTAAACTGGATCGTGTATATTTTGCCGGTCTTACAAAAAAGAACCTTGGACGTGGAAAGTGGCGTTATCTGAACGAACGTGAAGTGAACGCGCTCCGCATGGGGGCTTTCGAATAATATAGAGTTTAGCCGGTTGGAAAAGCCGGCTAACTTGTTTTGATTACCTAAGAATAAAAATATAAACATGGAAGCAATTAAAAGAACAAAAATTGTAGACGTACTGAAAAGCGAAGCTTTCGGTACGACCGTTAACGTGAAAGGATGGGTCCGTACCCGCCGTGGTAGTAAACAGGTTAGTTTCATAGCCTTGAATGACGGTTCTACAATAAATAATGTTCAGATCGTTGTAGACGTGGACAAGCTGGGCGAAGAATTTCTGAAGCCGATAACAACAGGTGCGAGTATCAGTGTAAACGGTACGTTGGTGCAGTCGCAGGGAAAAGGCCAGAATGTGGAGATCCAGGCTACTGAAATAGAAATTTACGGTTCTGCCGATCCGAATACTTATCCTTTGCAGAAAAAAGGCCATTCGATGGAGTTCCTGCGTGAGATCGCTCATCTCCGTCCACGTACGAATACATTCGGTGCGGTATTCCGTATTCGTCATAACATGGCTTATGCCATTCATAAATTTTTCCATGACAGAGGGTTCTTCTATTTCCATACACCGCTGATCACAGCTTCCGACTGTGAAGGTGCGGGTCAGATGTTCCAGGTGACGACCATGAACCTCTATGATCTGAAGAAGGATGAAAACGGATCTATCGTTTATGATAACGATTTCTTCGGTAAACAGGCGAGCCTGACCGTTTCCGGACAGTTGGAAGGTGAATTGGCGGCTACGGCTTTGGGACAGATTTATACATTCGGTCCGACTTTCCGTGCGGAAAACTCCAATACGCCGCGCCACTTGGCCGAGTTCTGGATGATCGAGCCGGAAGTGGCTTTCAATGATATCCTGGACAATATGCAGTTGGCGGAAGAGTTCATCAAGTATTGTGTACAATGGGCTTTGGACAACTGTATGGATGATATCAAATTCTTGAACGATATGTTCGATAAGGGTTTGATCGAACGTTTGCAGGGAGTGTTGAAAGACGATTTCGTCCGTTTGTCTTATACGGAAGGAATCAAGATTCTGGAAGAGGCCGTTGCTAAAGGCCACACGTTCGAGTTCCCGGTATATTGGGGTGTCGACCTGGCTTCTGAGCATGAACGTTTCCTGGTTGAAGAGCATTTCAAACGTCCGGTAATCCTGACTGACTATCCGAAAGAGATCAAAGCTTTCTATATGAAGCAGAATGAGGACGGCAAGACGGTTCGTGCGATGGATGTGTTGTTCCCGAAAATCGGTGAAATTATCGGTGGTTCCGAGCGTGAAGCCGATTATGACAAACTGTTGAACCGAATCAATGAAATGGGGATTCCTATGAAGGATATGTGGTGGTATTTGGATACCCGCCGCTTCGGTACGGTTCCTCATTCCGGTTTTGGTTTGGGCTTCGAACGTCTGCTGTTGTTTGTGACAGGTATGACAAATATTCGCGACGTGATTCCTTTCCCTCGTACACCGAAGAATGCCGATTTCTAATTTCGCATAGAATTGAAAAATCAAAACTCCGCATAGAACGTTCAGAGGACTATGCGGAGTTTTTTATTTAATCTTCATCTTCCAAGTCGATTGGGATCTGCCGTTTGAACGCTTCCTTGAAAGAGATCAGCGATTCGGTTCGGGCAAGGCCTAACGGTTGAAGCTTATTATGGATAATGCTTAGCAAATGCTGGTTATTCTTTGCATATATCTTTATGAATAAATCATATTGTCCAGTCGTGTAGTGACATTCAACCACCTCCGGGATTTCCTTCAGAGCCTCCGTCACCGATGGAAACTGCCCGGGAGATTTGAGGTACAAACCCATGTATGCACAAGTTTCATAACCTACTTTTGTGTTGTCGACGATAAATTCAGATCCTTTGATTACACCCAGGTTGGTAAGTTTTTGTATACGTTGGTGTATTGCTGCACCCGATACATTACACTCCCGTGCAACTTCGAGGAAAGGCATACGGGCATTGCCTATGATTAGTTTTAATATCTTCTCGTCAAGTTCATCCAGTTGATGGTGTGCCATAATTTCACTATATTTGTATATCTGTATAAATCAGTTCTTACAATCTTAATACAAATATAAATAATCTCTAATGATTAACCTCTATTTTTTAGTGGAATATTTTAGTTTGTAAGTTTCTTTAGTAATAATAATCTTCAATTTTATAGTTTTATGAGTTTACAATCAGTAGTAGCATGTAGGTCTGTAAAAGACTTTTCTGATCCGGCATTGGATCTGATAGAGAGAACGTACACAGAATCTTTTCCGGAAGTGGAACGCCGTGACTTTTCGCTTGTCCGCAATTTGGTTAGAGACGAATCCCGGTTTATCGTGTATGCTTTATCAAAAGAAGACCGGTATGTCGGCTTCATCACCGGTTGGCTTTTTGACGGTTATACTTATGTGGAGCATTTTGCAATTGATCCGGCGGCCCGTAATGGAGGAATAGGGGCTGAGGCAATGAAGCAATTTCTGGTCTTCTGCGGTACTCCGGTTGTTCTGGAAGTAGAAATGCCTACTGATGAGATGAGCAAGCGCAGGATTGGCTTTTATGAACGTTTGGGCTTTAAACTGGACAATCAGGTTTATCACCAGCCTCCTTACCGGGAAGGTGGAGAATGGCTGGAGATGCGGCTTATGACATATGGCGATGTTGATCTGGAGCATTCTTTCGAGCTGGTGAAGAATTGTCTTCATAAGAATGTGTATGGAGTGAAAGATGGGCTCACCCGGTGATCGTTTTGCACATTGCCTATTTGTTTTCTCGTTCTAATTCGACGATTTAAGTGGCAGTAGCCATGTTTCTGTTGTCAAACAGTCCAACTGTAGAGCTTTTGCCCTTAGTCGAATGTGCTTTCGCCCTTGGTCAAAAGCGCTTTCGACTAAGGGCAAAAACCTTTTCGACCAAGGGCGAAAAGTAAAAAAGTGGTAGCTATTGCTGTAAATAGCTATGTGTCTATTTATTATTGGATGGGTGTCATGTCCTTTGAGGGAAAGGGCTCTGATCGGTGACTAAAAGGCAATAAAAAAGGCGGGGTTAGAAACCTCGCCTTTTTTATTTTGTGTATCCAGAGATTAGTCAGCAGCCTGACGGGCAGAATAACTAATCTTCAATGCGTATGCTTCACGAAGCGCCTGCTTCACGTCTGTGATCAGACTCATCTTGGTTTCCTTATCGGCCTTGATGGAGACTGTCATAAACGGCTGGTCTTCTTCTTTCATACTGGATTTTTCCTGAGCGATGTAGTCCTGAATTTCCGATACTTCAGCGAACTTGTCGTTCAACTGCAAGCGGGCTTCAGAACCCATTTTAGCCTGATATTCCTGGGTCGGCTTTCCTACATAGATGAATGTAACCAACGATTTCTTTTCCAGCTTCTGAAGTTCAGTAGCCTGTGGAGCGCGGAATTGCACCATCAATGTTACTTCACGCATGGATGTTACCATCATGATGAAGAACAAGAATGCGAACACCAAGTCAGGTAATGATGACGTATTCAATTCGGGCATTTCACGTCCGCCCGCTTTACTAAACTTTCCCATTACTTCTTATCTCCATAATTTTTAGGTTCTGCCTCAGAAATCTTTTGCGGATAAATCTGCTGCACAGCCTTTTGTTGGTCTTCATCTAGATCTGCGAATAATTTTCCGAATTTCTTTCTGGAAATATCATCACGCAATTCGTTGTATGCCTTTGCCAATTCGTTCTGAACGCTGATATAAGCCTGATATTCGGTACCACGGTCATTCTGTAAAGAAATTACGTGTTTTTTAGCGGTCATTACTTTTCCGAAGAAAGGAACGTCCTCTTCAACCTTTTCAGGTTTATTTGCGTCATTATACGGGTTGTCAATGAACTCTTTTACCTTGTCTTTCAGTTGCTTGATGTCGGTAGGTTCACCGTTAAAGAGGATTTGGTTACTGCTGTTGATCAGCACGACAACCAAGTTTCTCTTGTTAACATCAACATCATTCTTCTTTTGGTCTTTAGGAACAGGAGGCGGCAAACGTCTTGCCAGACCTTTATCTGTATCCATGGATGTAGTAATAAGGAAGAAGATAAGCAACATGAAAGCAATATCGGCTGAAGACGATCCATTAATACCCGGTGTCTTTCTTTTACTACCCATTTCTTTCTTGTTTTATCAATTCGTTATTACTATTATTTACCGAGCATTCTTTTGACAGAGCCCCAAACCACACATGCAACGATTAAAACCAGCAGGACAACTGTAGACCAAATCCACATATCTGTGATTTGCAACCAACCGGCTGTGTTATATTTCTGAGAATCTGCATTCAGACCTTGTAACGGAGTTCCATCACCGATTGAATAAGTGATAAACAGCATTGCAACGAAAGCAACTACGACACCTAAAGCAGAAAGAGCTGATTTAGGATTAACTTTCAGCAGGGTGATAAACTGCCAAACAGCAAATAACACCATGCAAATGATTGTGACGAAGAATAATGCTGAAGTCCAATTAAGCAAAAGACCTGTATATACATATTCTTTCATTTCTTCTCCCGGATTCGTGATGCCTCCGCCGAAGAACATACCCAGAACGACAATACTGATAAGCGATACTATCAGTAATGTCCAACTGGACATTTTTCTTATTTTAGTAACTGCCATAGTTGTTTCTTATTTTTTAAATTTGAGGTTATATTTAATAACTAAGTCCAGCAAAGTGATAGAAGCATCTTCCATCTGGTTCAGGATAGCTTCCAGTTTGCTCAACAAATAGTTATAGAATATCTGAAGGATCAAAGCAACGATCAAACCACCTACTGTTGTGATCAAGGCCACTTTCATACCGCCTGCTACAACCGTCGGGCTGA
>OHPZ01000591.1_pt1 | contig 15162 bp, 9 predicted proteins | sample 1577851 | NCBI WGS metagenome assembly OHPZ01 (sample SAMEA3879507, study PRJEB24766) | human gut metagenome | biome: human-associated habitat; feature: feces | place: USA | collected 1985/1987 | reverse complement strand
TTAACAATTAACAGGGATGTTTCCAGCTTGTTTTTAAGAACAGAGAACTGGACACTCTAGTTAATATTGTATAGTTAATAATTTATTTTCTGCTTTTGAGTATCTCGCCGTTTTTGAGAATTTTTCCTCGTTTTTAGCTATTTTCTGCACTTATAACAAGAATAAAAACCAAAATACTTAGTCAAAATGCATTTTTTTTATTTTTTTATTCAAAAAAATACCGCTATAGCTATGCTCACGCAAAACTATAGCGGTTTTAATAAACCTAAACTAAACCTAAAAACAACTTTTTTTAGATAAATAATACATCTTAACCTAACATCAATTTATAGCCTTATTGATAAATCTGCTTTTTATGAAATACACCGTTTTTCATAAAAAAATCAATATGTTTTCTGAAGATTCTACTTGATAATATTGGTACGGCGGATGAAGTCGATGATTTCCGGTACATAACCGAAGGCTAATCCGGTAACGGTATCTGCACAACCATAATATACTGCAATGCGACCCGTCTCTGCATCACAGAGAGATGCGCATGGGAAGCAGACATTAGGTACATCTCCTACACACTCGTAGAGCTCCTGAGGAGTAATCAAATACTGACCTGAACGGCCCAATACTTTCCACGGTTCATCCAAATCGAGCAAGGCTGCACCAAAAGCATAAACATATCCATTGCAGGAATGGAGCACACCATGATAAAGCAGCAACCAACCCTCGGAAGTCTCGATAGGCACCGGGCCAGCACCAATCTTCATGCACTGCCAAGCACTCTCCTCGAAAGCTGCAGGAGCCATCACATGACGATGATGCCCCCAATACTCCAAATCAGGTGACTCGCTATAGAAGATGTCACCGAAGGCAGTATGACCAGTATCACTCGGACGACTCAGCATGGCAAACTTGCCATTGATTTTGCGAGGAAACATCACACCATTGCGGTTGTAAGGCAAGAAAGCATTCTCCAACTGATGAAAGGTCTTGAAATCCTCTGTCCATGCCACACCAATCGTTGGTCCATGATAACCATTGCACCAGGTGACATAATACTTTTCGCCTATTTTGCACACACGAGGGTCGTAACCATAACCCCACTCTCCTACCTCAGGATCATCACACTCGAAATGGATGGTGTCCTCATCAATGTCCCAATGTACGGCATCCTTGCTGAAACCGGCATGAAGAGTCATACGACGATTCTTGTCATCACATCTGAATACACCTGCAAAACCATCCTTAAACTTAACTACTGCACTATTGAAGATACTATTGGAGTCGGGTAGCTGATTACGCTTGATAATAGGGTTCTGAGAATAGCGCCAGAGCGGCACGCTGCTGCCTTCTGGTCTGTCTTCCCAAGGAATGTTGGGAAGAGCAGAACCTATGATTTTAATTTCTTTCATTGTCGTTACTTTTTAGAAAAATCAATTAGTGACTTTTTTGGAAATCAATTAGAGACTGTTGAGCAAATCTACCTTACCATCATTGATGAGCTTGATGACCAACTCTCCGAAGAGGGTGTTCTGCCATGCAAACCAGGCACGGGTGTATTTCGAAGCATCATCCTTATGGAAAGATTCATGGATGAATCCCATCCCTGCATCGGTATTCAGGAGGGTCTTCATACACCAGCGAATCTCATCATCACTCTGGGCTGTGAAGCACTTCATCATGATAGACATCGGCCAAGGCATATCATAACCAATGTGAGGACCGCCGATACCCTCGCCTGCCTTACCACGGAAGAAACAAGGATTGTCCTCGCTCCATACGAAACGGCGGGTGTTCTGATAAATCGGATCATTCATCTCAACATCACCCAAATAGCCCATACCTAAAAGCGATGGAACATTGGCATCATCCATCAGAAGACGGTTGCCGAAACCATCTACCTCATACGCATAAATCTTGCCATATTTAGGATGATCATAGACTGCATATTTCTGCAGGGCATCCTTTACTTCGGCTGCCAAGGCAGAACAATCCTGTGCAATCCCGAGTGCCTTATTCTTCTGCTCAGTCTCTGATTTCTCTGCCACATGCTTCAGGATTTCAGCCGCCTTATTCATCGCAGAAACCGCCATGAAATTGGAAGGAATCAGGAACGGAAGAATCGTGGCATCGTCTGAAGGGCGGAACAGGGAAGCAATGAGACCAACTGGCTTGACAGGAGCTCCGAAACCATCCCAGCCCACGGTATCGAAGGCACGATCGGTCATGCGGGTAAAGTGGTAAGCCTTGGCTGTTTCCTTGCGCTGCTGCTCATGGAAGGTCTTGAGGATATTTCCGATAGCCTGCATCCAGTCTTCTCCGAAGATGGAGTCATCGCCTGTTACCTTCCAGTACTCGTAAGCGAGGCGGATAGGATAACAGAAAGAGTCTATCTCATACTTGCGCTCGAAAACCTCTGCCTTCATCTCGGTATCATCCTTCTGCCAACCTGCTCCGGTAGGTCCGTCATTATAGGCATTGGCATAACGGTCGATATTGATGCACTTCAACTGGCGCAGGATGACACCACGCAGCATCTTCTTCAATTTCTCATCCTTGTTGGCAAGGGCTACATATGGCCAAACCTGAGCACCTGAATCGCGGAGCCACATGGCTGGAATATCACCTGTATAGACGAAGGTATCGTCATCGCCATTAGCCAACTGGCGATAATGCACCGTACTTTCCAGCGTGTTCGGATAACAGTTGGCGAACATCCAGGCGAGTTTCGGATTCTTCTTGAGGAGTTTCTGTACTTCCTTGATTTTCTTCTCCACTGCCTCTGAAGTAAAGAGACGCTCAGCTACAGGCGGACGCTTGGACTCATACTTGCCATTGACAGGTGTTACCACCTTAGTGTAGCGGGCATGAACATCTACCTCAGCATGCTTTTGTGCCATCGCCGACATTGCCGACATCAGGGCTATTGCAAATATTGTTTTTCTCATTGTCTGGGTTTATTTATGTTTCGATTTTAATTGTGATTTCTTTTAAGGTCTATCTGCACCACGGGTTCCCCACTTGGATGGCTGATTGCCCATCTGGAGTTCGAGGGTTCCTCCCTTCATCATATCCTGGTACATGATATACGACTTGGTATAGGTTTTACCGTTGAGTTTGGCAGACTGCACGTAGATATTTTCCGAACTGTTGTTCTTGCAGATAATGGAGAAGTTCTTGCCGTCGCCTAAGCTGATGGTAGCCTTGTCCATGATCGGACTGCCGATGATATACTTGCCGCCTGCAGGTTCTACCTGATAGAGTCCCATCGCAGAGAGAATATACCAGGCTGACATCTGACCCACATCCTCGTTTCCACTCAAACCGTCGAAATCATCCTTATACATCTCATTCATGGTCTGGCGAATAAGACGGGCTGCCTTCCAAGGCTGACCTACATAATTATACATATAGAGTACCTGATGACTCGGTTCATTACCGTGGGCATACTGTCCGATGAGACCAGAAATATCAGGAGAGGCATTATCGCCCATATTGCCCGTTACGATGAAAAGGGAGTCGAGCTTGGTCACAAATTTCTGTTCATTACCGAAGAGCTTCACCAGTCCATACACATCATGCGGAACGAGCCAGGTATATTGCCAGGCATTTCCCTCGGTATAATCATCCTGACGATGAACGGCTGAGAAAGGATTAAACGGTTCGCGGAACTTGCCGTCGGTACCGATGCCACGCATAAAACCGGTCTTCGGGTCAAAATATTTACGATAACTCTGGGCACGTTCTGCGAAATACTTCGCATCCGCCTTCTTGCCTAAGAGTCGGGCCACTTTCGCCACGCAGTCATCAGCCAGCGCATATTCCAGTCCCTTAGCCACAGTCTCCATTTCCGGATCCTTGTCATAAGGCAGGTAACCATATTTCTTGAGAAGACCGAGACCTCTGTCTTCACGCAATGCCGACTGTTTCATGGCCTCATAGGCTCCCTCCTTATCCTTGACATATCCTTTGAGCACCAGGTCGGCAAGCACCGGGATGCCCGGATTGCCCACCATGCAGTCGGTCTCATTGCCCATCAGATGCCATACCGGGAGCTTACCCTGCTGGCGATAGATATTGATAAAGGTACTTGCCACGTCTGGGAGCATTTCCTTGTGGATGAGCGTCATCAGCGGATGGGCTGCACGATAAGTATCCCAGAGAGAAAGGGTGGTATAATTGGTGAAATCACCCTGATGCACCTTACCGTCGGCACCGCGATATTCTCCGTTGACATCAGAGAATACGGATGGAGCGGTCATCGAATGATACATGGCTGTATAGAAAATGCGGCGGGCAATGGAATCTGAAGTTTCCACCTTCACCTTAGCCAATTCCCGATTCCATGCCTCGTCAGCCTGCGCCACTACCTGATGAAAATTCCAGTCAGGAATCTCTGTTTGCAGATTCTGTCGGGCATTGGCAATGCTGACTGCAGAGAGACCAACCTTGATCATCAGAGGGCGGGTGGCATCTGCCACCTGAACCAGCCAGCGTCCACTATCGAGCGGTTGTACTTGAACCGGTTGAGAGAACTCAGCCACGAAGAAATTCTTCTGGTCCTTCGCCCATCCTGTAGAGAAGCGATGACCAGCCACTGCAGTTTCCTTCACCTCATCCAGCGCATAATCGGTAGGTTTATCCCATCCGATACCCTGAAAAAGGTCGAGTACCAACTGTGCCTTCTTCACGTCTGCCCCAAAGGTATAGCGATGGAAACCAGCACGCTTGGTGGCGGTAAGTTCCACCCATACATTCGGCTGCTGCAATTTCACCGCATAATAGCCCGGGCGAACATTCTCATTGGCATGATGGAAGAGCACTTTCTTCTGATGAGCATCTGTCACCGGGAGGAAAGCAACATCGCCTAATTCTCCGATACCCGTTCCGCTGAGGTGCTGATGACCAAAGCCGATGAGAATGGAGTCTGACTGATGATAACCGGAACACCAGTCCCAACCACGGGTATGCTCAGTAGGTCCCAGCTGGATATAACCGAAAGGTACGTTGGCACCGAGGAATACATGACCATGACCGCCCGTTCCGATTCTTGGATTGACAAATTGGGTCAGACAGGAGGTTGCCTGAGCTTTATCATGAGCAAAAGCGGCTTGTGGATAGTCTCCACCTATCACACAAGCCAACAATAATAATATAGGAAAGATTCTTCTTCTCATTTTCTGAATTTAAGATATATTTTAATGATACTATTTCATGAATTTTGAGAAAGAGTATGGCGCATCTGACTCCAGAATACCTCTCTGCAAATTCGGTTTTTCAGAAAGGCGGAAAGAGATCTGCGCACCCTGCCTCAGAGAATTCAGGTCGAGATAATTAAGATCATACTTCTTTCCGTTCATCTGCATGTCATCAACATAGCATCCGTCACCTTCCGACTGTATGCTTACCTGCAGTCCGTTCTCCAGATGGAGTTTCATAGACTTGAAGTAAGGAGTACCCAATGCATACTGTCCTGAACCAGGGCAAACCGGATAGAAGCCCATCGCAGAGAAAACATACCAGGCTGAAGTCTGACCGTTGTCCTCATCGCCGCAATAACCATCTGGTGTCGGTGTGTAGAGGCGGTCCATCACCTGTCGCACCCAATACTGGCACTTCCAAGGTTGTCCGCTATAATCATAGAGATAGATGGCGTGCTGGATAGGCTGGTTGCCGTGTGCATAATTGCCCATGTTCATCACCTGCATCTCTCTGATTTCATGGATGGTAAATCCGTAATAGCTATTATCGAAAACAGGAGGGAGAAGGAATACCGAGTCAAGCATCTGGTTGAACTTCTCCTTTCCGCCCATCAGACGGATGAGTCCTTCAGGATCGTGGAATACCGACCAGGTATAATGCCAGGCATTTCCCTCGGTAAAGGCATCGCCCCACTTGAGCGGATTGAAAGGAGACTGGAATTTTCCATTCAGCAATCTTCCGCGCATCAGACCACTCTCCCTGTCGAACACCTTCTCATAGTTCATCGCTCGTTTGGCAAAAGGTTTCAGTTCCTTCTTTAACTTGCCGAGCGCCTTGCCAAACTGGTAGATGCACCAGTCATCATAGGCATATTCCAAGGTACGGGCCACACTTTCATTGATTTTCACATCATAAGGCACATAGCCCAACTTATTGTAGTACTCAAAACCATGACGTCCGGTAGAATTCACTTCAGGATGAACAGCATTGGCTCCATGAACCACAGCCTGCCAAAGGGTCTCTGCATCATAACCACGTAAACCGGAAAGATAAGCATCGGCCACCACAGAGGCTGAGTTGTTGCCCACCATGCAACCGCGATGCCCCGGACTCGCCCACTCTGGCAGGAATCCGCTCTCGAGATAGGTATTTGCAAGACCCGCCTGAATTTTCTCATTCACAGAAGGATACATCAGATTGAGCAGTGGAAAAAGGCAGCGGAAAGTATCCCAGAAACCGGTATCGGTAAACATATAGCCCTTCTGTACGGTTCCGTTGTAAGGACTGTAGTGAACCACCTCACCGGCTGCATTCTTCTCATAGAAAGCACGAGGGAAGAGAACGGAGCGGTAGAGACAGCTATAGAAAGTACGGAGATGGTCAATGTCCTCATCCTCCACTTCTATCTTGCCGAGTACCTCATTCCAGCGGTTTCTACCCTGCTGACAGAGCTGCTGCATATCTGCCTGTCCCAATTCCTGAAGGTTTTGCCAGGCCTGTGACTCACTGATGAAGGAAGAAGCCACACGAGCCACAACCTTCTCGCCTCTCTGACGAATCTTGAAGGAGATGATGGTGCCCACATGATTGCCTTCCTGCTGGTAAGTCTCCTGATAACCGCCCTGAACCATACCCTGGTATTGACCATCCTTCACATTGACGAAAGCCTCAAAATCATGGTCGAACTCAATAACGAAGTAATTTCTGAAATTCTCAGGAACACCTCCACTATTGCGGGTAGAAAAGCCCACCACCTTTCGCTCCTTCGGGAAAACCTTGATGAAGCTGCCCTTGTCGAAAGCATCAACTACCACATGAGCACTATCGGTCTGAGGAAAGGTGAAGGACATCAGGGCTGCACGTTCCGTAGGACAGAGTTCTGCCGTCACATCATAGTCGGCGAGATAGACACTATAATAATAAGGTGTAGCCTTCTCTGCCTTATGAGAGAACCAGCTGGCACGCTGCTCCTCATCAAATACCGGTTTACCCACGATAGGCATCAATGAAAACTGACCGTAATCATTGATCCAGGGACTCGGTTGATGCGTCTGCTTCAAACCCCTTATCTTCTTAGCTGCATAGGTATATTGCCATCCGTCGCCCATCTTTCCTGTCTGTGGAACCCAGAAATTCATGCCCCAAGGCATGGCGATGGCAGGATAAGTATTGCCTGTGGAAAGTTCATGGTCGGAATCGGAACCCATGAGAGGCTGCACGAAATCTACCGCATTCTGTACATTCACCCTGACGGCTTGCGCTATCAAGGTGAAGAATACAAATATGAACAAAACTGATTTTCTTTTCATAGACAACAGTCTAAATGATTATCTGAAATTGTTTGGCTGCAGGCGATGGCCGTCAGCGTCATTGGTATCAGCCACATCCCACCAGAGTCTTGTGCCCTGAGTATTCACCTTCTGGAGTTCTGGATGAGAAGTGAAGTAAGTGTTGTTATTCTCGCTGAAAGGATAGAGAATGCGCTTGATATTCTTACCCATAGGCACGTCACCTCCACTATTGTTGGTCAACTGATTTGCCAAAGCAGGATAGTCGGTGCGACGGAACTCAGCCCATCCCTCATTACCATTAGGGAAGATAGCCATCCACTTCTGAGTGATGATTGCTTCAAGCTGCTTCTCCTTGCCCTTACCCTCGAACACCTTACCCGTAAGGGCCTTCTCACCATCGATGTAAGCCTGTGCCTTGTCATTGGCAATGCCGTAGTAGTCCATAGATGCCTTGATACCAGACTTATAGTAATCCTCTACGGTACCTGTAAGTTCCATGCCAGCCCATCCACGCAAAACAGCCTCTGCCTTCAGGAACTCAGACTCAGCATAGCCCAAGAGGAGGTAAGCACGCTCACGACTGAAGAAGTAGTTAGGATTCAAGTTCTTGCCCAGACTCTTAGGCGCAGTACGGGTGAGTGAATAATTCAAGGTTCCCATGTCTATGACAGGAGCCTGAGCACCACGCTCACAACCTACGAAGTCTTCTCTCTGGCTATCTTCACCAGCCTGCAAAGTACTCTCTGTCATCTTGATGCGATACCAGCTTACCAAGCAACGTGGGTCTATCTTCTTGGTGACATAGTTATTTCTACCTGTCTTGATCTTATATTCTGCTCCACCTTCACTGGCATTGCGATAGAAGTTCTCCAGATCTTTAGACATTACGCTCTCACCATTGTAGCAGACACTACACATCACCAGAGGATGCTCGTTACCAACGTCATCTGTACCGCCCTGGCTTACAGGAGCATACTTAGGAACAATCTGCATATTGTCTTCATTGCTCTGCATCAGACCATACTGGTTGTTGAGAGCATTTTGAGCCTCCTCCTTAGCACGGGCAGGATCTACATTGGAAATACGCAAAGCCATGCGAAGGCGCAAAGAATTGGCAAAGCGGAGCCACTTGTTCCAGTCACCATGATAGCAGATATCATCGGTAGCGTAACCTATCTGAGTTGCATCGTTTGGCTTGATGCTATCAACAGCCTGCTCCAACATACGGAACATGGCATCGTAAACCTCTGCCTGAGTATTATAAGCCACATTGTTGGTCTCAGGAATCTTAGCCTGTACATACTCCTTGAAAGGCATATCGCCATAAGTATCGGTGTTGGCAAGCGCTACGAAAGCATAGTAGATACGTGTGACGTAGAATAAGTTCTTGTACTTGTTGGTATTTTCATTGAACTTATAGGCACGCAACAAGGTACGATACTCACTGCTGCGGTCGGTATAGAAATGTCTCCAGCGCGCAGCACTCCATCCATCTTTATATGAATAATCAGGAGATGCACCACCATGCTTAGGCTGGTTATTGGCAACGAAACCTGCATAGATATCATGACTCAAGTTGGTAGTGATCTGATAGTCATTGAAAAATCCCTCATAGAGGAAGTTGCGGAAAACAGAGTTGGCAGAGCTCAACTCACTCTTCAACGCCAAGGAGTCTTCCTTGCTCACCTTATAGTCGATATTGATATCGGCATACTTGGTATTGTCCTCTTCACCAGGCTGCTCTTCACCGCCGCCAGTAGTGTTATCAGGCAATTCGTATGGATTCTTGCTCATCTCATCCATGTCATAGCAGGAAGATAAACTTACCAATGCCATGGACACAAGCATCGTCTTGAATATAATCGTCTTTTTCATTGTCTTGAACTGTTTATGTTGTAGTTGATAGTATTTAGAAGCCTACATTGACTGAGAAACCGAAGGTGCGGGTATATGGCACTGCGGCAAAGTCAAGGGCCTGTGAGAACATAGAAGTATCATAACCTCCATCAGGATTGCCTGGTGTATGTTTCAGCAGGAAGCAGAGATTACGTGCCACAAATGACAACTTCACATTGGTAAGAGGAGTCTTCTTGAGCACGCTCTTTGGGAGGCTGTAACCCAATGCGAGTTCCTTCAACTTGATATAGGAAGCACTGTGGATAAACATCTCTGCATAACCCTTCTGCGACTTGTACAAACCGATGTTGGAATAGTAAGACTGTGCACTTACCTCCTTGGTATTCACCTGTCCGTCGGCTGTCACACCAGGAACTACCATATAGTAGTCGCTCACACCATTCAACTCCTTGTACTCACCACGATAAGCCGAACGCTCTGAAGTTCCTACAGCAGTAGCCATACCTTCTGATACGCTCACGATATCGCCGCCAAATCGCATATCAAACATCGCAGTGAGACTTACACCCTTATAGTTCAGACTTGGAGTAACAGACATGAGAAGCTTTGGCTCGATGTTTCCGATAGGATGATCGAGGATATACTGCTCCAAATTTCCGCCTGCATCACTACTGGTAACAGGCATTGGAAGACCGTTCTCGCCAATCACCATCTGACCATTCGCATCGCGCTTGATGAGGTTATTGGCATAGATATCGCCCAACTTACCTCCTGCCTTCGCACCTACCTTGACTGGCATGTCGCCATCGCCATTAAAGTAGATGTGATCCACGCCATTAGCCAGTTCATCTACACGGGAGATATTCTTGGAAATATTCATGGTGAGATCGAACTTGAGGTCCTTGGTCTTGACAGGTGTGCCGTAAAGCATCAGCTCAATACCCTTGTTGGTAATCTTACCTGCATTCACCCATTGCTGTGTCCAAGGAGCAGATACATCTACAAGCATAGCCTGGTTCTTGGTCTTGGTATAATAATAGGTGAAATCAAATCCCAAACGGTTCTCCAGGAACTTCATCTCAAGACCCCACTCGAAGGAAGACTTGATCTCTGGTTTCAGGTTGCTGTTCTTCTTCACGGTCTGTGGAATTGGCACACGGATGCCATTCTCATAGGTATAAGAACGGGTGTTGTAGAGATTGTATGGGTTTGGGTCCTTACCTACCTGAGCGAAAGACAGACGAGTCTTGGCGAAAGTCATCCACGCTGGCAACGAATGGTTGATAGAGCGCATGAAATCGCTGAAGATATAGCTCACACTTGCACTTGGATAGAAGAAAGAACGGTTGTCCTTTGGCAAGGTAGATGACCAGTCGTTGCGGGCTGTAAGATCCAATGAAAGATACTCACGGAAAGCCAACTGCAAAGAACCGAAGGCTGAGTACATAGAGCGCTCATGGCCATTCTCACTGGCATTGGTCAACTGATAACCTGTATTGAAAATCCAATTATCCTTCTCCAACATATTCTTGGTAGCAGCACTCAGCAACTCGTACTTCTGGTACATGATGTTGGCGCCCAGATTGTAACCCAAGCGCAAATCCTTGGTCACCTGATTGTCACCCAAGAAGAGGAAAGAGATATTGTGCTCGAAGTTGTTTTCCTCCGAACGGCTCATATTATCATCGGTAACGATCTCGCTCCAGTGTCTGCCCGGAATGCTCACAGCAGAGTTACCCAAACTCAAGTCTGTGGCCTGGATGCGTGTGCGATAATAATCGAAAGCATATTTAGCATTAAACTTCAACCAGTCGGTTACGTTGACATTAGCACCATAGTAACCGAAGGCACGCCAACGCTCATCGCTATTCTGGAAGCGATGACGAACATAGTATGGGTTGGCATACTGCATATCTGGTCCGAACCAGTTGCGATGCAATTGGTCCTGAGTTGTATAAGTCTGAAGATCCTGCAAACGCACGTTGCCTGGAATGAAAAGCAACTGGGCTACCTCTCCATTGAGACCAGTCATCGGACGGTTCTCAGCTTTCATGCGAGAAACAGAAATCTTGCTATCTGTAGAAAGATACTTATTGATAGTTCTACCTGCATTAAGGTCAACTATCAGCTTATCCAATTTCTCTCCATCGAAAAGACCCTTATTGTCGTTGAAACCTAAAGAGAGACGGAAATGACCTTTCTCATCAGAATTTCCGAGAGCTACGGTATGGAACTGGGAGAAACCTGTATTGAAGTAATCCTTCAACTTATCGCCATAATAGCGGTAAGCGATGTTCTCACCGAGAAAAGAAGGTTCCATTCTGCCATCAAGCGGAGCACCGAATGCCAACTCGCTGGAAAGCGTCTTGTTGCCATCCTCATCAGTTTTATAAACCGTAGCACCCTGAGAGCCCTGTCCGTACTGCTTCTGCATAGGGATTGTTTCAGCCACCTTACTCCAAGTAAAGTTACCGTTGTATGTGATGCCGAAGCCCTGCTTATGACTACCCTTCTTGGTTGTAACATAGATCACACCATTACCTGCACGTGAACCATAGAGGGCTGCAGCGTTGGCACCTTTGAGTACCGAGATAGACTCGATATCCTCTGGGTTGATGTCCAGAGAAGTGCCACCACGGTCGTATCCGCCATAAGCAGAAACATCAGAACTCTGGTTGTCGGTAAAAGGAACACCATCTACCACCCAAAGAGGCTGGTTATTATCAGTAAGAGAAGAGTTTCCACGGATAGTGATCTTGGTAGAACCACCGAGACCCGTACTGGAAGTATTCATCTGCAGACCAGCCACCTTACCGTCGAGGGCACCAGTCACAGAAGGGTCGCCAGTCGTATTGAGAGCATCCGCCTTGACATCCTGTACGGAATATCCCAACATCTTCTTCTCACGCTTGATACCGAGGGCAGTAACCACCACTTCCTTCAACGCCTGAGAGTCAGGAAGCATCTGTGCGTTCACGTTATGTCCTTCCTTTGCAGCCATATCCATCGTCTTATATCCGAGATATGTAAACTGCAAGACAGGGGCAGGTTCATCGGTCTCGATGGTAAAATTACCATCCATATCAGTTACAGCACGATGATTGGTGCCTTTTACGAGGATGGTAGCGCCAATGAGAGGTTCCTTGTTTTCATCGAGAAGCGTACCCTTATATGTACGTTTCTGTCTTGGTTGCTGGGTGCTTGGAGTTGTAGTAATTTCCTTTTTCTTCAGATAGATGATTCCATCCTTAATCACATAAGATACACCCTTATTCTTCAAGAGCTTGTTTAAAACATCCTCTACCTTACCGTTCTTCACCTGAACGGCATTCACCTGCATCTTTGACAAGTTGTCGTCGTAAGTAAACTGGTATTTAGACTGTTTCTGGATTTTCTGGATGACTGCTCCCAAAGTGGTCTGAGAAACATTCAACGAAATCTGGGCTTTTACAGATGTCCAGGAACTGGAAACCAACATCAGAGCCAAGGCTGCAGCTGCGGTTTTAGTTTTTTGTAAATGATACCAATGTGTCATAATCCTTGTTTTTAGCATTTAAGTTATTATAACTACCTTTTGTTGTTATTAATTTCAAATATATAACAGCAAAAAACAAAAAAACACTTACCCAAAAAATTATTTTTTTGAATAAGTGCTCTCTTTTTCTCGTATAACAGTATATAATTAAGGTGTAAACCTTACTGATTCACTACTTCGTGATAAATACCTTACTGCCTTTCACGTGATAGTGGATAGGCAGGGTGTTCTGCAAGAGATCGAGAACCGAGTCGATGGTCTCCTTCTCTTTGATGACACCGGAGTAAGTATTATCCTGGTTGATGGTAGGATCAACAACCACCTGCACATCGTAGATATTCTCCAGCATCTTGGCAATTTCATTCACGCTTGCATTATTGAAGAAAGTCTTGTGCTCATGCCACATTGCATTCTTATAGACATCGGTTTCAGAAACCGTCATACTACCTAAGCGCGCATCCACACATGCCTTCTGTCCTGGTTTCAAGACGATCATACCCTCATCATGATTTCCTTCTACCCTTACCTTACCTTCGAGCAAACTGACGGAAGCCTGCTGATGAGCCTTATCCACATGGAAATTGAAAACGGTACCGAGCACCTTAACACTCATCACATCGCTCTCTACGATGAAAGGCTTGTGCGGATTTTTGGTCACCTCAAAATAACCTTCACCGTCTATCTCTACCTTACGGTCGGAACCATCAAACTCTTTCGGATATTTGATGGAAGCAAGTTTGTTGAGCCAGACCTTAGTTCCATCAGGTAAAGTAACCGTCGTATCATTGTCGGCACTGGCCATCACCACCTGCATCTGCATATTAGAAATCGGATTGTGCTGGAGATAGAACCAGGCCAATCCACCCAATACGCAGACCACAGCAATCGCAGCAGCCCGACGCCACATACCTATTATATGCGCATGATGCTCAGCCTGCTGTTCAGCCTTCATCTCCCTGATCTTAGCCTGCATTCTCTGTTCAGCAAGCATCAGTTGGGTCCTTGGCATGAACTGCGCCTTGAACTCATCGCTCAACTTTTCTTCTTTGAAAAGTTTTTGTTTTTCCTCCGGAGAATTTTTTAATATATCCCTTAATGCGATGAGCTCCTCTTCCGTGCACTCACCTGCCAAGAATCTCGCCTTTAATTCCTCATTTATCATATAACAATCGTGCTTAATATCCTTAATTAATTAACAATCTTATTAAATACCACAACAATAATTGTTGAGAAAACACTTACTCAATAACCTATAAAAAAGGTACAAAAAACACAAAAAATATTCCCAAACGAGCCCTAAGAGACTTTAAAGCCTTATAAATATGAGCTTCAACGGTACGTACGGATACGTTCATCATCAGAGCAATCTCACTATTTTTCATATCCTTGAGATAGCTCAAAACGAATATTTCCCTGCATTTATCAGGAAGTTCCCCTATGGCCTGATTGATTTTTCTTCTCAACTCCATGTTTTCCATGTCCTGTTCTCCATCTCCCAACGAAGAGAAATAGCACGACATACGCATTTCGTTGATATCTTCAATGGCTGCAGTATTGACTTTCTTATAGCGCTTCAAGTAATTCAATCCTCTAGAATAAATCGTCTTATAGAGGTATGATTCTATCTGCGGGACATCCGTCTCCAATGCATCCATACGATTCCACAATTCAAGAAAAGCTTCTTGAACTACATCATCGGCAGCATCCTCCCCTACGATACGTTTAGCATAATAAAACATTCGAGGGTAGTACTTCCTAAATATCGCTTGATATGATTCTTCTTTTACTGTCTGCATTACATAATATATCTTTAGCTATTCGTTCTAATTTAGGTCGGTTTACGCCAGTTATCTGCGTATTTTCCTCACTTCTTGAACTACTTTGGGCGCAAAGGTAAGTAAAAAAGATGATAAAAGCAAATTTTTGCTTACAAATCAACTATAATATTTGTGTGTGTTTTACTTTTTACTACTTTTCATAACTGTTTCCATACGTAAATTTAAAAACTGTAGTCAGTGCACTCCCTAAAGTCTGCTTTTAGTCATTAAACAACTATTACACAAAAACTTTTATTTATAAAGTATAGAACTTCGCAGACAATTTCTTTACTTGTCTTCAATGGTTACCTTTCTTCATCGCCTTCAAAATGCGATAGGATGTCGTGCGAAATCTTGTTGTTTTTATATACCAATAGTTCGTTAATAATTCAATAATGTGCTAAGCAGCTGTACGCTGTAAGCACGAGAGATCTTTGAAAATCTTGCTAATTAAAGTTCGGTTCGG
>OHPZ01000587.1_pt1 | contig 15232 bp, 12 predicted proteins | sample 1577851 | NCBI WGS metagenome assembly OHPZ01 (sample SAMEA3879507, study PRJEB24766) | human gut metagenome | biome: human-associated habitat; feature: feces | place: USA | collected 1985/1987 | reverse complement strand
ATCAAGCCATTTATTTGCCCGAAGCCTTGAACTCTTTATTGGCTCAGACTTATCAGTGCTGGGAAGCGATAGTTGTGAATGACGGTTCGCCTGATGAAACAGAAAAAGTGGCATTGGAGTATACGCGGAAAGACTCAAGAATTAAATATGTATTCAAGGAAAACGGAGGATTGTCTTCTGCGAGAAATAAAGGTATAGAATTGGCTCAGGGAGAATTTATATTGCCGTTGGATGCAGATGACATTATACATCCGGAGTATATGGAAAAGGCGATGGAGGCATTCGAGGACAATCCATTCCTGAAACTGGTATTTTGTCGAGGAGTTTTTTTCGGAGTAAAAAATAAGGTTTGGAATTTGCGTTATGAAGGGTATGAGGAGTTGCTTCAGAGAAATCATATTTTTTGTTCTGCTTTTTTTAGGCGCAGTGATTGCATGGCCATTGGCGGCTATGATGAGAATATGCGGAAAGGACACGAGGATTGGGAGTTCTTTATCAGGTTGTTAGATGAAAATAGTCTTGTGTATCAGATACCCTCTCCACTCTTTTATTACCGTGTCAAGGAGCAATCTATGATAACTGCGGCAAAGCAGGCCGATGTATTTAATGAAACGGAGTTTTATATCTATTCAAAACACAGAACCCTTTATGCTTCCTTTTTTGGAGGCAGTGCATTGCACATCATTCGCGAACTGCTTTATCTGCGCAAGAAGCGCGAGGCGCATAGAAATAAATGGTATAGAAGATTTTTCCGTCAATATATAAAAGGACTTTTTCACAAATGAAACTATCTGTCATAACTATCAACTATAACAATGCTGAAGGACTGGCCAAGACAATGGACAGTGTTTTCAGACAGCGCTTTTCTGACTTTGAATATATTGTCATAGATGGTGGCAGCACTGATGGCAGTAAGGACTTGATTGTGAACAATCAGGATAAAATTGCTTATTGGTGCTCTGAAAAAGATTCGGGCATATATAATGCCATGAATAAAGGCATCCGGGAGGCATCTGGAGAGTATTTACTTTTTTTGAATTCGGGTGATTTTCTTCATGACTTTGCTGTATTGGAGGACATTCATCCTTTTTTGTCGGGCGAAGACATTGTTTACGGGGATTTGCTTTTTGTACACGGCGATGGAAAGGAGGATTTGTTTGTATACCCGGATGTCTTGAGCTTTGAATATTTTTTGGAACGCTCTTTGGGACATCCTGCTGCTTTTATAAAGAGAGCATTATTTGAGGGGTGCCTTTATACGGAGACGCTTAAGATTGTTTCTGATTGGGAATTCTTTGTGAAGAAGATAGTGCTTGAAAGCTGTTCTTATAGACATGTCGAGAGGGTGATAAGTATCTTTAATATGCAAGGCATCAGTTCTGTCTCTTTAAGTCTTTGTGAGGAGGAAAAGAAATATATCCTGCAGGGAATATTTCCTCCCATGATACTCGACTCTTTGCAGTTGGCTGCTTGCCTGAAAAAGCAGCCTTTGTTTGAACTTTTCCGTGAGATGAGCAAGACACACCGTTTCCAGAAGAGGGTAAAGCCTGTCCTGACCTTCTTGCTGAAATTGAACAACGCTTTCTCTATGCGGAAATGAATGGTCAGAAGACTGCTTTTGCTACTTTCCGGTAGACAAGTTCGGTTTGGCGGGTTGCCTTTTCCCAAGAGTAAAGTTTAATCCTTTCTTTGCCGGCAAGTATAAGTCTGGTGCGTTCAGCTTCGTCGTATATCACACTTTTGATAGCTTCTGCCATCGAAGAAACAGAGAATGGGTCGAAATATGCCGCTGCATTTTCGGCAATTTCAGGAAAGCAAGAGGCTTGGCTCAAGGCTACGGGGCAGTTGCAAGTGTAGGCTTCTAAAATAGGGATGCCGAAACCTTCATAATAAGATGGATATACAAATAGCAGAGCACGGTTGTATAATTCTTTCAGATGCTGGTCGTTGACCGAAATTTGCAGTGTATGCGGAGCGATGCCTATACGTGATATTAATTCTGATTCAGCCTTTGAAAACGGTTTGCCTGCACATATTAGATGTAGATGTGCATCTGTTTGATGGATTATACTGAAAGCTTCTGCTAATCGTTGGAAATTTTTGTAGGATGTCCGGTCACCAACAAACAAAATGTATCTTTGGGGAAGATGTAGATTAGGCTTGCTTATAGTGGATTGTAGACTACAACCGTGGTAGATAACGTCTATTTTTTGAGGGGATATGCCTAATGTTTCTATGATATCTTTCTTGGTATGTTCGCTAATGGCTATAATGTGATTGGCTTTTGTGATAATTTCTTTCTTCTGTTGAATAATGGATATGGAGTCTTGAAACAAGTCTGGATATTTTTCATAGGTCATGTCGTGTACGGTTATCACAAAAGGATTATTGCCTATTTGCTTAAGAAAAAGGGGATTGTAATATGTCGGATGATAGACAAATGGAGCGTGTTTCTGCATCAGCTTTAAGATTAGTTTGGCGTTGCTTTGATACAGTTTCTGTTGATGATACTTAAAGAACAAATGGGGGATGTAGATACCGTGTCTCTTGATTTTACTATTCAATAGATAATGATTTTCTGTATAGCGTACTGCAATATCGTAATTAAACTGTAAATTGGACATGATTTCACAGAAATAGCGAGAAATGCCGCCGAATTTCTGCTGGTCGAAAATTTGTGAATCATATACTATAAAGGGCTGCTCCATGCTTGTCTATATATTGTAATACGATGCAAAGGTAAAGGAAAGTTTTGAAGTTCTGTGATTGAAATGATTTTTATATCTTTTATATTGTGTATTTTTGTGCCCTTCAAAGTTATAGTGTATGGATAAAAAAGATATTGTAGTAGTAGTGCCTATTTATTTACCTGCTCTATCAGAGATGGAAGCGGTGTCGCTGAAACAGTGCTTGGATATTTTGTCTGATTACTCCATAGTGATTATTAAGCCTGAAAATCTGGATATTTCCAATATACAATCTCAATTTTTACTCCCTAAGGTAATATCTTTCCCAGACAGATGTTTCCAAGGTATTGAAGCTTATAATCGTTTAATGCTTGACGTGGCTTTTTATAGAACTTTTTCGAGCTATACTTATATGCTTGTTTATCAATTGGATGCTTATGCGTTTAAAGACGAATTGTTCTTTTGGGCTTCACTGGGGTATGATTATATTGGTGCGCCGTGGATGCCGCACCAAAGAAAATATTGGAGGTTTCCTACTCGTTTCGTCTGGTTTGTCCAGCGTTGCTTCTGGAGTATTTTCTATCCTAAGAATCTGCGCAGAATGAAGTATTGTTGGTTTCATGTTGGTAATGGTGGCTTTTCTTTAAGGAAAATCAGTAAGATGATAGCAGTTACAGAGCATTACAAAGCTATAATTGATAAGTGCATGGCAGACAGTAATTCTTTTTTCCCCGAAGATGTCTTTTTGCTTTTGAATACTCATGATAAAGAAGTTCATTTGAAACGTCCTTCTTACAAATTGGCTATGAAATTTGCAATTGAGCAAATTCCGGCATGGTCATATAGGGCAAATGGATGCCAGCTCCCTTTCGGCTGCCATAATTGGACGCATCCTGAGATGCTCCCTTTTTGGTCTCAATTCATAAAGCTCGGTTAAGGAGCATGACCGCATGATTTCTTCCGGTGTGGTTTGCTCTTTCCTTGGACCTTGTTTGGTGCTTGGTTTGAAAACAGTATGAATAAAGTAGTATTATTAACTATACGTGAATTCGATATAGCTGTACTATCAGCCATCACAGCCATCAGCTTCGTTCAAAACCTCTTTTGATTCATATCGAATTCACGTTAATATAGTGTTTCTGTTATGTCTTGGAGAATGGTTAGGGTTTGATTATATATCCGTCAATTCCGAAATATTGTTCACCCCATTTAGCTTTGGCATACTCTACGGTCGCATAGCTGTTGGTGTACCAAGTGTCTTTTGTGTGTGTGCTCTTGAGATGATGCAGTGGTACAGTATTGGGTTGCTCGTCAGCATATACATATCCATCTATTCCATAATACTGTTCATTCCATTTCTTTTTAGCATATTCAACATCAGCGTAACTGAAAGCATACCACGTGTCTTTGGTATGTATGCTTTTCAGGCGATGCATTGGTTTTGTATTGGGTGCAGGTTCTACTAATACAAATCCTAAAAAGTCAGTTAAATAATCACCGCTTACTTGATTTATATAGTTTACGTCATCTTGTGAAAAAACCCACCAGTTGTCTTTTGTGTGTGGACTTTTTATTTGAAACATTGGTTTTACCTCTATAATCGGACGAATTTTGCTTTTGATGTATTTTTCTGCAGCGTCTTTAATTTGCTGTTTTTTTATAGGGTCTTTGATGAATTCGTATATGGGGTATGTCTTATTGAAATTAATTTCTGTCAATACACAATGCGTTTTGTCAACAGACTGCTGCCATCCGCTAAGATTGAATGTGTGGTTGGTTGCTCCGTCGGATGTTATTGTGATTGTATGACCATCGTGCTGGCCGCCATACATGTTGACGTTGCATGACCAGTTACTATTTCTCCTTTGGTATTGTTCTACTTCGGTTGTAGTAGAACTTCCGGAGAAGGAGAGGTTAACCGTTTTAATGGCACCAGTGATGCCTCCTTTGGCAATTTTGGTTTTAGACTCTACTTTTAGATTGTCGGTGATAGTTGACTTATAGAATATAGAAAGGCGTCCACCTACATTGAAGTCGATAAGAATATGTGTTCCGAATTCTTCTATAATGGCATCAGGAGAGGCTGTAGAAAGTCTGCTCTTAAAGTATGGAGTGAGGTAGTCGGCCAAAACTGTGGGGTCAGCATAAAGTTGGTAGCGTTCTAATTGCTTGATTTGGTCGACCCGAATGTAGGTCTCTTTGGTCGTAATGGAAGTCTTATTGCTTGATTCTTTGTCAAAAGAGACATTTGCTGAAAGGCTATAGGGTACTTCCTTATTGGAGGTGTCTGTGCTGGTTGCCCCATCTTTTTTAGGATTGATTTTTGCAGCAACCGAACCACTAAAATTCGTTTTATTGATGATGTCTTTTACATAGTTCATGTAGTCTTCTCCAGCATAAAAGTTGTCTTTGATTTCACCTACATATTCCACTTTGTATAATTGGGGATTTTTCGCATAGAAACCTGCAATATCTAATACTTCGTTTTTTATGGATTGTCTGGCAAGATATTCTCCGGTTATATCATAACCGTAGCCTAATACTTGATATTGACCATCTCCCATTGACTTCGTTGTTGGCATTTGTTGGTCTTCTTGAACAAACTGCTCGTCAAAAGTGTTGGTGCAGCTAATGGCGAATATTCCCATTGTAATGATGGGAATAAAAAGAAAATGTTTTTTCTTCATAATTCTGGAAATTAATTTAGTTTGCCTTTTGAAAGGACTGGTTTAACGCGTATTCAGTCCTTTCAATCGGTTCGTTTTATAAATTGGTGATATATATCACTTCCTTGTCAGTTGGATGTTTCTATAGCGTGAAGCTGCCATATAGGAATGCTTCATCGGACTCTATTTGAATGGAGTAGTTGCCGCATGATTCTTCATCTAGGTTGATGCTGATATTTGTTGGAGCATCGTATGTTTCTGAATAGACGGTTTCACCGGTTGATTCATTGATGAGGAGGATGGTGACGGTGGGTAATACCTCGTTGAAGTCGACACATACCGTATTATTATATAGGTAGGCGTTGGCGGTTTGAATGATACTACGAGATATAGGGGTATCTCCTTTACTAGTCGGATTTTTTCTTTTTGCTTGGATTAGGGCGATTTCTGTAAAAGGATTGTTCTTTTTTTGTGCGTATGTCACAATATTGCTTAAAAAGAATGTCGCAATTAAGATAGACAATAGATTCTTCATCATTATACACTTTTTTGATTATTGATGCCGCAAAGGTCGGTTTAATACGGCAGGATAAGTGTATAATATTGTATAATTTCGGTGTATAATGGCGTATAATATTGTATAATTGTTGTACTTGCTAATGATTGTTATGATTGGCAAGATGATTGGAGATTCTTTTTTAAAGCTTCCTTAAGAGATATCTCTTTGTGTGCAAATCCCATTTTGTTTTCTAATATGCGGTCTGCCTTTTTGTAAATAGTATCCCGTTCGCAGCTCAATATATGGCAAAAATGGCTTATCGGGAGGTTTGTCAGGTACAGACAACATAAGTAGATTTCGTCTTCTGTCAGGTGATATTTTGATTGTAGTTCCCGGGCAATATTATTCCAACATTTGTTGGTTTCTGCAATTAGTTGTAGCCAGTCACCTTGATGCATTATTTCTGATTCTGCCTTTTCTTTATGAGAGCGGATGATTAGAGTCATCTTGTTGTATACCTCAGATTGTTCGAATAGAACAAGTCCTGCCTTATGCAGCATTTCTTTTTCGGTTTGGTTATTGGGCTTTTGTTTTCTTTTCTTATAGGATAGGATGATTACAGCTACAATGAGGGTTAATATGATTATTGATATACCTATGATACGATAATGGGTGTGTTTGCTGATTATGTTTTGCTTGTTGCTTGGCATCCCTTGTTCTGCGCAGACAATGGCATCGGGCTGTCTGGACTTCTGCATGCTGTCCAAATAGGCAGAGTAGTTGCGTTCCATCTCTAAGGAAGTAGCTAAGTCTCCTTGCTCTTTGGCTATGTCTGCCAGATACATGTAAGCCCCGGCTTTGGTGGCATAGTCTGTTGTGAAAAGGGATTTTTGTAGGTAGTAGCGGGCAGAATCATATTGCAATATTAGGTAATATGCGCTTCCAAGTAGTTCGAAAGCTTTGTAGCATGTTGTGCGGTCTTTCTGTACGCCAAGATTCTGTTTGGCGAATTCTATAGCTTTCTCTCCGTTTTCCATCCAGTTGTATAGTTGGCATAGTGAGGAGAACACATTTTCTTTTAATTGTATGTTGGACTGTTTTTGGACGATAGCGAGTGCCTTCAACATCATTTTTTCGGCTTCGGGATAGAATTCTTCTCCTTTTTCCATACAGATGACTCCTCGTCGTGACAGAACTTCTGCTTGAAGAACAGAGTCCTTTAGCTGAATACCTATTTGTTGTGCCAATTGATAGCTGGAATCGGCTTGTGTATTTAGGTTTTGTGAATAGTATAGATAACCTATATTCAGGTAGATAAGACTTAATAGACGTCTTTCTCCTGCTTTTTCAGCCAAGGGCTTTGCTATGAGGTATTGAGTCATAGATTCTGTTCTTCTCTGTGAATCCCGGTAGACGCAGCCGGAATAGTAATGGGCCCTTGCCCGCTTTTCTATGTCGTTTGTGCCGTTGTAGTAGGTCAGGGCCGATTGTATCAGGGAATCATTGGTTTGGATAATGTAGTTCTTATCTCTTGCTTCTGTCATTAATAGGCCATAATAAGCACTGTCAGCTTGGGTCTGCAGGCTGTTTGTCGGGAATGCTTCGAGCATAGATAGGGCAGTGTCCGGTTGCTGAACGATGAGCGAGTCAATTGCAATTAGGTACTTATTATAGTTCACTCGGGTATTGCAAGCAATGAACAGAAGTACGATTAGGACAGATAGGGTTGCGATAATAGCTTTTCTCATGTGGTGAACAAAGTTCTCAGTTAAGTCGGGTGCAAAGGTACATCTTTTTCATTATTTACTCATATAATTGCTTGGGCATATTGAAGTTTGAAGAAAATTGTGTGGAAGTTAGGAGTAAAGATGGAAAATAAATGAGCCGGCTATTATTAAGATGACAATGTATGAGTGTACATGGTGCTGGAGAAGTATGCAAGGACACAAAAGAAAGTAGAGAATGTGGGCATTTAGGCAGAAATAACCTGAAACCCTTTTCCATTCCCTCGTTTTCTTGTATCTTTGCGACCTCATAATTCACTTAACTACAAGCAATGAAGGAATTTCTGCAGCTGATGCGACGCTTTGTGTCGCCTTACAAGAGATATATCGGTTGGGCAATCGTGCTCAATGTACTGTCTGCCATATTCAACGTATTTTCATTCACATTGTTGATTCCTATTCTCAATATCCTCTTCAAAACGGGGGAGAATACCAAAGTGTACGAGTACATGGAGTGGGGGAGCGAAGGCATCAAGGAAGTGGCGGTGAATAATTTCTATTACTACGTCACCCAGATGATTGAGACACACGGGCCACAGATGACATTGCTGTTCATGGGGCTCTTCCTTGCTTTCATGACCATGCTGAAGACCTCCTGCTATTTCGGCTCTTCTGCCATTATGATTCCCCTTCGTACGGGAGTGGTACGCGATATCCGCGTGATGGTCTATTCCAAAGTGATGCACTTGCCGCTCGGCTTTTTCTCTGAAGAAAGGAAAGGGGACATCATTGCACGTATGAGCGGTGACGTAGGCGAAATTGAAAACTCCATTACCAGCTCACTGGATATGCTGCTCAAGAATCCTATCCTGATTCTGCTTTATTTCTCCACTCTGATTGTAACCAGCTGGCAGCTGACTCTGTTTACTGTCCTGGTATTGCCGGGTATGGGCTGGCTGATGGGAAAAGTCGGCAAGAAACTGAAGCGTAAGTCGTTGGAAGCCCAAGGAAAATGGAGTGATACCATGTCGCAATTGGAAGAGACGCTTGGCGGACTGCGTATAATCAAGGCTTTTATAGCAGAAGACAAGATGGTGGACCGTTTTAAGCAATGCAGCGACGAGCTGCGTGATGCCACCAACAAGGTAGCTATCCGTCAGTCGTTGGCACATCCGATGAGTGAATTCCTCGGTACGCTGCTCATTGTATTGGTACTCTGGTTCGGTGGTCTGCTTATTCTGGGCGACGGCACTTCCATGGAAGCATCAACGTTCATCTTCTATATGGTGATTCTGTACAGTATCATCAATCCGTTGAAAGACTTTGCAAAGGCAGGATACAACATTCCAAAGGGTCTGGCATCCATGGAACGTGTGGACAAAATACTGAAAGCCGAGAACCCCATTAAGGAACCGGTAAACCCGTTGCCGCTGCACGGGATGAATGACCGGATTGAATTTAAGGACCTCTCCTTCAGTTACGACGGCAAGCGCGAAGTGTTGAAGCACGTCAATCTGATGGTGCCCAAAGGACAGACCATTGCACTTGTCGGTCAGTCCGGCTCCGGCAAATCTACATTGGTGGATTTGCTGCCGCGCTATCACGATGTGCAGTTAGGTGAGATTACAATTGACGGTGTGAATATTAAGAATTTTCGCATCCACGACCTGCGTGCGTTGATAGGAAACGTGAACCAAGAGGCCATTCTGTTCAATGACACCTTCTTCAACAACATTGCCTTCGGTGTGGAAAATGCAACTATGGAGCAGGTGGTCGAAGCGGCAAAGATTGCCAATGCCCACGACTTCATCATGGAGACCGAACTCGGTTATCAGACCAACATTGGCGACCGTGGCGGCAAGCTTTCCGGCGGACAGCGCCAGCGTATCAGTATTGCCCGTGCCATCTTGAAGAATCCGCCTATCCTGATACTCGATGAGGCCACTTCAGCACTCGATACCGAAAGCGAACGACTGGTGCAGGAGGCTCTGGAACGGCTAATGAAGACCCGTACCACGATTGCCATCGCCCACCGCCTTTCCACCATCAAGAATGCGGATGAGATTTGTGTACTCTATGAAGGTGAAATCGTGGAACGTGGTAAGCACGAGGAACTTCTCGAGAAGAACGGCTATTATAAGAGACTGAATGATATGCAGTCTCTCTCATAGAAATAAAATTCTGCGTACTTTGCTTCCACCCGCTTGTGCTAGGCTGTTATGACTAAATAGGAAGTTAATTTCCTGCAAACAGCCTATTAATTCTTCTTTCTCTTCTATATTTCTTACGCAGAATCTATGATGCAGGTGGGTGTTGACGGCTGCCGGCAGAGTGTTTCACGGCTGTTAGGCGATGATGAATAAAGAGTGTTCTTTTACCTTTTACGCTTTTTTAATATCTGCTTGCTTCCATTCTATCACTAATTATCCTATTTTTGCAAAGAACACATACATAAACATTGCAAATATCATGAAAAAATTATATCCAACGTCTACGACGACAGCTACTATGACTATCAGTCCAAGTACTCTTAATCATGTAATTCAATCGACCCCGATAATACTATAACTGTAAATATTTAATATTCGCCTACCATGAAAATAAAAGTTGGTTTGATAGGGTTCGGCAGAATGGGGCAAATGTATTGGGAGGAAATGCAGAAAAGCGGTCGATGGGACATCGCATATATCTGCGATACCGATCCGGCCTCCCGAGAATTGGCAAGAAACCTTTCCCCTTCATCCAGAATCATATCCGATGAACAAGAAATCTTTGATGACCAGAGTGTAGAAGCTGTTGGTCTTTTTGCATTGGCAAATTCCAGAAAAGAACAAATAGAGAAAGCTGTCCGGAGCAATAAGCATATCCTGACGGAGAAACCCATTGCCGATACCATTGATAAGGAATGGGAAATTGTGGACCTGATTGAAAAGTATGATCGCATTGCCGCTGTCAACCTTTATCTGCGGAACTCCTGGTATCACCAGGCTATGAAGCAGTTTATCGATGAAGGCGAGATTGGTGAACTGGCTATCTTGCGCATCTGCCACATGACTCCGGGATTGGCGCCGGGCGAGGGACACGAATATGAGGGTCCCGCCTACCACGACTGCGGCATGCACTACATAGACATCGCCCGCTGGTATGCCGACAGTGAATACAAGACCTGGCATGCCCAAGGCATGCGGATGTGGGACTACAAGGACCCTTGGTGGGTACAGTGCCACGGTACGTTCGAGAACGGCATCGCCTTCGATGTCACACAAGGCTTCGTCTACGGACAACTCTCCAGAAACCAGACTCATAATGCATATACGGACATTATCGGTACAAAAGGTATCGTGCGCATGACGCATGATTTCCGGACTGCCGTAGTGGAACTTCACGGCGTGAACCGTACGCTTCGCCTGGAGAAACCGTTTGGCGGAAAGAACCTGGACAAGCTCTGCAACATTATGGCAGACTCCATCGAGAGCGGGAAACGCGATCCGAGATTGCCGCAGATGCGAGACTCGGCCATTGCTTCCCAATACGGATGGACCTTCCTGGAGGATGCGCGCCGCCACGACCTGCCCGGCATAGGCGACTTGCAGACGCTGGCGGAAATCAGGGAGCGCCGGAGGCATATGAAGGAAGGTTACGGACTGCTCCGTCCGAAGAAGACGGTAGTCTGATGCCTATTGTAATAAGAAGTGTTTTAAAACTTAATTATATTAACCGATTTTAAAATCTAAAGAACCATGTCGAAATTTACAAGAAGAGAGTTTCTTAAGACCGGAGGTTTAGCTTTGGCGGGTCTTACCATTGCTCCAAGCAGCATTTTGGGTAAGAGTCACGGACACGTACCTCCCAGTGACCGTTTGAACATTGCTGCCGTAGGTATCGGTGGTATGGGACACACTAACATTAATCATGTGAAGGCTACGGAAAATATCGTGGCGCTGTGTGACGTAGACTGGCGCTACGCGAAAGGTGTGTTCGATGAGCTTCCCAATGCGAAGAAGTATTGGGATTATCGTAAGATGTACGATGAGATGGGCAAGGACATCGATGCCGTTATCATCGCTACGGCCGACCATACACATGCCATCATCACTGCTGATGCCATGACGATGGGCAAACATGTATATTGCCAGAAACCGTTGACGCACTCCGTATACGAGTCCCGTCTGCTTACTCGCCTGGCCGCTTCTACGGGAGTAGTTACTCAGATGGGTAACCAGGGTTCTTCGGACGAAGGTACCGACTTGGTGTGCGAGTGGATATGGAACGGCGAAATCGGTGACGTGACAAAGGTGGAATGTGCTACCGACCGTCCCATCTGGCCGCAAGGATTGAATGTTCCCGAGAAGGAAGACCGCATTCCCAAAACTCTGAACTGGGATTTGTTCACCGGTCCTGCCAAGATGAATCCGTATAACGAAATCTATCATCCCTGGAACTGGCGCGGATGGTGGGATTACGGTACAGGTGCACTGGGAGATATGGCCTGTCATATTCTGCATCAGCCGTTCAGAGCTCTGAAGCTAGGTTATCCTACCAAGGTGGAAGGTTCTTCTACTTTATTACTGAGTGCCTGCGCTCCGCAAGCACAGCACGTGAAGCTGACTTTCCCCGCACGTGAAAATATGCCGAAGGTGGCTATGCCCGAAGTGGAAGTTCACTGGTATGATGGCGGCATGATGCCCGACCGTCCGAAAGGCTTCCCCGAAGGAAAGCAACTGATGCAGAGCGGTGGCGGTCTGACTATCTTCCACGGAACGAAGGATACGCTGATTTGCGGTTGCTACGGACAGAACCCGTGGTTACTTTCTGGTCGTGTGCCCAATGCACCGAAGGTTTGCCGCCGTGTACCGAAGGCTATGAATGGCGGTCATGAGATGGACTGGGTACGTGCTTGTAAGGAAAGTCCTTCCAGCCGCGTAATGCCTAAGTCTGACTTCTCCGAAGCAGGACCGATGAATGAAATGGTGGCAATGGGTGTATTGGCTATCCGTCTGCAGGGCCTGAACAAGACACTGGAATGGGACGGAGCCAACATGCGCTTTACCAATATTGGCGACGACGAGACATTGCGTACAGTCATCAAGGACGGCTTCAAGATACACAACGGCCATCCAAGCTTCGACAAGACATGGACAGATCCGGTAAATGCCAAAGCTTTTGCAGAAGAGCTCATCAAGCATAACTACCGCGAAGGCTGGAAGTTGCCCGATATGCCCAGATAAACATTAAAAAGAGTATCGGAACCAGGTTCCGATGCTCATAAACGAATACTAATCATTTAATTTTTCAGATTATGAAGAAAATATATTATCCTTTGGCTTGCTGCCTTATTGGCGGTATACTCGCTTCTTGTGGCGGCGGTGCAAAAAAATCGAACGCTACGGAGGAAGCTGCGGCTCCTACTACTACTGCGTTGTCTTATTCCAAGTCTCTGAAAGCGCCTGAAACGGACAGCTTGAACCTGCCGATTGATGCGGACGGTTATATCACTATCTTTGATGGAAAGAGCTTGGACGGATGGCGTGGATACGGTAAGGACAAAGTGCCTTCCAGATGGATTATTGAGGATGGTTGCCTCAAATTCTGTGGAACCGGTACCGGCGAAGGACAGACCGGTGAAGGCGGTGACTTGATTTTCGCCCATAAGTTCAAGAACTTTGAGCTGGAACTGGAATGGAAGATTTCCAAAGGTGGTAACTCCGGTATCTTCTATCTGGCTCAGGAAGTTACTTCAAAGGACAAGGACGGCAACGAAGTGTTGGAACCCATCTATATCTCTGCTCCCGAGTTCCAGGTGCTGGATAACGCCAATCATCCGGATGCCAAACTGGGTAAGGACAACAACCGTCAGGCTGCTTCCTTGTACGACATGATACCGGCTGTTCCGCAGAACGCCAAACCTTTCGGCGAATGGAACAAGGCAAAGATTATGGTATACAAAGGTACTGTAGTTCACGGACAGAACGATGAAAACGTACTGGAATATCACTTGTGGACTAAGCAATGGACTGAAATGTTGCAGGCAAGCAAGTTCAGCGAAGAGAAGTGGCCCTTGGCTTTCGAACTGTTGAATAACTGTGGCGGCGAAAACCACGAAGGCTTTATCGGTGTGCAGGATCATGGCGACGATGTTTGGTACCGCAACATCCGTGTAAAGGTTCTCGACTAATTCCTTCTAAAAAGATAGTACTATGAGAATCAAACATATGATGATTTTGTCAGCACTGTGCTTATCCATGATGGCCACAAGCTGCAGCAGCCACAGCACGGAAACGGCGCCGGAAACGACGAAAAAGGAAGTAGCCATCCAGCTCTATTCTGTAAGAGACTTGGTGAAGGACGGCAGTAACCTCGACCAGATTCTGAAGGATTTGGCTGATATGGGCTATACCAGTGTGGAGGCCGCCAACTACAATGACGGTAAGTTCTACGGCAAGACTCCCCAGGAGTTCAAACAGATGGTGGAAAAGAGCGGTATGACCGTGCTTTCTTCGCACACTACCCACGGGTTGTCGGACGAGGAACTGGCTTCGGGCGACTTTACGGAAGCCTTGAAATGGTGGGATCAGTGCATTGCTGCCCATAAGGAGGCCGGTATGGAGTATATCGTGACTCCGTATCTCTCCGTTCCCAAGACATTGAAAGACTTGCAGACCTACTGCGACTATTACAATGAAGTGGGCAAGCACTGCCAGGCTGCCGGTTTGAAATACGGTTACCACAATCATGCCCATGAATTCCAGAAAGTGGAAGACAAGGAGCTGATGCTGGACTACATGCTGCAACACACCAATCCCGAATATGTATTCTTCCAGATGGACGTTTACTGGGTAGTGCGCGGCCAGAACAGCCCGGTGGATTACTTCAACAAGTATCCCGGACGCTTCACCATGCTCCATATCAAGGATCACCGCGAGATTGGGCAGAGTGGTATGGTAGGTTATGATGCTATCTTCAAGAATACGGATACTGCTGGCGTGCGCCACATCGTAGCTGAGATTGAGAAATACAGCTGCCCCGTAGAAGAGAGTGTGAAGCAGAGTCTTGACTACTTGCTTGATGCTCCTTTCGTGAAGGCATCGTATAGCAAATAAAACATGATGGCGGCTATTCATTCATAAGCTCGGCCGCATCATTTTCTTGACGCGGGCACAACCGGATGAAGAATCCGGGGTGCCCGCGTTTTTTTACTTCCTTCCGAAGCTTCGCAAGGATATCTCCCTTGCCCCGGATCGTAATATATTTCGGTTCATAATCATTCTCTATGTCGATGCCCATCTGACTTTTCGGCAAATCACGGACATGTCCGTTGGAAGCCGCCACTTCGTAATTGCTTCCGAGGAACTTTTTTACCGTCTTTACCTTCGCAGGTGACTCCACAATCACTAAATATTTAGCCAATGTTTTCCTCCTGATTCTTTATTGCCATGCCTTTACGCCCACCTCTTTTCTGTGCGGATATAATAATTCTGCCAGACTTCGCGGGCCAGATCTTTTTCTGTCAGGTAATACAGACTCTTTAACAGACTGCCGGATGACAAACCTGTCTCGTCCTGTAACTGTGACACGGCTTTTGGGTTCAAATCGAGACAACTATACACCAAATCATCTGTACTTTCAAGCACTTTTTTATTTTTCTCGTTTTTTATC
>OHPZ01000586.1_pt1 | contig 15263 bp, 7 predicted proteins | sample 1577851 | NCBI WGS metagenome assembly OHPZ01 (sample SAMEA3879507, study PRJEB24766) | human gut metagenome | biome: human-associated habitat; feature: feces | place: USA | collected 1985/1987 | reverse complement strand
ATTGTATTTTTTTTATTTAGGAGGTAAGAAAATAATGAGAAAAGGTAAGAAGATTGCAGTGGCAAAGAAAACCGCAGCGGCCTTTTTGACAGCGGCAATGGTTACGGGAATGTTGCCGGCAGGGCAGATTCAAAATGTTATGGCAGCAGACGATTCACCTTATGTAATTTCTACAGGAAGAATGGTGTATGCAAGTTCTTCAGTGGGAAATAGTGACCCGGCTTATGCAGTAGATGGATCCACCGGTACAAGATGGGAAAGTGCATGGAATGATAACACAGAGTGGATTTATGTTGACTTGGGAAAAGTTACTGATGTAACAGGCGTAAAGTTATATTGGGAAGGTGCCTATGCTAAGGAATACAAGATTCAGGTTTCAAATGACGAAGAAAATTGGAGTGATGTTTATGTTAATTCCGATTGCAAAGGTGGAAATGAGGACTTAAACATAACAGCAAATGCCAGATATGTACGAGTTTATATGACAAAGAAGGCTTTAGAAGCTTACGGATATTCTTTGTATGAGTTTGAAGTGTACGGTAAAGACGGGGTAACAAAAAGACCCGTAGATTATGGTGAAAATCTTGCCTTAAATAAAAATGCTACAGCATCATCATTAAGAGATGTATGGTGGATGTACGACGATAATGGAGTAATTGACCAGACTTCTGTATTGGCTAAGAATGCAGCTGATGGAAATGACAATTCATATTGGACATCAGGAGAAAAAGACAATCAGTGGTTGATGGTTGACCTTGGAGCAAATTATGATATTGGACGTGTTGAAATTGATTGGTCATCTGATGCAGGAAAGATGTATGACATTCAGGTTTCAAAAGATGGGGGTAATTGGACAACTTTATACAGACAGCTTAAAGGTTATGGTAATGAAGTTGCAAATATTGAACTATATGCCAATGCACGTTATGTAAGAATGTATGGATATACAAGGGTTGAAAGTGGTAGCGGATTTAGCATAAAGGAAATGAAGGTTTATAAGTACAAAGCAGGCGACAGAAAGGTAACCCACAGTATTCCAAACCTTCCTGATTCGTATGTTGTTTCAAACGGTAAGGGAACATATCTTGCAAATTCAATGTACAACGAAAAAGCAAAATTACCTGTTTACAAAACAGATGATGTTAAATCACCGATAGCAAGTAATGACTGGTGGCAGTCAATGCTTATTAATAAGTTTGGAAACTTAATGTCAACTCTTCCAATGAAAATGAAATATTCAACTAAGGGACTTGGCATTTTGACAGCAACAAGTGGCTGGCTTCCTGATATGGGCAGTACTGATGTAAACGTGTCGGTTAATTCTGAAACTGAAACTGATTTTTATATTTTGCCTGAAAACCTTGATACAGCTACAGCTTGTGATAAGGTAAGCGGATATGGTGATTATTCAGTAACAGCACAGCTTGCAGACGACAATCATGTTGCGATGACAAGTACATTTGTAAAAGGTTCACCTTACATCTATACAGAATATGGCGATACAAAGTCAGTTTATATTTCATCATTAGCCATTACATCAATTTTTGACGGTAACGGAAATGAAATATTGGCAAAAAATCTAGATTCAATGAAAGCAGATCATATCGGTCTTGAAATTACAGACAGTGATAACAAGAGCAAAACAAAAACATCAAAATGTTATTATTGTTTAACTGTTCCTGAAAATACAGCATTTAAGAAAATCGGAAGTTATATTAGAGTAACATTCCCTGAAACTAACGGTTATATGTCTATTGGAACAATGAAAGATAAATCACAGATTGAAACATTCTATAGACATGGATATGCTTTTGTTACAGATACAAAAGTTACATACAGTTATGATGACAGTAAAGCAAAGGTAACTTCAACATATAAGACTACAACAAGTCTTAAGAGAAATGGATTTACAGATCAGACATTTATATGCATGCTTCCTCATCAGTGGAAAAATTCAACAGATGATGATAAGGCATTTGCAACATATTCATCTGTAAGAGGTGATTTAAAGACTATTGAAGGACTTTCATTTACAACAGTTTCAGAGTTTGCAGGACTTCTTCCAACATTTGCTCTTCCAACTAATGCAGAGTTTGATGGAGAGGCAGTTTTAGGTTACTTAAATGAATTGGAGGATGCAACAAAGAATTTAAATCCTGCAGGTGATGCATATTGGGAAGGCAAGAACCTTCATCCTTTGGGAATGGGAGTTCTTATGGCAGACCAGCTTGGAGAAACAGAACTTAGAGATACATTCTTAAAGAGAATGAAGAAGATTCTTGTTAACTGGTTTACTTATGAAGGAAAGGATGATATCAGTTATTTTATTTATAATAATAACTGGGGAACTCTTTACTATGAACAAAGCGAGTTTGGGGCAAATGCAGCAATTTGTGATCACCATTTTACATATGGTTACTTCATGTTTGCAGCAACAGTTTTAGCTACATATGATAATGAATTTTATAATGATTACAAAGGTATGATTGAAATGATGATTAGAGATTATGCCGGACCTTCTGACAATGATAGTGAATACTGTAGATTTAGAGCTTATGATATGTACGAAGGACATTCATGGGCAGGCGGATACGCAGACAATGATTCAGGTAACAATCAGGAATCAGCCAGTGAATCATTATTTAGCTGGGTAAGTATGTATCTTTGGGGAGTTCTTACAGAAAATGATGAATACAGAGATGCAGGAGTATTTGGATTTACAAATGAAATGGAAGCAGTGGAACAGTATTGGTTCGATTACGACAAAGACAACTGGATTAAAGAATGGCCATACAATGTAGTAGGTCAGGTCTACGGTGGAATTAACTTCTATGGAACATTCTTTGGTGGACAGCCATTATATGTTTATGGTATTCAGTGGCTTCCGATTTCAGAATATTTAACATATTACGGAATGAATCAGAGCAGATGTGCTGAAATATATCAGGGATTGTTAGATGATACAACAATAGCAATGGCTAAGGCAGTACAGGCAGCTAAGAACGAAGGAAAGAGTCAGGAAGAAATTGACAAGATGCTTAAAGAGTATCCACAGGCAGATACAGGTTGGCAACATATTACATGGCCATTCCTTTCACAGACTAATCCAAGTCTTGCAATGGAGAAATTCCTTGCAAACGATACAAAGGTTCAGAAAACAGATACAGCTAACACATATTGGTTTATTAACAGTATGAAACAGTTAGGCGTAAAAACAACTGACATTGTTGCAACAGGAGATTGCTCAGCAGCAGTATATTACAACAAGGATACAAGCAAATACACAGCAACAGTTTGGAATCCTACTAACGACACAAAGGTTGTAACATTTAAAACTAACGGTAACAAGATTGGCACAGCAACAATTGGTGCAAAGGCACTTGTAAACTTTGAAGTATATAAGAATAAGAGCTTTAACATAGTACAGGCTTCAACTCCTGAAATATCTGTTCCATCAGGAAAATATGATGATACACAGTATGTAACAATTTCATCAGAAACACCTGGAGTTACTATTTACTATACAACAGACGGAACAATGCCAACAACATCATCAAAGGTTTATGATGGAGTATTTGCAGTATCAAGTACAGCAACAGTTAAAGCTATCGCAGTAAAAGATGAATATATTACATCTGCAATGGCTTCAAGCACAATCACTGTGAATGGCACAGATGTTTCACTTAAAGACAATATTGCATTAGGCAAGAACGTTAAGGTTTCATCATCAGAAAATCCAAGTGTAGACGGAAGTAAGATAGTCGATAACGACGGAACAACAAGATGGTCTTCAGAATTTACAGATAATCAGTATTGTCAGATTGATTTAGGAAAGAATTACACAATTAATAAGGTTACATTTAACTGGGAAGCTTCATATGCTAAGGAATACAAGATTCAGGTTTCAAAAGATGGAAACAACTGGACAACAGTATATGAAAACAACAATGGCAAAGGTGGAGAAGAAAGCATTGTATTTGATGCAACTGAATGTAGATATGTAAAGATGCAAGGTGTAAAGAGAGCATTAGCATACGGATATTCATTGTGGGAAATGGGTGTGTATGAAGCTGCAAAAGTTGAAACACCAATATTTAGCATTCCATCAGGAACATACAGTAAGGCTTTGAATGTAAACATTAGCAGTAAGACTAAGGGTGTGGAAATCAGATATACAACAGACGGTTCAACACCTAACGAAAAATCAAGGTTATACGTTCCAAGTATTAAGATAAGCAAGAATACAACATTAAAAGCGATTGCTTACAGAAAAGGAATGATTGATTCACCTGTGGCAACAGCAGAATACAAGATTGACGGTTCATCAACAGAACCTGAGCAGCCAACAACACCTGACACATCAGAAACAAAGATTATTTCTACAGGTTGTAAAACAGTAACATCAGGTTCAGAAAATGATGTATTTGGTGGCAAAAACGCAGTAGACGGAGATAAGGGAACACGTTGGTCATCTAATTTTGCAGACGATGCATGGATTTATGCAGACCTTGGAAAAACATACTCAGTTAATAAAGTTGTTTTAACTTGGGAAGGTGCTTACGGAAAAGCATATAAGATTCAGACATCAACAGATGGAAAAACATGGAAGACAGTTAAAAACGTGACTAATGGAAAAGGTGGAGAAGAAACGGTAGCATTTAATTCTACAGATGCAAGATATGTAAGAATGCAGGGTGTAGAAAGAGCATTACCATATGGATATTCATTGTGGGAAATGGAAGTTTACGGTAAAGTTTCAGGCTCAACATCAGATGATTCAAATAATGAAGATTCATCAGTTCCATCAGGTACAAACGTTGCAAAATCAGCTAAGGCTACATCATCAGGAAATGAAGCTGATGCAATGGCAGCAAAATATGCAGTAGATGGGGACAACGGAACACGTTGGTCATCAAACTTTGTGGATGATGCATGGCTTTTAGTAGACTTAGGCAAGGCTTACACAATCAACAAGGTAGTACTTAACTGGGAAGGTGCTTACGGAAAGGCATACAAGATTCAGACGTCAACAGATGGCAAAAACTGGACAACAGTTAAGAATGTAACAGATGGAAAAGGTGGAGAAGAAACTATAACATTTGATGCTACAAAGGCAAGATATGTAAGAATGCAGGGCGTGGAAAGAGCACTTCCATATGGATATTCATTGTGGGAAATGAGTGTTTATACTAAATAAGTCTGACGTAATATTTTGAAAAAATAAAAAACCAAGTGTTTAAACAAGAAAAGAGGCACAGTTTACGGTAATTAGTAGGCTGTGTCCTTTTCTTCTTATAAACTAATTTGTACTAATTATTAAATTGCAAAAATTATTTTTAATATCAAAGAAAAATTCCCTAAATGCTTACTTTTATTGATTAATTAGCAATCAGATGTTATACTGTAAAAGTTAATATTGGGTAAAATATGCCTGTTGATTTGGGCTGTTTTAGATACAATCATATAGAAGAAATAACGAGAAAACATTAAATTTGAATTATTAGAGAAAGGGTAGACTAATATGAAAACAGCAGTAATGACTGATAGTAATAGTGGAATTACACCGGAAGAAGGAAAGAAAATTGGAATATATTCTCTTCCAATGCCGGTTATCATAGAGGGAGATGTTTTTTACGAAGGAAAGAACATTACACAGGAAGAATATTATGGCGCAATGACTTCAGGAAAGAATGTTACAACATCACAGCCATCACCCGGGGATGTAATGGATATGTGGGATGGCATTTTGCAGGAAGGCTATGAACAGGTTGTTTACATTCCAATGTCAAGCGCATTAAGTGCTTCATGTCACGCGGCAATTCAGCTTTCAGAAGAATATGACGGAAAGGTTCAGGTTGTTGATGACCACAGAATCTCAGTAACAATGAGAGAGTCAGTGCTTGAAGCAAAATGGATGGCTAATCAGGGAATGACAGCAGAAGAAATAAAAAAGAAACTTGAAGAAAATGCTTACAATTCAAGTATTTACATTGCTGTTGATACTTTAGAATACCTTAAAAAAGGAGGACGTGTTACAGCAGCAGGAGCAGCCATAGGAGCAGTTCTTAACATTAAGCCTGTACTTACAATTCAGGGTGAAAAGCTTGATGCATTCACTAAAGTTAGAGGAATGAAGAAAGCTGAACTTAGGATGTTAGAAGCTATTGAAGAAGACCTTAATACAAGATTTGCTGATGTAGATAGAAAACAGTTAAGACTTGGAGCAGCAGGAACATTCCAGAAACAGGAAGACGCAGACCAGTGGTACAAGATGGTAAAAGATACATTTGAAAACGAAATCCACGATATATATTATGATTCATTGTCATTTAGTATAGGATGTCACGTTGGACCTAATGCAATTGGTATTGGAATAAGTGTTGTTACAAGAGATGAAAAGTAAATATTAAAAAAAGAAGAATCCCTCGGAAAGTGTCAGCTTTCGGAGGGTTAATTTTTTTTTTTAAGGATTAAATACAAACATAATCCCCTTAGTTAGTTGAAATAAACTCCTAAAAATAGTATCATTAAGAGTAAGACTATTTTGTAAATTATAGAAGGCAGGTACGATTATGTATGCAGTTTTTGGATTAGGGAATCCTGATAAGGAATATGATAAAACAAGACACAATATTGGTTTTGATGTTATAGATGAGTTGGCAAGTCAGATGGGTGTTGAGGTGAAGACTAAGAGACACAAGGCTTTATGCGGTATTGGAAATATTGGTGGCGAGAAAGTGATTTTGGTGAAGCCACAGACTTATATGAATCTTAGCGGTGAGTCAGTGAGAGCAGTTATGGATTTCTATAAGCTTGATCCGGAGAATGACATTATTGTTATTTCTGACGATATTAATTTGGCTACGGGAAGAATTAGAATTAGAGCCCAGGGCAGCGCAGGCGGTCATAATGGTTTGAAGAGTATTATTAATCACGCGGGAACTCAGAAGTTTAAGAGGGTGCGCGTGGGAGTAGGTGCAAATGAAGGAAATCTTGTAAATCATGTGCTTGGCAAGTTTAGCAAGGGCGAAAGAGTTTTGGCTGAGCAGGGTATAAAAGATGCAGCCTCAGCAGTTGAAGTTATGATTTTGGAAGATATAAACACAGCAATGAACAAATTTAATTAGAAGATATAAATATAGCAATGAATAAATTCAACTAGAATCTATCAAAATAGTGAAGTCCGGGAGTAGTAAATGAAAAGTTTTGATTATCCACTATTACAATTAAATGAGTTTGAGCAGGTTAAGGTCTGCTTGTCTGAACACAAATCCTGTCAGGTTACAGGGTGTGGGGAATCCCAGCTTGCTCATTTTATTAATGGATTGAGCAATGGCTACAAGCAGAAAGTCATTGTTACTTTTAGTGCAACAAAAGCAAGTCAGTTGTATCAGGATTTAAAGGGTTTTGCGGACGATGTTGTAATGTATCCTGCAAAGGATTTTATTTTCTTTAGTGCGGATGTACACGGAAATCTTATATTGCAACAACGACTTGAATTTATTCAAAAAATAGTTGAAGATAAGCCATTTACGGTAATTTTGACGCCGGATGCCTTTATGGACAAGATAATGCCAATTGAAAAAATCAAAAATAATTATCTTGAAATAGCAGAAGGTAGCATAATTCAGATGGATGCCTTAAAGAGCAAGCTTGTGCAGATGGGATACGAGCCGGTTGTTCAGATTGATGGACCGGGACAGTTTGCGGTGCGAGGAAGTATTGTTGATATTTACACGCTGACAGATGAGGTGCCTTATCGAATTGATTTTTGGGACGATGAGGTTGACATAATAAAGAGTTTTGAGGTGGAAAGCCAGCGTTCAATTGAGAATCTTGAATCGGTAAAAATTTATCCTGCCAGCGAATATTCACTGACTAAGAAAGAAATTCAGGCGGGAATGGCGAAGATTCGACAGGATTTAGACCAAAATGTTGAAAAATTCAGAAAAGATTTTAAGACGGAAGAGGCTAACAGACTTAGAGTTACAGTTGAAGAGTTTCTTACAAATATGGATATTAACCCAAGTCAGGTAGCAGTAGATAGTTATGTAAACTATTTTTATGATAATTTGGTAAGTCTGCTTGACTATTTTGAAAATCCAATATTTTTTATTGATGAGCCAAAGAGGGTAACGGAGCAACTTAACGTGGTTGATGCGGAGTTTGGAGATAGTATGGCTAACCGCCTTCAGAAAGGCTACGTGCTTCCGGGGCAGACAGATGTAATTTGGGACAAAAATCAGATAATTGCTAAGATTGATAGTGGCGAAAAAGTCCTATTTACAGCAATTGCCCAGAAGATTCAGGGATTTAGCGTGGATGATTTTGTGGAAGTGGGATCAAGAAACGTAAGTCCATACAATGGCAAGTTTGAGATTCTTGTTCAGGATTTAAAAAAATATAAAGAGCAAAAATATGCGGTTCTTCTTGTAACCGGTTCAAAAACAAGAGGCCAGCGTTTGGCGGAGGATCTTAGAGAGTTTGAGATTAGCGCATTTTTCGAAGAAGACGGGGAACGTCAGGTTATGCCTGGTGAAGTTATGATTATAAAAGGTCAGCTTCGCAGTGGTTTTATGTATCCTATGATTAAGTTTGTGGCTATTTCAGACACGGATATTTTTGGCGAAAAGAAGAAAAGAAAACGTAGAAAGCATGGCTATTCAGGTACTAATATTTCAAGTTTTACCGACCTTAACATTGGTGATTATGTTGTCCACGAAAACCACGGACTTGGTGTTTATCGTGGAATAGAAAAAATAGAAGTAGACCATATTGTAAAGGACTACATTAAGATTGAATATGCCAAGGGCAGCAACCTTTATGTGTTAGCAACCCAGCTTGATATGATTCAAAAATATGCTGACAGCACGGCGAAACCGCCTAAACTTAACACATTAGGTGGCCAGGAATGGAAAAAAACAAAGACCAGGGTTAAGAAGGCTGTTGCGGATATTGCGAAGGAGCTTGTTCAGCTTTATGCAATAAGGGAGAACAGCAACGGATATCAGTTTTCTCCTGACACGGAATGGCAGAAGGAATTCGAGGAAATGTTTCCATTTGAGGAGACAGATGATCAGCTTAATGCCATATCTGAAGTAAAAAAAGACATGGAAAGCACGAAAATTATGGACAGACTGATTTGCGGAGACGTAGGTTTTGGCAAGACAGAAGTGGCAATTCGTGCGGCTTTTAAGGCAGTGCAGGATGACAAGCAGGTGGCTTATCTTGTTCCAACAACGGTTTTGGCCCAGCAGCACTACAAAACTTTTAAGCAGAGATTTAAGGATTTCCCTGTCAGAGTGGAAATGCTTTCAAGATTTAGAACAAAATCAAATATTGATAAAACAATAAAAGATTTGAATAAAGGTTATGTTGACGTTGTTATCGGAACTCATCGTATGCTTTCAAAAGATGTTAAATTTAAGGATTTGGGACTTTTGATTATTGATGAAGAGCAGAGATTTGGCGTAAAACATAAGGAACAGATTAAAGAATTGAAAAATAATGTTGACGTAATGACTCTTACAGCAACTCCGATTCCAAGAACTCTTCATATGAGCCTTATTGGAATAAGAGATATGTGCGTAATGGAAGAACCACCTCAGGAACGTATGCCAATACAGACTTTTGTTATGGAATACAATGAGGAAATTGCAAGGGATGCCATAAACAGGGAACTTGCAAGAGGCGGTCAGGTTTATTACGTGTACAACAGGGTTCAGGACATAGCTGAAATGGCAGGAAAAGTTCAGGCACTTGTGCCTGATGCCAGTGTTGCCTTCGCACACGGACAGATGAGTGAGCGACAGCTTGAAGAAATAATGTATGATTTTGTTAACGGGGACATTGATGTTCTTGTAACAACTACAATAATAGAAACAGGTCTTGACATACCAAATGCCAACACCATTATAATACACGATGCAGAAAAAATGGGCTTGTCCCAGCTTTATCAGCTTCGTGGCCGTGTAGGCCGTTCAAACCGTACATCGTACGCTTTTTTGATGTATAGCAGAAACAAGATGCTTACGGAAGTTGCGGAAAAGCGACTTGGGGCAATAAGGGATTTTACGGAACTTGGCAGTGGTGTAAAAATTGCAATGCGAGACCTTGAAATCCGTGGTACCGGAAATCTTCTTGGGGCTGCACAAAGCGGTCATATGGAGGATGTTGGTTACGACCTTTATTGCAAAATGCTTAACGATGCCATTAATACTTTAAAGGGCAACAAGCCAATGGATGATTTTGAAACAAAGGTAGACCTGACAGTGGATGCTTTTGTTCCACCTTCATATATTAAAAATGAAGCTCTTAAAATGGATATTTACAAGCGAATTGCAGGAATAGAGACAATGGAAGAATACGAGGATATGCAGGATGAACTTCTTGACCGTTTTGGTGACATACCGAATCAGGTTGAAAACCTTCTCCAGATTGTTTTGCTTAAAAATGCAGCACATCAGGCATATGTTACTGAAATTTCAGGTCATAAAAACAGAATCAAGCTTACAATGTGGAAAGACGCTGAGGTGGATGTGGAAAGAATACCAATTCTTGTCCGCGAGTACAAAGGCAGACTTAAGTTTATGCCTAAAGACGAACCGTATTTTATTTTTGAGCCAAAACCGGGCACAGGCACAGTAATAGAAAATGCAAGAAAACTGGTAGAATCACTGTCTACATTGAAGGATGAAGAATAGAATAAGGTATGTGAGCTACGACTAAAGCAGTTGAAATATATTGTGGAAATATACAACTGTAGAGTCAGTCACATATGCTGTGATTAAAATAGTTGAAAAGATAAGGTAATGGGAATACATTGTATATAGTGGCAAGTCAGGGGAGGTGATTGTCTTTGAGAAAAAAATTAATATGTATTTTGGCAGGACTTACAGTTGCGGTGGGACTTGTAGGTTGTGGTCAGAAAAAAGCAGTGGAGGAAACCACGGTGGCTACAAGTGAAACAGGTTCCGAAAGTTCAACAGTTTTAAAGGGAACAGCTTCGAAAAGCTCAACCGGTTCTGACGGGGCAGACACTACTCTTACTATTACTGCAGGCGGTAGTCAGGTTATGCTTGACGAGGTAAGGTATTATGCGTATACAGCCCAGGCGACTTACGAAACTTATTATCTTACAAAGGGCAAGGAAATAGACTGGGACTCAAAAATGGATGGCGATGTGACTTGGGAGCAGGGTGTCAAAAGCCTTGTGCTTGACGATATTTGCAAGAGGGAATGGCTTAATGAAATTTCATCACAATATGATATTAAGCTTACAAAGAAAGAAAAGTCATCTGTTAAAACAAAGGCTTTAGAGTATTTTAAGAACACCAATGTTAAGCTTGCAAAGAAAATAAATATTAGTGAAGGCCGTTTGATTAAGGTTTTTGAAAAGGTAGAAATTGCTAATAAAACTGAGAAAAAGATGGAAAAAGATGGAAGTTCCACGAAGGAAATGTATATAAAATGGAAAAAGGGAAATAATGTTACGGCAGAATCACAATGGAATAACATTAATTTCAAGGAAGCGATATTTACATTGGAGGATGTTAAATGAGAAAGACAGGAAGATGCATATTAAGCGCAGTTATTGCAGTGCTTCTTATGATTGGAGCAATTGATTATGCATTTGTAATAGGAAAGGCGAAGCCGGTAGGCGATTTAAAGACAAGCCAGAGTGAAGTTATTGTTAAAGATTTTATCCACGATAACTATGAGATTAGCGAAAAAAATCCATGGACTGATTATGGACTTCATCCAATCGAATACACGGAATCAGCAGGAAAGAGCGGTTTTGACCAGGCTATAAGTGCCAAGGCAGCTATTCTTGTGAATGTTAATTCAAAAGAGATTTATTATGAAAAAAACAGCGATGCCAAGATGTATCCGGCAAGCACAACTAAGCTTATGACAGCTTTGACTGTTTTGCAGAATATGAAAACTACTGATATAGTAACAATCGGCAGTGAAATTAATATGATTGCAGCAGATTCAAGTAAGGCAGGTTTTAGTCAGGGACAGGTTGTAACAGTTCAGGAGTTGCTTGAAGGTTTGCTTATTTCATCAGGAAATGACGCAGCCTATGTTTTGGCAAAAGCAGCAGGCGAAGCAATTCTTAAAGACAATATTGCTAACGAAGGAAAAACTTTTACAGCAGCACAGTGTGTTGAGCGTTTTGTTTATGAGATGAATAAGAATGTCCGTGACATGGAACTTGAAAATACACATTTTATGTCACCGGATGGCTATGATGCGGCAGACCAGTACACATCAGCTAGGGACTTGTCTAAGATTGCAATTGAAGCATACAACAACGAAACAATTCGTAAGATTTGTGGAACACAGTCTGAAAAGTCCGGCACATTAAACAAGACTTGGGTATCAACAAATGCCCTACTGAACAAGTCAGGACAGTTCTACTACCAGTACTGTGTCGGCATGAAAACAGGAAGTACAGGCCTTGCAGGCAAGTGCCTTGTGTCAGTGGCAAAGAATGGCGATACGGAATGCATAAGCGTAGTCTTAAATGACAGCACAGATGAACAGCGCTGGACAGACGCAAAGAAATTGTTGCAGTTTGGCGTGGAGTAAAGCTTAATATAGAAAAATAGATTGATTCACCCCCGTAGGAAATTGGCAGGAGCCAATTCCTACGGGGGTTTTTGTAGTGGTGTGAGCCTATGAATAAACAGAGCAAAAAGGTGTCCGTACCTCAAAAAGAGGAAGAATTGAAATGTCGGGGTACGTTTCTCATAAACACAAACTATGCGTGATTCCAAATTCCACTAATAAGTAGAAATTTGCCACAAAAGAAAAACGCTCGCTAGGAAACCTAGCGAGCACCTTTGGTATATGGGGCTTCTACAAAAAAATGGGGGGATAAGTCGAAGCCCTCTATGTCACATTATATTACCTTTTGTTGTATTCTGCAACCTTTTTATTAATTTTTTCTATAGGATTTAATAAATCACTTATAGAAGCGTCATGATTTAGTCTGTCAATGAATGTTGCAGTGAACTTTGTAATGTCTACATTGATGTACCATTCTCTCTTAAGAAGCTCTGGAGACTGGTAAATCGAGTTAGTTGTCATGATTCTGTAGATAAGTCCCTGTTCGTAAGCTTCATCAAATCTTTCAAGACCGTTAGTAAAGAGACCAAATGTAGAAGCAACAAATACTCTGTTAGCTTTTCTCTTCTTAAGCTGCTTAGCAACATCAAGCATGCTATCACCTGAAGAAATCATATCATCAATAATAAGAACGTCCTTACCTTCAACTGAATCACCAAGGTATTCATGAGCCACAATAGGATTACGTCCGTCTACGATAGTAGTAAAATCACGACGTTTGTAGAACATACCTACATTAATTCCAAGAACGTTAGCGTAGTAGACAACTCTACCCATAGCACCTTCGTCAGGGCTGATAACCATAAGATGATCAGCATCAAGCTTAATGTCATCAACATTTCTAAGAAGATTTTTTATAAACTGGTATGTTGGCATAATTGATTCAAAACCACTAATAGGAATAGCATTGTTTACACGAGGATCGTGAGCGTCAAAAGTAAGAATATTGTCTACGCCCATGTTTACTAATTCCTGAAGCATTACTGCACAGTCCATAGATTCTCTGGATGTACGTCTGTGCTGTCTTCCTTCATAAAGGAAAGGCATAATAACTGTAATTTTTCTAGCTTTACCTGCAGCAGCAGCGATAACTCTCTTAATGTCAGCAAAGTGATCATCAGGAGACATATGATTCTTGCAACCGCAAACAGTATATTCAATGCTGTAGTTAGTAACATCATCGATAATGTAAAGGTCTGTACCACGAACAGATTCGCCTAAAGTACATTTAGCTTCACCTGTACCAAATCTTGGTGTTTTTACATCAAGAAGGTAAGAATCTTTAGTATAACCCTTGAAAGTAATAGGTGATTCTTTAGCTTCAATTCTCTGGCTTCTCCAATCAGCAATATAAGCGTCAACTGCTTCGCCTAACTGCTTACTTCCTGATAATGCAACAATTGCAAGTGGTCCTACAGGAATAGATTCAACATATTTTTTGATAGACATTTCAAAATTTCCTCCGTGTGTTAAATAGTAAATTTCTTTTTTATTCTTATATCATCACCAAAAATCTTTAAAGGAGTGTAATTACCCGCTGTACGGGAAAAAATACGCTCTTCATATTTCTGCTGTAATTCCTGTAAAGAAAAATTAGTAGAAATAATAGTAGATTTCTGATGTATAAGTCTCTCATTAAGACAATCAAATAGGGATGATTCAGTAAAGGAGTTAGACATCTCCGTGCCCAAATCATCAATAATAAGTAAATCACAACGAAGCAACTCGTCAAAACTAATCTGACGGTAAATAGTGGTGTTGCTACGTTTAAAGGAATAATCTGCCAACAAATCGAAAAGTTGTACTGCTGAAAGATAAATAACAGAGTAGGATTTTTCGATTAATTCCTTTGCAATGCAGTTAATGAGAAAAGTTTTCCCTGTACCTGCCCTGCCATAGAATAACAGATTATCAAAGGTTTTGTCAAAGTTATTTATAAAATAATGACAATGGTCCACAACAGCGTCAATATTTTCTGCTGCGGAAATCCCTGTATCGGGATCAATGTAGTCATCAGAATACAAATCATATTCAAAAGTATCAAAGTTCTCGCGTTCAAGAATCTCCTTAAGCTCAGAACGGGAATAAAGCAGTCTGACAACCTCTGCCTTAAGGCATTCACAAGGTTTTCCGTCAATAAAACCTGTATCTTTACATTTAGGGCATGTAAAAATCTCATCCAGGTAATCGGCGGAATAACCTCCGGCTAAAAGAGCTGCTTTCTTTTGTTCACTTATAAGGGCAATGTCCTCACGAAGTGTGTCCTTAGCAGAAGAATTGCCTGAAAGAGAAAGTCTAAGGGCACGTCCTGCAAGAACACCAATCTGCCCGTCTAAATCCTTAATAAGAGGAATTTTTTCGTAGACTTCTTCAATACGTCTGTTTAATTTAATTTTATTATTTAATTGACGGTCATTGTAACTGTTTGCAATAACGTCAAATTGATCTCTGGTTAAAGCCATATTAAATCCTTAAAAATTTTTAAAATAAATATCTACAATAATTAGAGTGTTCAATACCCAAAATTTAATTATAGGAATTGCTTTCAACAATCTTACTATAAAGATACCTTATATTTTAAAGGTAAACAATCCTTTTTTGCAATTAAATGTTCGAATTAATAAAAACCC
>OHPZ01000581.1_pt1 | contig 15286 bp, 12 predicted proteins | sample 1577851 | NCBI WGS metagenome assembly OHPZ01 (sample SAMEA3879507, study PRJEB24766) | human gut metagenome | biome: human-associated habitat; feature: feces | place: USA | collected 1985/1987 | reverse complement strand
CGGCTGATGGCGGCGGTGCTTGAGGCCGAGGTTCGCCAGCTCTTCCGGCTCCATCACCAGCGGGTACAGCTCTTCCAACGTTTCGATCTCATAGGTGGGGCAGACTTTGCCCGGGTTCTCGTTGTGGCTGGGGTTGAACCAGCAGGTATCCAGCCCGGCGTTGATGCCGCCCTGGATATCGCTGGAGAGGCTGTCACCCACCATCAGCACATGTTCGCGGTTCTCCACGCCCAAAGAGCGGAGGGCCGCGTCAAAGATCTTGCGGTTGGGCTTCTCGCTGTCCAGCTTCTCGGAGACGAAAACGTCCTCCAGAAGCGGTGCCATGCCCGACTCCGCCACACGGCGGCTCTGCACCTTGTCAAAGCCGTTGGTCACAATGGCCAGCGTGGCCACCTCGGAAAGCTCGCTCAGCACTTCCAGCACATTGGGGCTCATCAGGTCCGGATGGGTGGAAAGGCGCTCCAGATAATAGCGGTTCATCTCCACGCCGTCACCGGCGGCATCGATGGTCTTTAAGAAGCGGCTGAACCGCTCGCTGAACAGCTTTTCGCGGCGGATCTGGCCTTTTTCCAGCTGCCGCCACAGCTCCTCGTTGATGGTGCGGTAGGTCTGCACAGTCTCGGCGTCCGGCTCGATGCCAAAGTTCACCAGCGTTTCGGCCAGCGCCTTGTTTTCCGCTGCGTCAAAGTTGAGCAGCGTATTGTCTGCATCGAACAGGATGCAATAATATTTTGCCATAGTATCTCACTTTCTTTTCAGCATTTCCCACTTTGGTGTATCAACAGGGAGAAGCCAGCCCCACCCCCGGCAGAGCTGGCTTCCCATTATTCAGAAACGATCTCATACGCAGACAGGTCTGTTTGTGCCGGGGTGTTGTCCGGACACATTGTTTTACCCTCGCAGGGCGTCAGACCACATTTCTGCATTTCTTCCTCCAGTGCGCTGTTATCCACGTTTTCCCAGTCGGTATCGTAGTAATCCACGCTGCCGTCGGTCACGTCATACTCGCCGGGCAGGGCGGGCGTGCGCATCGCTTCCCAGTACATAAGGGCTCCACCTTCCTCTCCCGCCAGCCTATGCGGCGCAAGGAGGAAATGTGCCCTTAGTTGGCAGCTTCCTTGCTGGCGCTTACCTCGGTTTTGGAGGAAGCGGGCTTTTCCTCTTTAGAAGAGGCTGGTTTTTCCTCCTTGGAAGAGGAACTGCTCTGCGAAGAAGAGACGGGCTTTTCTTCCTTAGAAGATGCCGCAGAAGAGGCAGGCTTCTCCACCTTGGAGGAGCTGCCAGCGCTTTCAGAAGTACCGTTCGAGGAGGAAGAAGCGGGCTTCTCCTCCTTGGAGGAAGCGGGTTTCTCTTCCTTGGAAGAGGCCGGTTTTTCTTCCTTAGAGGAGGACGTTTCTTCCTTGGAGGATGCAGGCTTATCCTCCTTAGAGGAAGCGCTGGAGCTGCTGGAACTGCTGGTGCTGCCGGACGTTCCACCGCTGACCGTAAGTTCCAGCTTGTTGCTGGTGACGGTGCAGTCGTTATAGCTGGCGGTGGCGTACACCCGGAAGGTGCTGCCCACCATAGAGGGGTCTACCTCGCCCTTTACGGTGGTCTTACCGGCAGCTTGTGTTACCTCGGTTCCGTTGACATACCAGCGGATGCTGGAAGCATCCAGATACTTGCCCTTGAGGGTCGCTTTAAAGGTATAGGAATCCCCCAGCCCAGCCTTACCGCTGCTGCTGACCTGGATAGAGGCCGCTGCAAACACAGCGGTCACATCCACGTTCTGGTCAAAATTGGTATCGGTGCGGGTGCGCTTGGTCACGCCATCGCTCCACTTGACGAACACATAGCCGTCCTCCGGCACAGCGGTCACCGTAACGCTCTGGGCGGCACTGGTCACCTTGACGGTAAGAGACTTGCCGCTCTCGTCGCCGCAGGTCAGGGAGCCGCCGCCGGTTTTGTCCACGCGATAGTCCGCCTGATACTCCGTTTTTTCCTCAACAACAGAGGAGGAGACCGTCTCCGAGCTGCTGGATGCCTCCACCGCAGAGCTGGGGTTGGCGGTATACTCGGCGCGGGTGGGGATATTATTGGTATCCGGGCGGCGATCCTCGGTCTCGTAGGCGTGGGTGCGCAGATACTTCAGCAGCACCTTCAGGCCTGCGGGCTTGAGGTGGATATCCCCGCTCTGGTAGTAATCGACATTGCCGTAGCCGTTGGCGTCCTTCAGTGCCTCGGCAGAGTTGAGGAACTTGACGCCCAGCTGCTCGCACATGGTCAGCAGCGCCATGTTGAAATCATCAATGCGGGTCTGATCCATATTGGGGTAGTTGGAGTGGTTGGACGGGACCGGCGGCACCGTGTTGACGATGATATCGGTATAGGGATAGCTGGCCTGAATGGCCTGTACCAGCGCGGTGTAGTTGCTGATAAAGTCCTCGGTATTCATGCCGTTGTCGTTGGTGCCCAGCATAATGACCACCCGGCGGGGCTTCATTTTGGCCACCGCCTGCGCGATGGTGTAGCGGTTATCGTCCCGCTTAAAGGTAACGATGCCCTCGTTCAGGGCGGCACTGGTGCCAATGCCTTCCTTGGCGCAGAACTGCTGCAACGAGATCAGACCGTTGGCGTACAAACGCACCGTGTTGGAATCGCCGATAAAAAGGGTCTGCTCCTGATAGGCGTCACCAGCATCAGCAGTCCCGGTGAGCAGTGCGCTGGAAGTCTCGTTGATCTGGTAGTGGTCGGAGATATCCTCCTCCCCTTCCGGAGCGGGCGCGGGGGTAATAATGGAAGAATCCCCCGGCTGCTCCGTCGGGTTCTTGCCCCGCTTGAGCATGGTAAGGGTGATGCCGATGGTCAGCAGCGCCGCCAGTGCGCACACGATGCACACCAGCACCGCCTGCTTCTGCATCGGGGTCAGCGCCTTGTTCTCCTGTTGATTATTGCTTCTCATATTCTATCCATTCTCCTTCCGAAGGAATGAAACTTCCTGTCATACCCGGGCTGCCAGCAGCCGGTCGGTAAGGTCGGCGCAGCTTTCGGCCAGCAGCACCGGATGGAAAGCTTCCAGCTCTTCCCGGCTGCCGTAGCCGTACAGCACACCGGCAGCATCCAGACCACAGTCGGCAGCGCCCCGCATATCATCGTTGCGGTCACCCACCATCAGTACCCGCTTGCCCTGCAAGGCGGGCTGGCTGAGCACATAACGCACGACCTCGGTCTTGGTGTCCCGGCTCTCGTCCATGGAGGCACCGCCGATAAAATCAAAATACTGCGCCAGACCCTGCTCCTCCAAAATAGGGGTGACCACCTTGGTGGGCTTGGAGGTGGCGGTGCACAAAATAAAACCAGCCTGCTTCAGGGTTTGCAGCATCTGCAGAACACCCGGGAACACGGCACACTCGTGGCTGCCCTTCACCGCGTAGCTCGTGCGGTAAAGGTCGGTAGCTTTTTCGATCAGCGCCGGGTCGGTGAAGTGCTCACCGAAGCTTTTGCGCAGGGGCGGACCCAGATACCGGCGCAGGTTGATGCCGGATACATCCACACCCATGGTGCAGAAAACCTCTTGCAATGTATGAATGATACCGGGGGCCGAATCGATCAGCGTCCCGTCCACATCAAATAGGATCGCATCATAATGCAGCAATGTTTTATTCCTCGCTTTCATGGTGATACATCCAATAGTATAGCACAGATTTGATACATCAGCAATTCCAACAAAAGATTTTTCTGTCTCTTATGCAGGATTTTCATAAAAAGGGAGGCTGCTGCACCCTGTTTTGTGCAGCAGCCTCCCTTGCGGCAGAACGATTCAAAGCAATGTCGGGCAGCCTGCGGGCTGCCCGACATTGCATTTTCACGGGTTAGATTGCAGTAAAGATCGTCCCACGCAAAAAACATTACTGCGCAGGTGATGGGCAGCCGCTGTCCCCCGGGACATAGAGGTTGTTGGAGACGAACTCCAGCTTATCCTTGAGCACCAGTTCAAGGTTTGCGACGGCGTGCACCATATTGGTGGCGGAGTCGTTCACCTCCAGCAGCTTGCAAAGATCCAAGCCATCCAGATCCATGGCCTTCTGCATCTTCCGGCTTTCGGCACACAAAATGTGGCTGAGCGCCGTTTCCTGCAGGGCAATGCTTTCCATCAGGTCCACAACAGCCTGATCCAAGCTGACCTTGGGCATCTCCGGACACTGAGAACGGGCACAGGGGGTATCGATCATCATAGGGCAAAACCTTCCTTTCCGGTCGTGTGCCCTATCCTATGCTGCGGCGGGTACGGCTGTTACTGCTTTTCTGCCTGTGCGCGCACCTTCTCAATGGTATCGCGGTAGCCGCCGGAACCGTACTGGATGCAGCGGTTGATGCGGCTGATGGTGGCGGTACTGATCTCCACCGCCTTGACGATCTGCTCATAGGTGGCACCGTCCAGCAGCAGCTTTGCGGCCTGCAGGCGCTGCGCCATATCCGAGATCTCCTTTACAGTGCACAGATCCTCAAAAAAGGCGTAGCACTCTTCCCGGCTCTCCAGACTGAGGATGGCATCAAAGAGCGCATCCGTCGTCTCATTTCTTCTGGAATTTTTTTCAGCCATTGTTTTTCTCCTTATTATAACAGCGGCGGCAGCAGGCAAAGCAGACAGTGCTGTCGCACGGAATATTCTGCACGCTATTACTTTAGCACTTCAAAGTGTGAAAGTCAAGACCTGTGGGTGAATGGTTTTCAATTAAGAGCATGTTCAGTTTTGCTCTCTTCACACATGAAAGAAAATCATCTAAAAATTATTCCCAGAAAATGGCTTGAATTGGCGTATCCTCTGAACTTGTTACAGAAATATTGACAATTGATGAAAACAGGAATAAAGTAGGACACAATCATTCAGCAAATGCAAGGAACAGGACATGATCTTCTGCATCACCCTCTTTCAGCGAGCCGCTCCTCGGATGAAAAAGCGGCAGTCAGGAGCAGAGGATCCTCGCCTGCGAGCAGCCTGTGTGAACCGGATTTTGTGCCCCAAGTAGCATGGTGCCGTCCAGCCCACGTTATCGGGCAGCATGGTCAGTGTACCATGCGTGGGAGAGTGGCTGTTTTAACACAGCAAGCGAAGTGGTACCGCGGAGTAATGCCCCTGCCCTGGCAGGCGGGAGCAGAAGCCTTCGTCTTCGGAGTGTGGCCGGAAAGCCCGGTCATGTGCTGAGGACGAAGGTTTTTTACGCTCTAGGGAAGCACTTTGCCGGACGGCAGCCTATCGTTCCGAACCTGTTGCGGAGTGAAAAAAGGAAAGAGGTAGAAAACTATGAATACGCTGGTCATCGTATTGATCGCAGCGGTGTGCCTGTTTGGCGCTTATGTGCTTTACGGCCGCTGGCTGGCTAACAAATGGGGCATCGCCCCTGCTGCTAAGACCCCGGCAGTCGTCCACGAAGATGGCCGGGACTATGTGCCCACCAACGGCTGGACGGTGTTTGCCCACCAGTTCAGCTCCATTGCGGGTGCAGGCCCTGTTACCGGTGCCATTCAGGCCGCAGCCTTCGGCTGGCTGCCGGTGCTGCTGTGGGTGCTGCTGGGCGGCATCTTCTTTGGCGCCGTTACCGACTTTGGCGCTTTGTATGCTTCCGTTAAGAACGACGGCAAGAGCATGGGTATGCTGATTGAAAAGTACATCGGCAAGACCGGCCGCAAGCTGTTCCTGCTGTTCTGCTGGCTGTTCTGCGGCATCGTCATTGCTGCCTTTGCAGACATGGTTGCCGGCACCTTCAATGCCTTTGGCGCAGACGGCGCAATGGTCGAGGCTGCCAAGACCAACGGTGCTGCCGGCATGGTGTCCATCATGTTCATGGTGTTCGCCGTTGTCTTTGGCCTGCTGCAGAAAAAGTTCAGCTTCTCCGGCTGGAAGGAAAGCGTTATCAGCATCGTGTTCATCGTGCTGTCCTTTGTCATCGGCGCAAACCTGCCCCTGATCCTGGGCAAGGCCGCTTGGAGCTACATCACCTTTGTGTACATCTTCTTTGCTGCTGTGCTGCCCATGTGGCTGCTCAAGCAGCCCCGTGACCACATGACCACCTTTATGTTCGTGGCCATGATCGTGGGCGCTGTGGTTGGCCTGCTGGTGGCACACCCCACCATGAATCTGCCTGTGTTCACCGGCTTTACCAACGAAAAGCTGGGCACCATGTTCCCCATCCTGTTCGTCACCGTGGCCTGCGGTGCAGTTTCCGGTTTCCACAGCCTTGTTTCCTCCGGTACTTCCTCCAAGACCGTTGAGAACGAGAAGGATATGCTGAAGGTCGGCTACGGTGCCATGATCCTTGAAAGCCTGTTGGCGGTTCTGGCTCTGTGCGTTGCCGGTGCTGCCGCAGCTGCCGACGGCACCCCTGCCGCCGGTACCCCGTTCCAGATCTTCAGCCGCGGCGTTGCCGGTTTCTTTGAGATGTTCGGCGTGCCCGCCTACGCTGCTACCGTGTTCATGACCATGTGCGTTTCCGCACTGGCTCTGACCAGTCTGGATGCCGTGGCCCGCATTGGCCGCATGAGCTTCCAGGAGCTGTTCAGCGTGGACGACATGGAGCACGCTGAGGGCTGGCGCAAGCTGTTCTGCAATGTGTACTTCTCCACCTTCATCACGCTGGTGTTCGGCTTTATCCTGACCAAGATCGGCTACGCCAACATCTGGCCTCTGTTCGGTTCTGCCAACCAGCTGCTGAGCGCACTGGTGCTGGCTACCCTGTGCGTGTTCCTGAAGGTGACCGGCCGCAGCAACAAGATGCTGTTCCCCCCTCTGGTCATCATGCTGTGCGTTACCTTTACCGCATTGGTGCAGCGCCTGATCGCTATGGTCAAGGCCATCAGCACCGCCGCTTCTGTTACCATCCCTGCCGGTGAGACCACCTGGGGCGCTGTGTTCATCGCAAACGGCCTGCAGCTGATCCTTGCCGTGCTGCTGATCGTGCTGGGCCTGAACATTGTGTTCCACTCCTTCTCTGCATACAAGAAGGCCGAGCACAACAGCGAGGCAAACGTCTGATTCTGCCATTCACAATCCTGTTTTCAATAAACAAAACGCCGCTGACGATGCACAAAGCCGTCAGCGGCGTTTTGTTGTGGAAGCGTATTTTATATGTAAGCCCGGAAAATCTGCGGATTTTCCGGGCTTACATTTTCACAGACTGAGGAAAAGAGAAACGGCCTATTATAAATGACAGCTTTCCCAGCTTTGCAGAGCGGCCAGCTGGGTCTCGGTATGGAACCAGTGCTCCCCGCCCTCCAAAATGGTCAGGTGCGCCCCGGTCTGCTGCCGGAACTGCTCCATGGCGGTGTGCCCGGTAAGGGGGTCTGTATCAGCATAGAGCACCTGTGTAGGCACTTTCCAGTGCAGCGGGTGCTCCCGCACCCAGCACAGATACGGCCACGAAAGCGTCTTCCCAAAGTCTGTGGGGATCTCCCCTGCCGCGCGCAGCTGCTCCTCCGTTACTCCTGCCTGCTGCATCAGGTCAAGGATCAGCTTTTCCATATCCACCACCGGGGAGACAAGCAGTGCCTTTTCCGGCGTTTGCGTCTGCAACGCCTGCATGGCAAACCACGCACCGATGCTGACCCCATACACCCGAATATGTTTCCACACCGGCTGCATCCGGGCATAGACCGTTTGCAGTTCCCGGGTGACCACCCACGGCACCAGCTTTTCCGGGCTGTTTTTCCGGGTGCCGTGCTCCGGCAGATCGACAGCCAGCACCTGCCAGCCTGCCGGGCAAGCTGTGCGGGCAAAGCGGGCAGCCTCGGCTGCGCTGCCGTTTTTGCCGTGGACGTAGAGATAGACCCGGCGGCTGCGCTTGCCGTACAGGACAGCCGGGATGCCTGCGATCTCAAGCTTGATTTTTTCCATAACGGCTCCCTCCTGTTTTGGGGCGTTTTGCGCCCTGTTTTCTCTATGATAGCACAAGCAACAGCCAAACACAAACAGGAAGAAACTAATGCTAACACAATTTTGAATGGCCTCCGCTGCCGCTCTGGCCATTGTTCAAGGAAAGTATATTTTAATATTTGAGGTTCTGAAACGCCTGCGTGCGTTTCAGAACCTCTTTTTCACAGAAGGGGTCGTAACTGGAAACGGCTGCTGTTACCTCTTACGTCCTCTCCCGTGAAAATGGGATAACGGAGCGTCCGCAGACGCTCCGTTATCCCGAAATAATAAATCATAATTCCGCTGAATATGGCCAAAGCGCAGCGGAGGCCATTTGAAATCGTCCTGCACAAAAAGAGCCACCGCACAAACTTGTGCGATGGCTCTTGGGGTAGTGCTTTAGGTTTTTCTTAGCCGAAGATGTTGATCAGGATACCAGCAGCAACGGCAGAACCGATAACGCCGGCCACGTTGGGGCCCATGGCGTGCATCAGCAGGAAGTTGGAGGGGTTCTCACTCTGGCCGACCTTCTGGGAGACACGAGCGGCCATAGGCACGGCGGAAACGCCGGCGGAACCGATCAGGGGGTTCACCTGACCGCCGGTCAGCTTGTACATAACCTTGCCGCACAGCACACCGGCTGCGGTGCCGAAGGAGAAGGCGATCAGACCCAGCACGATGATGAACAGGGTGCGGGTGTTCAGGAAGGTGTTTGCACTGGTGGTGCAGCCAACAGACAGAGCCAGGAAGATGGTGATGATGTTCATCAGCTCATTACCGGCGGTCTTCTGGATACGATCCACAACGCCGCACTCCTTCATCAGGTTGCCCAGCATCAGCATACCGACCAGAACGGCGGCATCCGGCACGATGAGGGAAACAATGATAGCGACCATGATGGGGAAGATGATCCTCTCGGTCTTGGAGACGGTGCGCAGCTGCTTCATGACCACAGAGCGCTCCTTGGAGGTGGTCAATGCCTTCATGATGGGCGGCTGGATAACGGGCACCAGTGCCATGTAGCTGTACGCTGCCACAGCGATGCTGCCCAGCAGCTCAGGTGCCAGACGGGAGGTAACGAAGATAGCGGTGGGGCCGTCGGCACCGCCGATGATGGAGATGGCAGCGGACTGCTTCTGGGTGAAGTCCACCAGACCGGTAGCGGCCAGCAGACGAGCGCCCATGTAAGTACCGAAGATACCGAACTGTGCGGCAGCGCCCAGCAGCAGGCTCTTGGGGTTGGAGATCAGGGGTGCAAAGTCGGTCATGGTGCCGATGCCGAGGAAGATCAGCGGCGGGTAGATGCCCAGCTTAACGCCCATGTAGAGCATATCGGCCAGACCGCCGTTGTTCAGGATCTCGACCCACATGGGGTGCTCCAGACCGTCACCGACGAAGTACTGCATGTGGATGATGCCGCTGCCGGGGAGGTTGGCAAGGATCATGCCAAAGGCCATGGGTAGCAGGATCAGGGGTTCGAACTCCTTGACGATGGCGAGGTACAGCAAAAAGCAGCCCACGCAGATCATCACGGCGTACAGCCAGCCGCCGGGCTGGCCAAACTGTGCAAAGCCGGAACTTTGGAAAATACCGACCAGAGTATCAATAAACTGTGTCATGCTCTTCCTCCTGTGTTAAAACGGGGCCGTGGTGTCGTTCACGCCGGCCTTGCCCCAGCCATTTTTGCCACGACGCACTGCCTTAAGGGTGTACTTGCCGTTGCCCATTGCATGGATAGCAGCCATAATGGCGGCCACCACGTCACCGGGGATGCCCTCCTCTACCTGAGGAGCGGGCGCAGCCTGCTGTACCGGAGCGGCAGCGGGCTTTGCGGCGGGTGCCTGCGCAGCAGTCTTAGCGGCCTTCTTCTTGGCATTCATCGAGTCGAAGATCTTGCCCTCCAGCGTGATGATAGCCATCAGCAGCACGAGGATCAGGAACACCAGCACGATACCAGTAATGGTAACGACCACATCGAAACCTAAGTCCATGGTTTTTCCTCCTGTTTGTTGGATACTGCAAGCGATACAACATCGTTAGCAGAAAATCAATTTGGGTATAGTATACCGTATTTTGCCATTCATTTCAACAAAAATTAACAAATTTTATTTTTGCTGCTTTGTGATATGACATGGACAAAACGAACCAAGCTTAGCGGCGGCCGATGCGAGGGGTAGCATCCGTAAAGCCGGTTTCCAGCTTATCACCGATAGAAAGGCTCTGTGCCGTGCCCAGTGCAACACAGTTTACGGGGTCCGGCGAGACGGTGACCTCCACCTTTAGTTCCTGGCTCAGATATTCGGTCAGGCCGTGCAGCTGGGCACCGCCGCCGGTCAGCATAACGCCGTTACGGTAGATATCACCTGCCAGTTCGGGCGGGGTCTTTTCCAGCACCTGATGGGCTGCGGTGCCGATCTGCTCGCTGAGCATCATCACCGGCTCGTACAGATCATCGGTGGAAACGGTCACGCGCACCGGCAGACCGGTGAGCAGGCTGCGACCCTTGATCTCCATGCTCTCGTGGAAATCGGTCTTTTGGGGGCAGCAGGCAACGTGCTTTTTCAGTTCCTCGGCGGTGCGCTGGCCGATGGCGATGCTGTATTTGTTGCGGACGTGCTTGAGGATCTCTTCATCGTAGTGGTTACCGGCCACGCGCACACTGGTGGCCTTGACCTTGCCGCCAAGGCTCAGCACGGCGATATCCGTGGTGCCGCCGCCGATATCAATGATCATACGGCCGTCCGGCAGGGTGATGTCGATGCCGGAGCCGAGAGCAGCGGCAATGGGCTCATCGATCAGGTACACCTGACGGGCACCGGCTGCCACCACAGCCTCCACCACGGCATCGCTCTCAATGCCGGTAATGGCGGCGGGCACGCACACTGCCACCCGGGGCTTGACCATGTGGGAGCTGTACACCTGCTTGACAAAACGGCAGATCAGCTCCCGGGTCATGGTGTGGTCGCTGATGACGCCATCCTTCAGCGGGAAGATGGCGGAGATATAGTTGGGCGTGCGTCCCACCATGGCCAGTGCTTTATCGCCGGCCTCCAACACGGTGTTCTTGCGGGTATCCATCGCCACAACGCTGGGCTGGTTGAGCACCACGCCCTTGCCCTCCTGCGCGATGATGATGGTAGTAGTACCAAGGTCGATGCCGATATCATTCTGTGCCATAATTGCCTGAATCCTTTCTCTGCGTTCCTCTATCATGTATGTAACGCCCGCAGCGGCGGGCAAAAAAAACAAAGACTATTTTAGTATAACATAGTTGCGGCAAAAAGTATACAAGCTTTGCCGCTGTTCTGCGCGGTTTTATCAGGGGCTTTCCCCTTCTGTGCTGAGCTGCTGTGGCGGCTGTCCGGCCTGCAGCAGAGCGCACAGGCCGCTGTAACGCAGATTCTGCCGGATGTTGCTCATCATGCTGTTCACCACATCCCTGCGGCCCGCCACAACGCACAGCCTGCGCGCGCGGGTGACGCCGGTGTAGAACAGGTTGCGGTAACACAGCCTTGGCGGCACCTGCGCCACCGGCAGGATCACCGCCGGGAACTCGCTGCCCTGACTTTTGTGCACCGTGATGGCGTAGGCGATCTCCAGCTCGTTCAGGTTTTCCGCCGGGTAGAGCAGCCGCCGGTCGTCCATACGCACCACCATGGAGCGCTCTCGCAGGTTGATGCTTTCCACGATACCGATATCGCCGTTGTAGGCGCCTACGCCCTGCTCGCCGCCGATGCGGTTCCAGACGATCTCGTAGTTGTTGCGCACCTGCATCACCTTGTCCCCCACTCGGAACACTCGGGCGGAGCTTTGCAGCTGGGGCTTGCCTTTCTGGGGCGGGTTGAGCAGGTTTTGCAGCTCCACGTTCAGCGCCTGCGTGCCGGTGGGGCCAAGCTTTGTGGGACACAGCACCTGAATATCCCGGATGGGGTCAAAGCCGTAGCTCCGGGGCAGCCGGGTTGTGACAAGGTCGCACACCAGACGCTGCGCGGCCTCGCCGTCCGTTTCCAGAAAGAAGAAGTCGTCGGTCTTGCTGCCCTTCTGCAGCGGCTCGCCGGAGATGATGTGGTGGGCATTTTCCACGATGAGACTGCGTTTTGCCTGCCGGAAGATCTCGTTCAGGCAGACAGTTGGCACGCAGCCGGAGCGGATGACCTCGCTGAGGATGTTGCCCGCACCTACGCTGGGCAGCTGGTCGGCATCGCCTACCATAATAATACGGCAGGTGTAGCGCAGCGCCGCAATGAGCGCCTGAAACAGCTTGACATCCACCATGCTCATCTCGTCCAGAATGACCACGTCACACTTGAGCAGGTTTTTGTCGTTGTGGATAAAGCTGACCACGCCGCCGGTGTAGTCCACCTCCAACAGGCGGTGGATGGTGCTGGCCTTGCGCCCGGTCAGCTCGCTGAGCCGCTTGGCGGCGCGGCCGGTGGGGGCGCACAGGGCTACCCGCTCGGCCTGATTTTCCAGCAGCTGCAAAATGGCGTTGACCGTGGTGGTCTTGCCGGTGCCGGGGCCGCCGGTGAGCACAAGGCAGTTCTCCGTCATAGCCTTGCGGATGGCTTCCCTTTGCAGAGGAGCATAGGCAAACCCTTGGGTCAGCTCTAAGATCTGAATGTTTTTATCCAGCTCCCGCACGGTATTTTTGCCGCGCTTTGCCAGCAGATTCAGCCGGTCGGCAATGTCCTGCTCCGCAGCCAGCAGATCCGGCAAGTAGATATAGGGCACGGCATCGAACATTTTCACGGCCAGTTCTTCCGTTTCGATGCAATGATCCAGTGCACGGGCCAGCTTTTCCGGCGGCTGATGGATGAAGTTGGAGGCAGTGGCCAGCAGCTGTGCCCGGGGCAGGCAGGTGTGGCCGTTGCCTGCATTATGGCGCAAAGTGCGCAGCAGGGCAGCTTCCAGCCGCTGGGCACAGTCCCCTTCCATGTGGTAATACTGGGCGATGCTGTCCGCGTGGCGGAAGTCCAGCTGCAGCGGCTCACCGCACAGCAGATAGGGGTTGGACGCGATGGCCTGCATCGCCCCCACGCCAAAGGCCTTGAACACCTCCATGGCCTTGCGAGGGCTGATCTCGAACTGTGCCAGATAGGCGATGAGCTCCCGCATGCCGAACATCCGCTTGAACTCCTGCTGGATGCGGTCGGCCTTATCCGGCGAGATGCCGGGGATCTTGGTCAGCCGGGCGGGGTCGTTGGCGATGACCTCCAGCGCTTCAGCCCCGAACATATCAATGATCTTATCCGCAGTTTTTGCCCCGATATACGGCAGGGAGCGGCTTGCCAGAAAGGCATATACCGCTTCCAGATCCTTGGGCATATCGGTTTCGCATTCCTGCGCGTGGAACTGGCGGCCATAGGTGGCGTGGTTTTCGTATCGGCCGCGGCAGATGACGCTTTCCCCTGCGTGCAGCTCGCCTACGATGCCGCAGACCACCGTGAGCACCCCGCCGCCGGAGATCTCGAACACCACATAGCCGTTATCCTCGTTCTCGTAGATGATATCTTCTACGACGCCTTCGATCTGTTCCAGCTGCTCGTCCACCAGCTCCACCTCCTTTGCACAGATATTATAAGTATAGCCCTTTTGGCGGGATTTGTAAATTGTAGAATCCGCAAAATCCCCGGGCGGCTCTCGCCTTTTTCCGGCGGTTGTGCTATACTGGGCGCAAACACTACGTCACGAAATGAGGAGCAACAATGGAGATCATCATTCATCAGGCCATTCTGCACGTTCTGGATACCACCATGGATGCGCCGGTGCTCAGCGGCGGGCCCATGGAGCTGACTGCCGAAAAGAACGCCTACCTGCAAAATCATATTGAGAAGCTGCTGGCCAGCGACGATATCCGCCAGTGTCGCCCGCTGCCGGACTCGGCCTTTAAAAATGAGCTGGAGCACAATCAGGACTTCGTGGATCTTTCCTGCCGCATTGCCGGGGTGCTGTTCGACTATATGCACGCCCACACCACCATCCCCGGGGCAGACCTTGCCGTGGTGGATTTTACCCGGGACGGCGCGCCTTGGCTGGGCATCCTGAAGCTGAACTACAAAAACGGCTACACCCACTATACGGAAACCGTAGAGGGTGCCCCGGTGAACTCCATCATCCAACAGCGCGCCTGCCTGCCTACCCAGAGCGGCAAGGTGGAGGAGGGCGCACTGGTAGACCTGACCGATTACTCCATGCGTCTGCTGGAAAAGAAATACGACATCGACGGCCACAAGGAGTTCTACCTCTCCTCTGTTGTGTTCCAGTACACCCAGGCCGAGCCCGAAAAGAAAAAGCTGCAGGCCATCCAGGAAGCCGCTGCCCAGGCTGTGAAAGACAGCTATGCCGACGAGCCCCACGCCGAGGCACAGGTAGCCATGCTCATCGCCAATCAGGCCTCTGACAACGACAATCAAGTCACTGTGGAGCAGGTGCGCAGACAGCTGGCCGAGGACTACCCGCTGGCCGCCGTCCCCTTTGATGACTATGTGGAGAAAAGCGACGTGCTGGAACCCGCCATGCACGACCAGCCTGTGACGGTGACGCCTGCCCGCATCCGCCGGATGGAGAGCCGCAGCATCCACACTGCCAACGGCATTGAGGTCAAGATCCCTACCGAGATGCTTTCCGAGGATTCGGCCGTGGAATTCCTCCACGATGCGGACGGCAGCGTCTCCCTCCTGATTAAAAATGTGATTTTGTAATTTTACCGCGCTCCCTCTTGCAATTTCAGTCTTTCTATGGTATACCCGTGTTGTATTCTTCGTAATGTTTTTGATTGTCTGGATTGCAAGGAGGATTCTTTATGGAGTTGGCACTTATCTGCGCCCAACAGGTCATTGTGCTGTTTCTGCTCATTGGGGTGGGCACGTTGGCTGTCAAAACGGGTGTCCTGAAGCTGGAACACAAACAGCCGCTGTCCAATCTTCTGGTCAACATCGTGGTCCCGGCCATGATCGTAAACTCCTATCAGATGGAGTTCAGCCTTGAAATCCTGCGCAACCTGCTGGCGGCGTTCGGCCTGAGCATCCTCACCATTGCACTGGGTACCGTGCTCACGATGGCCCTCACCGCCCGCCGCAAGAACAGCCGGACCGCGATCTTCCGCTTCGCCAGCATCTTTTCCAATGCAGCTTACATGGGCTTCCCGCTCATCTCGGCCCTGTTCGGCTCGGAGGGGCTGCTTTACGCCAGCGCCTATGTCACGGTGTTCAACGTCCTGCTCTGGACGCTGGGCTACAGCATGGTCAGCGGCAGCTCTGACCCCAAAGCCGTGGTGAAGAGCCTGGCCCACACCCCGGCCATTTACGCTGTCCTGATCGGCCTGGCCATTTACCTCCTGCAAATCCCCATCCCTGCCCTGCTGGCCCAGCCCATCTCCCTGCTGGGTGCCATGAACAC
>OHPZ01000568.1_pt1 | contig 15523 bp, 12 predicted proteins | sample 1577851 | NCBI WGS metagenome assembly OHPZ01 (sample SAMEA3879507, study PRJEB24766) | human gut metagenome | biome: human-associated habitat; feature: feces | place: USA | collected 1985/1987 | reverse complement strand
CAGATCATGGCCGCTGATAAGGATACCGGGATTATTGCGGACACCTAGATTCACTTCCGATATTTCCGGATTTCCGTAGCTGTTTGTATTGGCGGCATCCAGTTGTGCCATGGCGGAAACTCCGTGCTTGCCTGTTGCCAAAGTAAGCTGAACCAATTCTTCCATCGTAATATCATTGCGGGTGAGCTCGGCCAGTGCACTTTGCATAAAGGCGAAGATTTCCGGCGACTGGTATCCAAGGTTATGCGCATGCTCAACGTAAGCCGCCATACCTTTCAGTCCGTAGTGTACCAGTTCTTTCAGCGAACGGATATCTTCGTCGGGTGTGCGAAGTACTCCTACTGTCCTGGCTTTCTCTTCAAACTCATCTTCATTCCCATCCCAAAGACATTCGTCGGGAGCATTTGCAATGGTTACTTTGCTGGCGAGTTCGTTTTTCAGTTGTAGTCCTTCTTTTATTTTTCTGATGATGGCCGCTTTGTCAAAATTGGCGTTAGTGATGGTGATGAACAGGGCATCGTAGATAAATTTGTCTGCTTCTTCAGAAGGATGTCCTTCCCGGCGCAGATGTTCGTTGTACACGGCGATTCCTCGTACTACAAAGAGCAGCAGGTCTTGCAGGTTAGCCACTTCGGATGTTTTTCCGCATACTCCTTTTAAGGTACAGCCTGTACCCATTGCGGTCTCTTGACATTGATAACAGAACATACTCATAACTTTTACGTTTTAATTAGTCTTATTGATTATGAACGCAAAAGTAGGGGGAAAGTTTGAGGTAAGTTTGTAACCAATGTTACATTGGGCGAAAAAAAATCGGATGCTATGAGCTAAATTAAATTAGCTATAATCATATTCCGATTAGCTATAATGAAAAAAAGATTAGCTATAATGAAACCGGAGTGAACTCTTGGTCATTGAATCAGCCGGATCAGCCATTCTTTCTGTAAGATAGTAATCTGTTTCCGGTCGGCTATAATCATACCGTCTTCCTGCATGTGCGACAGTTCACGTGCCAGAGAAGGACGGGAGACACCGAAGTAATCGCTCAGTTCCTGTTGCGAGCGGTCGAGGGTGATCTGTAGCTGTTGCTGCTGTTTGTATAACCGTAGCAGATAAGATGCTATCTTTTGCCGGATAGTCTTGAAGCTTATCCGATAGGGTACGGGCATAATTGGCGGATAGATTCATATAATTCTCCAGAAACTGCTCGTTCCTACGAAAAAGCTCCAGTACGCTGGCTTTGGGGATTTCGATTACTTCCGTCGGTTCGTTGGCGGTCACTTCTACCGGAAAGCGATTCTCTTCTCCGAAAAGGAAAAGAGGGGCAAGGGCCCTTGGTGCGGCAATGTCTTCTACTTTGATGAGTCTTCCGGAATAGTCAATCATTTCACCACGGACACTTCCTTTGGTCAGTATCACGAGACGGTTGCACACATCTCCCTGTCGTGCCAGTATTTCTCCTTTTCTATAAGAACGGGTGTGGAAACTGATCTCTTCCAGATTGGCGGATAACTTCTCCGGAGTAATCCCCCGGAATAATGGGTTATTGGTGAGTGCAGGTGTCATAGGCTGGTCTGTTATTTGAATTTTAATATGAATTTCGTTTCCTTGTTGTCCGGTAACAGCGTGAGGCTTCCACCTGAAAGCCGCATGATCTGACGCGAAATACTTAGTCCGATTCCGCTGCCTCCTTCTTTGGTAGTGAAGAAAGGGATAAAAATGTGCTCCACTATTTCCGGTGGAATGACGGGACCGTTATTCTTAATCTCAATCAGCACTTCTTCCGTTTCGTTGCAATAAACCTGAATGTCGATTTGTCCGTCCGGCTGATCACCGATTGCCTGAATCGCATTTTTCAGAAGATTAATGACTACTTGCGAAATCAGATTTTCATCTGCATGCAGGATCAGGTCGGCAGGATCGATCTTTGTATGGAACGTGATGTGGTCACAAGGATTCTGATGGCGGGCAAGTTCCACCATTCGTTCGATGAATGCTTTCAAGTAAAACAATGAAGGTTCCGGAGTCGGTATCCGTGTGAATTTGCGGTAGGATTCTACGAAAGCAAGCAGCCCTTTTCCCGTGGCACTGATGGTTTGCAGTCCGTGGCTGATCTCTTCGTCTTTGTCCTCCACCATCGAGAGAAGCGTATCGCTGAGCGAAGTGATGGGAGTCACGGAGTTCATGATCTCATGAGTCAGTACTCGGGTCAGGCGAATCCATGAGTCTATCTCCTTTTCGTCCAGCTCAATATTAATATCATTCAGTGCAAGGATGCGCAGATGTTCTTTGTGTACATTGATTTCTGACACGCGAATAGACAGATTGACTGTTCCCCGTTCATTGTGAAACACCACTTGCAGCTTATCTCCGGAACAACAATTTTCTATCTTCTCCATCAGTGTAGCATCTACTTTACTCAACTGGCGGACATGGGTAAATACATTCAGTCCCAAAAGCCGGAGTGCTTCTTTGTTTTTCTGATAGACCGCTCCGTTATCATTGAGCACCAGCAATCCCGTGCTGACAAAGTCAAGAATCAGTTCGTAGTACTTTTCCTGTTGGGCAGTCTCTGCTTTTACATTATATAAAATGTGGCCCACCCGATTGAGTGCCCGATTGATCTGTTTGCTCTCGGGAGTACCGGACTCTTCGGGGAAACGGAAGGCACTGTCATTATTCTCCAACGCATCGATCATGAAGAGCACCTGCTTGATGTGCAGGCGATAAAGCCGGACTTGCCAGATGATACTTAAGATCAGCAGACAGGCACTGACGCTGAACCAGACATAAGACTGATGCACGCCCAAACAGATAGTCGCCAGACAGCAAATGACCGTCAGTGATACCCTGAACCAATATTGGTTGGCTACTTGTTGTAGAATCCGGTTCATAATCCGAATTTTTTCATCTTGTTATAGAGAGTCTGACGGGTAATTCCCAGTTGCGCAGCTACTGCCGAAAGATTTCCTGCACAGGCATCCAGTGCTTTCCGTATCATTTGTACTTCCATCTCTTCCAAGGTGGAAATATTCTTCTCGGAGGTTTCTGTCTTTCGGGAGGATAACTGGAACAATTCCGCAGGGATTTGCACCCCGTCGTTAATGATGACCACCTTTTCGATTGCGTGCTCCAATTCGCGGATATTGCCGTACCAGGGATGCGCGGTAAGCTTTTCTTTCGCTGCCGGACTGAATTTCATCGGTTCCTTATCATATTGCTTGCAGAAGCGGATGATAAATCTTTCAGCAAGAGGGACAATATCTTCTTTCCGTTCCCTCAAAGGAGGGATTTCTATATGAATGGTGTTGATACGGTAGAGTAAGTCTTCCCGAAACTCTTCCCGGTCTGCCATTTCCTGCAAATTCCGGTTGGTGGCGCATATCAGACGGATGTCAATAGGAATCGGAGTGTTACTTCCCACTCGCACGATACTTCTTCGTTGGATAGCCGTCAATAGTTTGGCTTGCAGGTGATAGGGGAGGTTTCCTATTTCATCCAGAAACAATGTGCTGTGATCGGCAGCCTCAAATTTTCCTGTCCGGTCGGTATGCGCATCGGTAAAAGAACCTTTCACATGCCCGAAGAGTTCGCTTTCAAATAAAGATTCGGTGATTGCTCCCATGTCCACAGCAATCATTTCCTGTTGCCTGCGGTTGGAAAGAGCGTGAATTTCACGGGCAAGCATTTCTTTTCCTGTTCCGTTTTCACCGGTAATCAGGATATTGGCGTCTGTGGAGGCTACCTTTTCGATCAGCATTCGGAGTTGTTGCATAGACTTGCTTTCTCCCCAATAGAGTGCCGGAGTGTTGACCGGTTCCTTTTTGTTTCCCGTCTTTCGTTCTTGCTGTGCGGATGAGGCGGCAGCCTGTAGTGTTTCTACCAGTTTCTGATTGTTCCAGGGCTTGACGATAAAGTCCGATGCACCTTCTTTGATTCCCCGGATGGCGAGATCGATATCCGCATAAGCAGTAAAAAGTACGACAGGAAGCTCCCGTCGTACTTTCTTTATTTCGTGCAGCCAGAACAATCCTTCATTGCCGGTATTGATGCCCGAAGTGAAATTCATATCCAATAGTATTACTTCCGGCGTTTCCTCCCGTATCACGGTGGTCAGTGTGACCGGTGACGACAGCGTGATGACTTTCGAAAAGTAGTTTTTTAAAAGGATTTGTACCGCAGTCAGCACTCCTTTATTATCGTCTACAATGATGATTGTTCCTGATTTACTCATGTTCGAATTGGTTTGTACGCTACAAACTTACGAAAAAGTAATTCATAATTCAAAATTCGGATTTGAATTTATAGCCATTGGAACTTTAATCCGAATGATAAACTCAGATAATCACGGGGACGGAGGTAACTATTCGTTACGCCACTGATCAGATAAAGATCGCATGTACTTATCTCGTAGAAGAAAGTCACGGACTTTGCCAGAAATCTGCGGTTAGGGTCAATATCATAGGTCAACCGTTGTCCCATGAAAACATGAATACGCACTTTGCTTGAAAAACCATAATATCCTTTCGGATAACGTTCCGGTTCGCTGACCCAGAACTGATTGCCGAATACGGTATTCAGATACAGTCCGCAGGAAAGCGGTTCGGTAGAGAATCCTTTCCCCAGGTTGATGCTCCAGGGCATATAGTTCTGTTTCAGTGTCATGGTCACTTTTGCCTTCTTGGACGAATACTTCGGGATAAATCCGAGCAACAGGTCAGTTTCCCACTGGTTTCGTTTTCCGTAATCCCATCCGGTACCGAAGGAGAGTAATCCCATATTTCCGGCATATTGTATTTTAGAGTGGGTCGGAATGATGCGTTCCCAGTTTTTGCGAAAGCGATGTACACGTTTGTCGTAGCCGGTGCGAAGAACCGGTTCGGCTACATAAGGCAGTACTGTGTCTGCTTTGACTATTGTGAACGCAGAATCACCCTCATGAAAGGCTATGATAGAATCTGCCTTAATCACCAGTTTCAGCGAGTCGGGTTTATAGTTCCTGATAATTGTATCTGTCCTGCAAGTAGCCGAAAGCAGGCTGGGGAAGAGTAGAAGTATAGTCAGTACTCCTGCGCGGATCATATATTTAGTATTCAACCAGTTCATATTCGTATTTTTCCGGGGTTATAGTAAATACCAGATAACTGCGACTTTTCATGCAGTCGCTGACAATATAATGCACATCGTCATCAAAAAGGATTCTGTCATCGAATCCGTGATTATGGGCAGCCGTGCAGAACTGTAGTCCCGGATATTGGGTGATGTAGTACTGGAACGGCTTCGCCACATTATCGTTGAACACATCTGCAAAAGGATGTGCATGCATGCTGACTACGGTTTTTTCAAACTCATCCGCCCTGTCCGTCAGTTCCTGTTCCATAAAACCGAAATTGGGAATAGGCTCCGAATAATCATATTCCAGCGCATTGGTATTAAGGCAGACGAATTTCACATTGCCCGCAATGAATGAGAAGTTGGTAGGTCCGAAAACAGCCTGATAAGTTTCTGCTCCGGTACCCAGACAGTCATGATTCCCGATAAGGACGACATAAGGCACCTTCAGTCCGTTCATGATGTCCCGCTGCCAAAGAAACTCTTTGGTCAGCCCGAAGTCACTCATATCTCCTCCGTGAATGACGAAATCGATATCATCTCTCTTATTGACCTCTTTTACAAAGTCTTCTGTCTCATCATACCATCGCTGTGAATCGCCCATCGTGATAAAACGGATGGTTGTCTTTCCTTTGCACTTAGCTTCTATTTGTTCAATGTTATGAGCATTTACGTCTGTCTCTCCACTGATACGTACATCGTAGGGGTGGTAGTCTATCAGATCGCATCCGGCCAGAAGCAGGCAGACCAGGAGAGTGTATAAATTCTTGTTTACCATAAATAGAATAATTTATTTAATTGAAAACTTGATGCGAAGATAGAGTTTTCAGTTGAGATATGGGCGATTGCTTGGGCGAAATAAGAAAAATGGAACAATAAATAGGCATTAATGCATACTTTCCACTGAGAAAGGAAATACGATTGTCTTTGTCTAATAATTAGACGCATGTGTCTAATTATTAGACAGTAGATGATATGACCGATAACTATAAATGATTGAAAATGAGTATCCTCACTATTGTGGCACGTTATCTGCATAGCATCATTAAGAAAAATAGGAATATATTATATAATCATGAGACAAATCTATTATGTCATTCGAACTTTGTTGCGGGGGCGTAGTTCCAATGTTGTCAAGGTCATCTCTTTAGGGCTTGGTCTGACAATGAGTATTTTATTATTTGCCCGCGTGGCTTTTGAGCAAAGCTTTGATAAATGCTTTAAGGATTATGATAACTTATATCAGGTCTTTTCCATCTTTACGATGAATGGCGAACAACTCGAACCGCAGGATCAAAATTGTGGACCTGTAGCAGGTGCAATTCTTGAGAACTTTCCCAAAGAAGTGGAGGCGGCTACCAGTTACTGCCTTTGGGTGCACGATCCTCTTTATCATGGGAGTGTCCGTTTTGAAGCCAGAAAGCTGGCGGCCGATTCCCTCTTTTTCCAGACGATGGGAATCGAGGTGTTGAACGGGACCCCGGTGAAAGATTTAGCACAGAAGGATGTCGTTTACCTGAGTGACCGTTTGGCACGAAAGATGTTCGACACGGAGAATCCGATAGGTAAGGTTATCTCATACAGCAAGGAGATAGAACTTACGGTAAAAGGCACCTTCGCTGATATACCGGAGAATGCGACAGTAAGACCGGAAGCGGTGATTTCTCTGCCGTCGATATGGAGCCGCAAATGGGGAAATTACTCATGGAGAGGCGGCGACAGCTGGCTGGCATTCATCCGTTTTCGTCCCGGAGCCGATAAGTCGGTAGTGAATGCCCGGATAGACGCAATGATACAGAAGTATCGTCCTGCGGAAGATCAAAAAGTGGTTGGATATACCGCTTTTGTAAAACCAATCCGTGACGTATATCGTGATAATAAAGATGTAAGGCGGATGCGGAACATCATGACTATTCTGGGTATTACTATTCTTTTCATCGCTTCATTGAATTATGTGTTGATTTCCGTCTCATCACTTTCCTATCGGGCGAAAGCGGTTGGTGTGCATAAATGCAATGGGGCAGGAAACATGACCATATTGAGTATGTTTCTTTGGGAAACAGCGATTATCATTCTGTTTGCCCTGATCCTGATGGGATTGATCTTATTGAATTTTCAGGATTTCTTTGAAGATACGGCAGCTGTCAAGTTAAGCGCTTTGTTCGGCTTGGATCGTATTTGGGTACCTTTATTAACGGTAGCTGTACTTTTCGTTGTGGGTGGGGTATTGCCGGGACGACTGTTTGCAAGGATACCCGTTACTCAGGTATTCCGCCGATACACGGAAGGTAAAAAGGGCTGGAAACGACCGCAATATTATTATATCTTGAATAAAGATTTGGGTTATAATCCAAAGCGTGTAGTGGTGGCCAATGCCAGCTTCGGTGAGGAAGAAAAAGGAAATTATGCCTTGAATGTTTTCCGGGATATGCCTTATGTGGAATCCGTGTCCAGTGCCACTTATCATCCTGTCTACGGATATAGTGGAACGATTATTAATGATGAAAGCGGACAGTCACTATTTTCATCCCGTTATTGCAGTACTTTGGATGATTATCCGAAGATGATGGGGATGGTTCTGAAGGAGGGGCGTATGCCCCGTGGTGATGATGAGACAGTTGTCAATGAGACTTTTGCCGAGTGGATGCATTGGGGCAACAATATACTGAATCGTACGGTTTATAATTCGGGATACGTATGTAAGGTAGTGGGTGTGATGAAAGATTATCGCATCGGAAGTTTTACCAGCCCGCAACAACCGTTGCTGCTTATGCACACCAAGAGGTTTGGTGACTGTATCCATATTCGGTTGAAAGAACCTTTTGCCGAGAATCTTCTCAAACTGAATAAGGAGATGGAGAGTGCATTTCCTGATAAGACTATCGAATTTCGGTCGATGCAGCAGATGATCAAAGAGAATTATAACTCTGTTCGTGTTTTCAGTAATGCTACGATGCTGGCGGCAATAACAATGTTTTTTGTGATGTTGATGGGATTGATAGGCTATACTACGGATGAGGTTCGCCGTCGTTCCAAGGAGATAGCTATACGCAAGGTGAATGGTTCCGAAGCAACCGGAATTTTGGAACTGCTGGTGAAGGATGTGCTTTATGTAGCTGTTGTTGCAGTTTTAATCGGAGTGGTAGCAGCATGGTACGTCAATGGTATGTGGATGGATTTGTTTGCCGAACATGTTCCGCTCAGTTGGGCTGCCTATCTTCTGATAGCAATTGCAAATCTGGGAGTCATTGTGGCATGCGTACTTTGGAAATCATGGAAGATTGCCAATGAAAACCCGGTCAATAGTATAAAGAGCGAATAAAGAAGAAATAAAAAGTATAACAACATAATAAATGAACAAGATGATACAGATTGAAAACATTAGTAAAGTATTCCGTACTACCGAAGTAGAGACAGTCGCATTAAATCACGTGAACCTTGAAGTAAAGGAAGGAGAGTTTGTAGCCATTATGGGACCTTCGGGCTGTGGCAAGTCCACTTTACTGAACATTCTTGGTTTATTGGATAACCCTACCGAAGGTTCTTACCGATTACTGGGAGAAGAAGTTGCCGGACTGAAAGAAAAGGAACGTACCGGCGTCCGTAAGGGCAAACTGGGCTTTGTATTTCAGAGTTTTAACCTGATAGACGAACTGAATGTCTTCGAGAATGTAGAACTTCCGCTGACCTATCTTGGTATCAAATCTTCCGAACGCCGCCGCATGGTAGAAGACATCCTGAAAAGGATGAATATCAGCCACCGTGCCAAACACTTTCCGCAGCAACTTTCCGGTGGTCAGCAACAGCGTGTAGCCATTGCCCGTGCGGTAGTGACTAATCCAAAGATTATCCTTGCCGATGAGCCTACCGGTAATCTGGACTCCAAGAATGGCGCGGAAGTAATGAACCTACTGACAGAACTGAACAAGGAAGGAACCACCATTATCATGGTAACGCATTCACAGCACGATGCGAGCTTCGCACATCGTACCGTACATCTGTTTGACGGAAGTGTAGTGGCAAGTGTAACGGCATAAACCGAAACGACAATGAGACAAATCTATTATGGCATCCGAACCTTACTGCGCGAACGCGGCACGAATATTATCAGGGTAATTTCTCTTTCGCTGGGACTTACTATTGGTATTTTGCTTTTTTCGCAGATTGCGTTTGAATTGAGTTATGAATATTGTTATCCGGAACCGGAACGACTGGCTATTGCACGTTGCCTGACCACTAACCTTAGCACGGGGGAGACAATGGGAGACGACGGCAACAATTATGATTACACACTTTTTGATGTGGTTGCATCTACTTTGGCGCAGGATATGCCCGAAGAAATAGAGTTTGCCAGTTGCGTCCTTACCGGACAAGGGATGAGTATATATTACGAAGATAAATTATTATCGGACGTTAACTATATATACGCTGATACTTGTTTCTTCCGGACTTTTGGTATCCCTGTCTTAAAAGGGAACCCGAAAGATATGATCATGCCGGGAAGTGTGTTTGTGTCAGAGCATTTTGCCCGTGAAACGTTTGGAGATGCGGACCCTATCGGTAAAATTCTTAAAGCAGACAGGCAAAATGATTTTACTATTCGTGGTGTATACAAGGATATGCCGGAGAATACGGTGCTCACTCACGACTTTGTTGTTTCCATCCATCGGGATGGAGGATATCAGGGAGGATATGGCTGGAAAGGAAATGATGTCTTTTACACGTTTCTCCGCCTGCGTAATGCTACGGATATTGACAAGGTGAATGACAACATCCAACGGGTAATCGAGAAATATACTCCTGCCCAGTATGATGACTGGAAAATGAATTTCAGTGTCATCCCATTGGTGAAGTATCATTTGATATCTTCCGATGTGCAGAAGCGTTTGATCATATATGGCTTTCTGGGATTCGCTATCTTCTTTGTGGCCATCATGAATTATATGCTGATATCTATTGCCACCCTAAGCCGTCGTGCCAAAGGAGTAGGAGTGCATAAATGCAGTGGTGCCAGTTCCGGAAATATCTTCGGCATGTTTTTGGCGGAAACAGGAATCCTTGTTATCTTTTCCGTACTTCTTAGTCTTCTGCTGATAGTCAACGCACATGAAATAATCGAAGATTTGCTTTCCGTCCGTCTATCCTCACTTTTTACGTGGGAGACACTATGGGTGCCTTTGCTTACGATTGTGATACTTTTCCTTTTGGCAGGTGGCATACCGGGACGGCTGTTTTCGCGCATACCAGTCACGCAGGTGTTCCGTCGTTACTCTGATGGTAAAACAGGCTGGAAGCGTTCGCTACTGTTTATACAGTTCACAGGTGTCTCCTTTGTTTTGGGACTGCTGCTGGTAACGCTCCTGCAATACAACCATCTGATGAGCCGCGATATGGGAATAAACGTTCCGGGACTGGTTCAGGCAGGAACCTGGTTGCCGAAAGAAACGGTAGAGCATGTCACCGATGAACTGCGTCGCCAGCCTATGGTAGAGGGAGTGGCTGTTGCCACAAGCGGAGTAATCGGACAGTACTGGACACGCGGACTGATGAGTAATGACGGCAAAAGAATCGCTACACTTAACTTTAATTATTGCAGTTATAACTATCCCGAAGTGATGGGAATAAAGATTATCGAAGGCAGCACTCTTAAGAAACAGGACGATTTATTGGTGAATGAAGAGTTGGTACGTCTGATGAAATGGACAGATGGGGCGGTAGGAAAGAAACTGAATGATATACAGGGTACGATTGTCGGTGTCTTCCGGGATGTCCGCAACTATAGCTTCTTTTCAACTCAGGCACCTATTGTCTTGATAGGATCGGAGAATGCCAATCATGTATTTGATGTCCGTCTGAAAGAGCCGTATGATGAGAATCTGAAACGTCTGAACGAGTTTGCCGATAAGACATTTCCGAATGTAGCCTTGCATTTCAGTTCTGTAGACGGTATGATAAAGGATATATACAAGAGTGTATATCGTTTCCGTAATTCAGTCTGGATCACTTCAAGCTTTATTCTGCTGATTGTAATAATGGGATTGATCGGATATGTGAATGATGAAACGCAACGTCGAAGCAAAGAAATAGCTATCCGGAAAGTGAATGGAGCCGAAGCCTCTCATATTTTGCGTCTGCTGATACGCGAGATTCTGTATGTCTCCGCTTCCTCCATATTGATTGGTACCATTGTTTCCTATTTCGTCGGAAAGGCGTGGCTTGACCAGTTTGCCGAACAGATTTATATGAACCCGTTATTGTTTGTGGGTACGGCGCTGTTTGTCTTATTGCTGATTGTAGTTTGCGTTGTGTTGAAAGCATGGCACATCGCCAATGAGAATCCGGTGAAAAGTATAAAGAGCGAATAAGAATATTATTATCTTTATAGGCACGGATTACACGGATTAACACGGTTTTTAAGAGATGCATTCATTGCAGAAGTCGTGTTAATCCGTGTAATCCGTGCCTGAATAATATCTCTTTTGACATAGCGTTCTTTTTGCTTTATTCCGCCACTTTATCCGCTATCGGATGTTCTTTCGATACTTTCTTTATATAAATCATCAGACTGATAACTGCTGTAATAAATGCCAAAGAGTCCGATACCGGCAGACTGATCCATATTCCCTTCAGTCCCCACCAATGTGGGAATAACAACAGGCAAGGCAACAAATAAAGCAACTGCCGCGTCAACGAAAGGAAAATACTTATTTTTACTTTGCCTATACTTTGGAAGAAGTTACCGATTACAATCTGTGCTCCTACAAACGGGAACATAAGTACAGTCAACCGAAGACCGTCCACCGCAAGTCCGATTAACTCATCACTATCCGTGAAGACTGCCGATACTGCATGAGGGAAAAACTCGCAAATCAGAAAGCCACTGCTTGTAATCACTACACCGGAAATAATTCCCAGCTTTAGCGTCTGTTTCACCCGGTCTATCTTCTGTGCTCCGAAGTTGTAGCCTACAATCGGCTGCATGCCCATCGTCAGTCCCAATACGATCATGACATAAAGCGTCAGCAACCGGTTGATGATTCCGTAAGCACCGATAGCCATGTCGCCTCCATGTTCCTGCAAACTATTATTAATCACGATAACGATGGCACAAGCACAGACATTCATCAGGAAAGGAGACATGCCGATAGCGAAAATACTCTCTACAATCCTTCCTTTCATTTTCCAGACCTTTCCCTCAAAATGCACCGTACTGTCTTTCTTGCAGAAGTGGCTCACCACCCATACCATTCCGATCAGCTGTGAGATAACCGTTGCTGTAGCCGCTCCCCGCATTCCCCATTCAAAGTGAAAGATAAAGATAGGAGCGAGGATGATATTTGCTACTACCGTTACCATAGAAGTAAGCATCGCTTTCTTCGGATATCCGGTGGCACGCATCACATTATTCAGGCCGATCATCGTGTATGTGATGGGAGTTCCCAATAAAATCACCTGCATAAAACTCCGTGCATAAGGCAGTGTGTCGGGACTGGCACCAAAGAAAGTCAGTATATCATCAAGAAAGATAAAAGACAGGATACCGAAAAAGAAAGAATTTGTGATACAGAGCATCAGCGTATGTGACAGAATCTCCGTAGCCCCTTTCATATCTTTCTGTCCCAGGCGAATAGAAGCGATGGTAGAACCACCCGCCGAAACGAGTGTACAGAAAGCAACGACCAGATTCATCAGAGGAAAGCTCACCGCCAGTCCGGCAATAGCCATCGCACCCACACCGTGACCGATGAAGATGCTGTCGATGATATTATAGATAGACGTGATTGTCATCCCGATGATAGCGGGAATGGAGTATTGCAACAGTAGTTTACCGATGCTTTCTTTTCCTAATATGTGCGGATCGTTTTTGCTCATGCGCTCGTATGGATTGTTGGATGAAAACGAATGTTACGTTTTTTTAAGTGGGGCAAAGGTACGAATTATTTGCCTGATTCGATGATTATTCGGAACTTTGCACAATTCAATACACAAGGTTTAACGTTTTAGGTAAAAAGAAAGATTACGTATGGATACAACAAAGACAATTGCGGCACTGTTCGATTTTGATGGTGTCATCATGGATACGGAAACACAGTACACTGTTTTCTGGGATGAACAGGGACGTAAATATCTGAATGAAGAAGACTTCGGCCGTCGTATCAAGGGACAGACGCTGACCCAGATTTACGAGAAATATTTCTCGGACCTCCCCGAAGCTCAACAAGAGATTACGGCCGGACTCAATATTTATGAGAAAAGCATGTCCTATGAGTACATCCCCGGTGTAGAAGCCTTTATTGCCGATCTCCGTAAACACGGAGCAAAGATAGCCGTTGTAACCAGCTCCAACGAAGAGAAGATGCAAAACGTCTATAACGCCCATCCCGAATTTAAAGGAATAGTAGACCGCATCCTGACCGGAGAAATGTTTGCCCGTTCCAAACCCGCTCCCGACTGTTTCCTTCTTGGTATGGAAATATTCGGTGCTACTCCCGAAAACTCTTACGTGTTCGAAGACTCCTTCCACGGTCTGCAAGCCGGAATGACTTCCGGTGCCACCGTTATCGGTCTTGCCACTACCAATACAAGAGAGGCCATCACCGGAAAAGCACATTATATAATAGATGACTTTTCGGAAATGACCTTTGAACACTTATTGGCTTTGCATCGTTAGTTTTTTCTTGTTATCTTCTTGATTTGTCCTTTTGGCCGCCTTCTCATTAACTTGGGGAGGTGTTTGAAAGGATTTTTTCTTTTTCTTTCTCACTTATGAAAGAAATGTTATAACTTTGCCGCAATTTTTGATGGCGTTGACGCCCTATTTAATTTTTAATTTAAAATTTAAAAGACATGGCTGGTTATATATCAGATGACACAAGAAAGGTGACTACTCATCGCCTGGTTGAAATGAAGCAAAGAGGCGAAAGAATATCTATGCTTACTTCTTATGATTACACGATGGCACAGATCGTAGATGGTGCGGGAATGGACGTAATTTTGGTAGGCGACTCCGCTTCCAACGTGATGGCAGGTAACGTGACTACATTGCCTATAACTCTCGACCAGATGATTTATCACGCTAAATCAGTGGTACGTGGCGTAAAACGCGCTATGGTTGTAGTCGATATGCCTTTCGGTTCTTATCAGGGTAACGAAATGGAAGGTCTTGCTTCTGCCATCCGCATTATGAAGGAAAGCCATGCCGATGCTTTGAAACTGGAAGGCGGAGAAGAAATCATCGATACGGTGAAGCGTATCATCAGTGCGGGTATTCCGGTGATGGGACACTTGGGACTGATGCCTCAGTCTATTAATAAATACGGTACTTACACGGTACGTGCCAAAGATGACAACGAAGCTGAAAAGCTGATTCGTGATGCTCATCTTCTCGAAGAGGCAGGCTGCTTTGCCATCGTACTCGAAAAGATACCGGCTACTCTTGCAGAACGTGTGGCTTCCGAACTGACGATACCTATTATAGGTATTGGTGCCGGTGGTCATGTTGACGGACAAGTATTGGTCATTCAGGATATGCTTGGAATGAACAACGGATTCCGTCCGCGCTTCTTACGTCGTTATGCAGACCTGTATACGGTGATGACTGACGCTATCAGCCGTTACGTATCCGACGTGAAGAATTGCGACTTCCCTAACGAGAAGGAACAATATTAAAACAGTATATGGCAGTTAAATTGTGGACAGTTCATTTTATGCGGATATGCGTAGCTAATTTGCTGTTGTTTATCTCCTTGTATATCTTGTTTCCGGTACTTTCCGTTGAGATGGCAGACCGTCTCGGAGTACCGGTGGCACAGACAGGAGTGATCTTTCTTTTTTTCACTTTAGGAATGTTCCTTATCGGTCCGTTCCATGCTTATCTCGTAGATGCTTATAAGCGTAAGTACGTATGTATGTTCTCTTTTGCCACGATGGTGGCAGCAACGGCAGGATACGCCTTTGTGACGAACATCACGGAACTTATCTTGTTGAGCACCGTACAGGGACTGGCTTTCGGAATCGCTACCACCGCAGGAATCACACTCGCCATTGACATAACGAACGCTACACTTCGCAGTGCCGGAAATGTCAGTTTCTCCTGGATGGCACGTCTGGGGATGATTATAGGCATTGTTCTGGGTGTCTGGCTTTATCAGAGCTATTCCTTTAAAAATCTATTGTCTGTATCGGTGATTACCGGAGCAGCAGGTGTTTTGATGGTATCCGGAGTATATGTGCCTTTCCGTGCACCGATTGTGACCAGGCTTTATTCATTCGATCGCTTTTTGCTGTTGCGTGGATGGGTGCCTGCCATCAATATGATTCTGATCACCTTCGTTCCGGGATTGTTGATTCCGCTTGTACACCGTTTCCTTTAACAAACAAATTCAATGCACCTTCTTTTTTCCATGCAGTT
>OHPZ01000549.1_pt1 | contig 15987 bp, 15 predicted proteins | sample 1577851 | NCBI WGS metagenome assembly OHPZ01 (sample SAMEA3879507, study PRJEB24766) | human gut metagenome | biome: human-associated habitat; feature: feces | place: USA | collected 1985/1987 | reverse complement strand
AGTAACTTCACCAATAATTCTGATACCTAAGCCAGGTCCTGGGAATGGTTGTCTGAATACCAAGTATTCAGGAATACCTAATTCTAAACCAGCTTTACGAACTTCATCCTTGAACAAGTCACGCAATGGTTCAATAATTTCTTGCCACAACTCATAATTCTCATTCTTTTCATCCCTGAATAATATATCAATATTATTTTCTATCATTTTCATCTGATTCCAATAACATTGATATCCTAATGCTTTCGTAGTATGTGGAATATAATAAAACAAATCTGACTTTACCATAATATCTATTAGTGGAAGGATTAATGAGTTAATATATTCATTCTTCTTATGTAAACTTTCCTCTGGATTACTCAATAACTTAACATCAAAGAAAAACTCTATATCTTTTATAATATGAATACACTTCTTTTCATCTTCAGAAGATATTGGACCATTTTTCTTTGTGATGGGCTTATCGAAATATCTTTTAAAACTCGTAAGTGAACCGTAGTTCTCCGACAATTGTTTCTTATTTTTTTCCTTTAGAAATTTTGCATTCAATTCCTCCAAAAAAATAGTCATTTTAGCGTCATACGTTGTTTTATTTTTATATTTATCTCCCTCAAATAAATTTTCCATCAATTTAATAAATTTATCAAGCATCACTTCGTATTCGACTCCATCTTCTGATAGCTTTATTGTCGATGCAGTATATCCACCATATTTTTCTTCAACTGTTTTGGTTTTGCGATTTTTTCGTGCCATTTTATTTTCTCCCGTTCTTTTTATATATGGTTGCCCGATGCGATTTAGTCTTTGAATCTACCTTCGCTATTACTCCTATATCTACTAATTTCCTAATTTGAGCCGCTGCTGTCCTTTTTTCCGACATCGTCATATTTTCCCAATTATCAAAAGGATCACTGCATATAAATTCATCCACATCTTCCTGTGCAATGAAGTTCTGTATTATATCTTGAATATTTTGCAAATTTGTCACCTGCTTTCTTGGCAAATCAACATATATCGTTGTTGCATATTCTACCAATTTTGGAATACTCATTCCTAATTCTTTCGCTTTATTTTGTATTTTTTCATACTCAGTATCACTAAATCCACAAAATACTCTATTCATTTTATAATGCCTCTACATATCTAAAAGGATTGACCTTTTCTATTCCTTTCATTATATAAAAAGGGACTCATGCGGTCAATCCTTTTTTCGTTAACATATAATGTAAATTTTATTCCCCTCTTAAGTTCCAACAAAAAATTTAATTTTGCTGTTTTTACAGAATATATTCCCATATCCGAAGAAATATCTTATTACAGCTTATTATTCAATAAGATGGATATAACTTGATTATCTGATTTGTTTTACTCTCTTTTCTCCATAGTTTTTTATATCTGCCTGTATTGCATTCACAAGTGCGAGATTCTTTTCATAATTCGTTTCAACTCCTAGCTTCTGTTCCACCTTGATAATCAATGGAACTAGTGATAAGTCTATATCCCTGGCAGACAAAAAAACCTTTGCCAGACTATCATTTTTTATCTAATAGAAGTTCTGTACTGTTGCTCCTGCTCTTATCAACTCGTCTCCAATCATCTGTGCCTTGATTTCTTCGTATGATCTGATATTCTCCTCACTGATAGCTCTTGCCATTTCATAAAGTTCATCAAAGCTGCCATGATATCCGGTATCTTTTGCATATTGCTGTAGCAGTTCAAATACCTGCATGGTGTCGCATAATTCTGTGCAAAGCAGCTGTGACTGAGTGGACACTGGTAAGATTTGAAGGCAGAAAAGCTATCTGGTAGTTGTGGCGTTGCTTGTGGTTCTGCCTGTAACTCTGCTGGTACTTCAGTCAGATTATCTGATGCCGGATTCTGCACTTTATTTACTTCATCATTTGCAATATTATCCATACCGTCATTCTGCTGTAATGTTGTAGGCTTGGATTCCTGCTTTGATAACTCATACCCTAACTCAATGCTTTCAGGATACTTCTCCCTCACATACTCGTCATATGCCGGAAGCATTCTCTCAAAATATTCCAGTGGTTTTTGCTTCTTCTTTATGCTCATCTGCTCACTCATCCAAGTAAGATACTCACCTGTATATTCCTCCGATGCTGGCAGTCCTACAGCTTCATAGAACTTATTACTTGCATCTAGATGCCATCTGCTGTATGCAAGAGACTTCCTTGTCCGCTGTTCCTCCTGCTCTCTTTCCTTACGCTTTGTATCCGCTTCCTTCCTGCGCTTCCGCTCCTGCTGTGCTTCCACCTCTTTGCGTTCTTTTTCCCTGCGGGCTTCCTCGTCAGCATGGATCTTAGCAAGTAATTCATCCAGCCTTTTCTTGTATTCTGCGTCCTTTCGCTTTTTTCCCATGGGAATTCCGGTATGGCAAGATGCAGTGGATCTGTCTCCTTATCCTTGTTGGTTTCCGGTTCAAATTCTAGTCGAAGATATGACTGATATAAAGATTCTGTTATAATGCTGCCTGCAAGCTTTAACTCATGGTTAAGCTCTTTCTTCATATTCTTTAGTGCTTCAAGCCTTTCTGTATTATCCTGTCGGATTATCTCTGCTTCGTCCTCTGTAATTTTTCCCAGCTTTCTGTTTTCTGCGTAAATCATTTTCTGCTCGACACTGATATCTGCTATTTTTTCTTTTATCTGTGCATGGCGGTCAAGCATTTCATCAGCTGATTCGATTTTATAATTTACCAGATACAGATACTGCTCCTGCAGTTCATTCATGCGTTTTAAGTCATGATAGCGACGTGCTGCCTTTGACTGGAAACGGTACACTTCCATCTGACGCAGGTGTACTATTTTTACATAGAAGCTGCGCTGGTATTCGCTTGTCCAGTGCTTAAAGGACTTATAATCATCATTGGTTATCAGTTTTACTGTAGTATCTTTTCCCTGTATTGCCGCAAGCGTTTCTTCTATCTTCTCCACTGAAAAACTCTCATCAAGCGTATCCACTCTTCGAAATTTTTTCATTCCTCCTGCCTTGATTGCAATGTGCTTTCCCTGTTTTACCTCATAGCCCAGCTCTTTTAGATTCCAGATGAATTCATCCATATTTTCTGCATTTGACATACAATATTCCGCATCCGCAAGCATAACTTCCTTCAAGGACTTCTGATACTCGTACTCGCCCCTGCTCATACGCTCAGAGTCTTTAACATATTCTGCCGGTATGACTGACCAGCCATATTTTTCACACAGGCGGTTGGTAATAGGCTGGATGATCTTTTTCCAATCGCCTTTGGTGTACTGATACTTGTATCCGTCTATCATACTTACGCTGTTGAATACGATATGACTGTGCAGATGTCCCTTATCCATATGCGCCGCAAATAATGCTTCGTATCTATCTTTTAGGTATTCCTCTATGAACTCCTGCGTTAGCTGATACATAGTCTGTGGATCACCTTCCCCCACAGGACACGAAAGGACGACATGATACCCCTGTCGTCCTAACTCTTTTCCAAATATCTGCTTTGTTTCACACATCTGCTCGTACGCAAGTTCTGCATCCGGCATGACATTTACACCTCCCACCAGTACCCCGCCATCCGTCTTTACCGGATTTACGATATATAATAAGGAGCGGTGCAGGGAATTTGAAAGGTTCCCATCCTTGCTTTTGGCTATATTCCATATTTTTGTAATCGCCATGTTCATCCCTTCTTTCTGCTAAATTAATTGATATGCCGCATTATCCATTGGATACCCGCAAAGCATATCTGTCACTTACTTCTTATATACTGCATCAATAGCCGCTGTATCTGTTGCAACTGCTCCTTTACCTCCTGTACATCTGACTTCGAGATAAATACATTGGTATTTGCCATTCGCGCTATCTGGTTGATGTTATTGCCTATTGCAGATAGCTCATGCATCAGCTTCATCTTATACGCAAATGCTTTCTCACTTGGCTTCAGATTCTCTCTATGCAAGTTAGAGTCAACCATTGCCACAACTGCCTGATCATCATCCAATTCTCTTATCACAACCGGAACCTTCGTCTCTCCTGCCCATATAGCAGCTTCCTTTCGCCTGTGACCGGATATCACCTCATACCCATCTCCATAGGGATTTGTCCTTACAAGTAGTGGCACAAGTACACCTTCTTTCTCAATACTCTTCATCAACTCACATAATTCCGTATTTACCTCTACCTTAAACGGATGATTCCTAAAATCATGCAACTGATTTATCTCCACATTCCGTATCGTCTCCATAAAATCGCCTTTCTCGAATACATCGAATTCATCTATTCTGAAATTCATCTGATACGATGACTTTCATATACAAAGAAAGACCGCTCACTTTCAATTTTTCTTGAAAATGAACGGTCTTTCACGCTTCTGTTATTTAGTTGAATGATAAATGTATTACTTTCTCTTTGATGTGTTTCCGAAGCTGCAGTCCAATACGACTGAGACATTCACACCGTCTGAAATTGCTTTTTTGTATGTTTTTCTGTCACTATGGTCAAACCGAAAAAACCTCTCAAAGTGCCGGAAGTCGAGAAGTTTTACAAACTTCCCGACTCGCGGGCAGTCGTCGAATTCCGCATAAACACTGGCTTTACAGCCAGTTGTTTTTTCGGAACTCTCCTCGTTGCCTTCGCGCAAATCAAGGATTTTTACGAATCTGTACGATGTAGTGCAACTATAGTCTCAACGGTACTTTCGTTGTCCCAACAAAGTTCCTGTGTCTCCCTGTCTCCAAAATACACCGGAAAACGAAACTTTATATGCTTCAGGAATCTGCCATCTGGCTGCTCCTGCTCATAAATGTCCACCTGTTCTACAAAACTGTTAAGAAATTCTTTCTTCTCCAGGTCGGTGAACTTATCATATAGTTTATCAAAATATAAAAGAAATTGATAGACGTTTTCTTCTGATATTTTCTGTTGCCGGATATTCAACAGGCGGTTCTTTACTTCTTCTATACTGTTCTCCACGCCTTCAATCTCATCATACAAACGGTATAACCTTGTCTCCATATCCTGATATTTCTTCTCATAAAATTTATCCATGATATCCAGACTGTCCATCTGCTGTCTGTACAATTTTTTTCACTTTAATCACCTATCCTTATTTTAACTGTGTTCCATCCTTAAAAGCATTTCCCACACGTTCTCCAAGTCGGTAATATCCGTGATGTACCGGGTCATATGTAATTGGTGTAAATTTACTAAGATCAATTTCTCCGTCATCACCGAGATATTTCTCATCTGCACTTACATTTTTAATTTCCGCAAGATACTTGCTGCCATCAATGACTTTTACAAGTTCACACTCAAGAGTCAATGGAAGTTCATTGATGATTGGTGCATTTACAAATTCACCTTTCGTTGTAGTAAAGCCTGCTTTTTTCATCTTATCTGCTTCTTTATTTGCAGAAACAATTCCCACATAATCGCAGGCAACCAGATGTTCAAGATCTGCCACCCCTACTGTAAAAGCCTTATTTTTTATAATATTGTCTGTTGTCTTATGGGCAGACAAATCTACAATAATCTCATTTGCACCTACAATTCCGCCCCATGCAGCGTTCATTGCATTTGCCTTTCCATTTTCATCATATGTTCCCAGAATCATAACCGGCTGTGGATATAAAAATGGCTTTGCTCCAAAATTTTTTCTCATTGTCTTATCTCTCCTTATTCTTATTTTTGCCCGTCTACCGTTGGCACTGTTTTTTTATACATTTATTATAAGCAGTTTGCATATTTTTCAGAAGTTCCTGTTTGTTTGTCAGTCTTAACCTTATGGTTATTTGTTTATCTCCATCTTTATCTGCCCAATCCATTCTGTAATCACATCTTCCGAAGTTTCCAGATGGTCTTTACCCATAGAATCAAACTGAATCTGCATTTCAAGTGCAAAGGCAGCTCCTTTGCACTTGTCCTTCATATCTTTAATTACATGTCCCGGCCATCCGCCATTTGTCATAAATGGAATCACTGTCTTTCCTGTAAAATCGTTTGTTGTCAAAAATGTAAGCACTGCAGGTGCCATCGTATACCACCACGTTGGAGTTCCAATAGCAATCACATCATAATCAGCAAGATTTACAGATAATGGATTAATCTGAGGCATAAAGCCTGCCTCTACCTCTCTTTTTCCCTGTTTTCATTGCTCACCTCTTTTATTTCTTCTGTATTTTTGAGCCTCCAAACACCTGCGACATCGGCATGTGGTCAAGCATCTCATCAATAGATTTCACTTCGTCCTGTGTCAGCTTTATATCTGCTGATTCCATATTTTCTTCCAGTCTATTTACTTTTCTTGTTCCCGGAATTGGTACGATATATGGTTTCTTTGCAAGCATCCATGCAAGAGAAATCTGTGCAGGCGTGGCATTTTTTTCTTCTGCAATCACTTTCATCCAGGACATAAATTCATTATTTTCCTTTAATCCTTCTTCTGTAAACTGTGGCATTGCGCTTCGATAATCTCCCGGCTTTTCAAATTCCACATGGGAATGATATGCTGCTGTCAGTAATCCATTTGCAAGCGGCGAAAATGCAACAAATCCTATTTTCAATTCTTCAAGCACCGGGAATAATTTCTCATAATCCCTGTACATCATGGAATATCTGTTCTGAATCGCTGTAACCGGGCATACTTTATGTGCACGTCGAATAATCTCTTCACTGGCTTCTGATAACCCCCAGTGTGTGATTTTTCCCTGCTCCATTAACTCCTTCATAGCTCCTGCCGTCTCTTCAATCGGTACAGTCATGTCAATACGATGAATATAATATAAATCAAGATGGTCTGTGTTAAGTCTCATTAAAGATCCCTCAATCGATGCTTTAATCGTCTCCGGTCGTCCATCAGGAATCAAAGGTTTATTTACAGTTGTTGCAGTTTCATCAAAACGTATCCCACACTTTGATGCAAGGACAATTTTGTTTCTATATGGCCTTAACACTTCCCCAAGCAGTTTTTCATTGTGATGAGGGTCTTCTGTTGTTCCGTATATCTCTGCCGTATCAAAAAATGTGCAGCCTTCATCGATCGCTTTTTCAATCAATTCTTCTGCTTCTTTCTGTGTTGAAACAGTTCCATATGCATGACTCATTCCCATACATCCAAATCCGATTTCTGATACTTCTAAGTCTCTTCCTAAAATTCTTATCTCCATCTTTATCTTCCTTTTCTATATTTCAAACTTTACTGTAAGTATAAGAAAAAGAGACTCCGGACAGAAGTCTCTCTTTGTTAGGCAGTTTAAACCTAAAGGTTATGTCTTACTTATTACGATTACTCCAAATATTTTTATATTCTTTTATAATCCAAGACTGTCTATCCATGAACTGATATCTGATTCAGACGCTCCACCATGGAATCGTTTCCCTTCTTTCCAGTCACCTGTTCCTGTCATCTCTTCCAGAAGATTACCGCTGTCACCGATTCCCGAGGTCGCTGCTGTACAGAATGGGATGACTGTTTTTCCTGTAAAGTCATTCTCTTTTACAAAGTTATCTAATGGCCATGCTGCAATTCCCCACCAGATAGGATAGCCAATGTATACCGTATCATATGACTCCCAGTTATCAACTGTTGTAGACACCAGTTCCACATCTCTTAAGCTCTCATCATCATGTTCTCTTGACACACGGCTGTCATCATCTGTCCAGTCAAGGTCCTCATCTGTATATGGCTCCACAGGCTCTATTTCAAACAAATCTGCCTCTGTAATTTTTGCTATCTTTTCAGCAACATCTTTTGTATTTCCTGAAGCTGAATAATATACAACCAATGCTTTTCCATTTCCTGTTGATGTTTTTTCTGTTGTATCTGTAGTGTTTTCGGAATTTGTATCCGCTTCTTCATTTCCCGACTGGTTTGTGCTTGCAGACTGGCTGTCATTATTAGAAGCAGACTGGTTTGTATTGCTTGCTCCACATCCTGCCATCAAACCGATTGCCACGATGCATGTTAAGAGTACTGCTACTATTTTCTTTGTTTTCATTCTAAGGTTGCCTCCTGTCGTATAAAATGTTTGTCACGCTAATTTCTATCGGATGAAATTGGTAAATACAAAATCCGGTGCCTTTGGCATTTCAATTCCCATTTTTGTCGCAACATTTTTACAGTTAATGAAATATGCCATATTGTTTCCAAGGATCTGCATAACCTGCATTCCTTCGAGATCCTGTTTTACTTCATCCGGATTCGTCCCATGTACCATATTCCAATATCTCGATGTAATGATCGGCATCTGCATCAGACCAAAATATTTATTTACCTGGTCCCATGTGGCCGTTGTTCCGGCCCTTCTTGCTGAAATTACCACAGCGGCAGGTTTCAGGCGGAATCTGTCGCCGCCACCGTTTAAATCGGCATAAAAGACTCTGTCCATAAAGGATGTGATTGCACCGCCTGCACCACCCCAGTGTACCGGAGTTCCAAATACGAATCCGTCATAATCCCCTGCTATTTCCAGAAATTCATTCACGATATCATCCAGGATGCATTTATTTTTTTCCTGACATTTTCTGCAGGCAATACATCCTGAAATCGGCTTGTTTCCAATCCAGAAAATATCTGTACTTATGCCATTTTCGTTTAATGCACTGGATACTTCACAAAGAGCTGTATAAGTACAGCCATTTTTGTGTGGACTGCCATTGACAAGTAATACTTTCATTTATTTTTCCTCTTATGCTTACCAGTTCTTTTTTTCTTTTGAACTGTCATTATTCTTTTTTCTTTCCTCAACCATCTTCACGAACCATTCCACCATATTCGGATCCTGATGCGAGAAGAAGGAGCTTGTCTTCTTGTCCAGTTCTGCAATAGTCTTCATATCTTCATCAGAAAGTGTGAAGTCAAAAACATTAAAATTTTCTTCCATTCTCTCAATGTGTGTTGATTTCGGAATAACCACTAACCCTCTCTGAATATGCCAGCGAAGCATAACCTGTGCCGGAGTCTTCTGATATTTTTCTGCAATCTCTGCGATGACAGGATTCTCAAAGGTGCCTCCTCTGCCCTCACCGAATGGTGCCCATGCTTCTAACCGGATATCATATTTGTCTGCCCATTCCTTCATCTCTTTCTGCTGATTGAAGATGTGGGTTTCCACCTGATTTACCATAGGTTTAATGCGGTTGAAGGATGCAAAATCAACCATTCTGTCTACATAAAAGTTGGAAATTCCTATTGCTCTGATTTTTCCCTCATCGTACAGATCTTCCAATGCATGGTAAGCACCGTAAGTATCTGAAAATGGCTGGTGAAGCAATACCAGATCCAGATAATCTGTCTTTAACTTTTTCATGGATTCAAGAACTGATTTCTTTGCTTCTTCATATCCATAATGTTCAACCCACACCTTTGTTGTAAGGAAGATTTCTTCTCTTGGAATGCCTGACTTTTGGATTGCATTCCCAACCTCTTCCTCATTAAAATAACTCTGTGCTGTATCAATCGCCCGGTATCCAACTTTTAAAGCATCAAGCACACATCTTTCACATTCCTCTTTTGTTACCTGATATACGCCATATCCCAGTATTGGCATTTTTACACCATTATTTAATGAAATATATTCCATTGTCGTATCCTCCTTGTTTTCTTTCATTCATCTTACATTCATACTATAATACTGATAGATTCCTTTGAGAAGTTTCGATAAGTTTTTCAGTCTTAACCTTTCGGTTTATTCTGGTTCTTACTGATTGAACAGCCATCCCATAATTCCTTTGTCCCGTCATATGCATCCGGAATATATACATTGTAATGAATGTCCCCTTCATTTGGAGAATGAAGAACATTATCCAGGAGGAAGCCCCGGTATTCTTCGCTTCCCGGCGTAACATTTTCCAATTCATCTCCGGATGTATTTTTTTCTGTATTTTCTTTTTTCTCATCTGTCTTCTGCTGTACGGTCTGTACCTGGTTTATTGTTTGTTGATTCTTCTTTTCATCCCTGCCGGGTTTTGAAAAGTAGATATATACCATGATTACCATTGCTAAAATAACAACTCCAATAATTGTAAGTACTAATTTCCGCTTTTCCATAAATACACCACCTTCTTTCAGTATGAACCTTTTCGTTTTCTCTTACCTGTTTTCTTTAGAAACACTCCACTGTAATATCCAATAAATGCTATCAATATCATTACTGCCAGATAATCCAGCAGAAAAGAAAAGATTCCCTTTTCATAATCATAAAATACAAAATGCATCCTCATAATCAGATAATCTCCTATCTGTCTCCTGTAAAATGCATATAAACCATAACCTGCAATTGTGGTTGCGACAGATCTTGCTGCCCATGTTCTGATGACGGATGGATGTTCCCATAATCGTCCTGCCATTGCTACCGCTATATTCCAATGAAATCCGAGATGTAATGACATCACAACCAGTCCCCAGTATGCGCAAAACATATGTATCTGTCTGGCTGTCATATATGTTCCGGAAATCTTTATCCATTTAAATATGTGATTTGACAATAATATTCCACTTATCATGGAACCCATTATAAGAATAAGCATGATGATAACCAGTACTATCTGTATCACTCTGAACGCATTATATTTTCCTTTCCTTACAGAGGTCACCCATTTATGATTCAGTATGTAATGTGAAATAAAAAGCACAAGCATCGCCATACCAATCCACTCATGTGCAGTCTCGCTGAACAGACTATATGGCATAAGAAGAAGCAAACATATCGTCATTCCTATATCTATCAATATTTTTGCTGTAAATCGTTTATTTTTCATATCCTACCTCTTATCTAAAGCATTCATATTGTCTTTATCTGCATATAGTATCCTCCATTTTCACTTCAGCTAAAGTATAACAAAACGAGACTCCATTAGAAGTCTCGTTTTGTTATTCAGTATTAACCTTTAGGTTTCTACTCGCATGTATTCAATTTTTATTTTACCTTGTTAATAGCATTTATCAGCCGCTTAACCTTAGTGGACGGTGTTTTCGAATGAAGAATTCCAAACGGCATAGTATAATTCCAATCTACTGGAATGATTCTAATCAGTGGATGAACACTTTCCCAGCTCTTGAATGCCAGTAATACCTCATTATTGTTTTCGCATCGGTTAAATGCTTCTACATTGTACAGATTAAAGTCTACAATATTGATTTCAGGATGATTTTTCATCATATCATCCCTTAGCATATCGCCATAATAACTCCATCCTCTTTGCATGATCATAAGATTTTCTCCAGCCAGATCATCAAGTGTAATTTTTTCTTTTTTTGCCAGCCTGTGATGAATTGATACCGCCACACAAAATGGTTCTCTTGAAATCTCAGTGCCATCACAGCCTCTGAGTTCAAGCATTGTTTCATCAAAGATTCCAGCTATCACATCAATATTCTTTCCCATATTAGCCAGTATCTCTCTTGCATTCTCCGGTGTATTTTCAAATGTAATCAATTTAAACTTCATCTCCGGATATATTTTCTGTATTTTAGGCCAAAGTTCCACAAAAACTTCCGGTGGCGTCATCGGAGATATTCCAACACGAATGATTTCTTCATTATGATTCATTGCTTCCTGCGCCCGTATCAACGATTCTTTTGAATATTGAATAAGATATTTTGCATCCTGATAGAGCGATTTACCAGCTTCCGTAATAATAAGACCTCTGTGTGTTCGTTCAAATAATTGCAAATCTAAGCTGTTTTCCAAAGAATTTATCTGTTTAATAACCGCAGGTGCACTTATATATAATTCTTCTGCCGCTTTACTAAAACTTCCAGCTTCTACAACGCAGATAAATGTATCAAGTTGTGGATTATACATCATGTAATTCACTCCTCTTTGTGATTTTAAATCATCTGAAATGCTTTCAGTGCCCCAATAATTGCCTCTTCTTTATCTCCTCATAAGTAGCCTTGCTCTCAGCCGCCGTTAAATCCATCTCGTCCATGTCAAGTCTCACATTCACATGATGCTTCGCTTCGTGGAGTTTGGACAATAAACATACCGTCTCCACATGATTTGTGTTCGGAAATTGGTCGATTGCCGCTGCCTTAACCACTTTATACCCCTGCTCCTGTAGCATTTCCAAGTCTCTTGCAAGGCTTGTTGGCTTACAACTTATATATACCATTCGGTCAACGCCAAAGTCGATTATCTTCTGCAATGCCTTTGGATTTATGCCATCACGTGGTGGATCAAGTACGATTAAATCAGGCTTGTCCTGAAGGTCGTCAATTACCTTTAAAACGTCACCGGCTATAAATTCGCAATTATCAAGGTTGTTTAAGCTTGCATTAACTTTTGCAGCTTCAACAGCTTCCTCTATAATTTCAACCCCAACTACTTTTTTTGCAACAGGCGCAAGAATCTGGGCGATTGTGCCTGTTCCGCTGTATAGATCGAATATTAACTTGTCCTTTGTTTCTCCGATATATTCTCTTGCTTTTGAATACAAAACTTCCGCTCCAAGTGAATTAGTCTGGAAAAATGAAAATACTGAAATCTTGAACTTTAAGCCTAAAAGTTCTTCGTAAACATATTCCTGTCCGTAGAGAACTCTTGTCTCATCGCTTTGCACAACATCTGCCAAACCATCATTAATAATATGAATAACTCCGCACAACTTAGCTGACAAATCAAGTGCCTTTATTTCTTCCACCAAACTCATTAAGTCAGCTTTCTTCTCCATTTCTGCATCTGATGTTGTAACAAGAGCAACCAAAAGTTCTTTTGTCTTAGTTGTTCTTCTGACTAACAAGTGTCTTACATAACCTTCGTGACGTAATTTATGATAAAAAGGTAACTCTTTTTTTGCACAGTAATCCAAAACACATCTTAAAATAATATTGTAATCCCTGTCTACAATCTTGCAGTTATCCACTGTTACAATGTCGTGGAAACTGTTTTTCTTATGCATTCCAAGTGCCAAAGGTCCATCCTTAAACTCGTCACCAAAAGAAAATTCCATCTTATTTCTGTAGCCCCACTGCACAGGACTGCCAAGTATTCCCTCAAACTGGTAGTCTCCTTTGATTGCATTGTCAAGAATCCCCTTAACCATGTCTTCCTTAAGTTTCAACTGATTCTCATAACTCATTGTCTGGTAAGAACAGCCACCGCAATCACCGAAATGTGGGCAATTAGGTTCAACATCTTCCATTGGTGATTTTTCAATTATTTCCTTTAATCTTCCCTGAGCCTTGCCTGAACGCTTTTTTGAAACAACAAACTTAACCTTCTGTCCCGGCAATGTGCCTTTTACTGATGCTATTCCGTCTTCACCACAATCAACTTCCCCCTTGTTTGGAAAAGCAATTTTTGTAACTACTCCTGTATATTCAACGCCTTTTTTCATCTTTTCTCCTTTTAAAACAACTTTAGCCCAAACAAAGCAGTCGCCGGATTCTACCAACTACTACTCAGCTTGGGCCACTTTTTGTTGTTTGCTTTTTAATTTTTATTCTTCTTCAAAATCATCTTCATCTTCGTCTTCAAAGAGATCTTCGAAATCATCTTCAAAGTCATCATAATAATCTCTGTTAACGAATCTGTAGATTGCATATGCGGCACCTGCTACTGCTGCTACTGCTGCAATTACTGCCAAAACGATTGCAACAATCTTCTTTGTTTCTTTCTTCTCATCGTCTTTTGTTAAGATTTTTCCAATCTTTACGCCCTTAATTAAATCGTCCATTTCTGTCACCTCGTTTTCTATCTGATTGATAATAGATTCAAAATTTATACTTATTGGTATTATACCAAAAATCAAATATATTTACTACAATTTTTTAAGTTTTGCAAAAGATGCCATCATAACTTTTTGACCTGCTGTGTCAAACTCAACTGTTACCTGATAATCTCTTGGTCCGTCCTCCACGCCAAGCACTGTTCCGTCGCCAAATTTTGTATGATGAACTCTGTCGCCAACGCCATAATCAATGTCTGCCTTTGTTACAACAAACTGCTTTCCAAAGCCCGGCTTAGTTGACGGATTGCCATATGCAGGCTTCTTTGCCATTGTTCTATAAGCGTTTTTGTGTTCATTTGCAGCAAAATTTCTTGAACCGCCGTAAGATGAACCCAAATAGCCTGAGCCACCATGATTTAACGAGCCTTCATAGCCGCCGAAACCACTAAAAGATGGTTTCTTCTCAAAACCTGCTGCAACTCTATCCGTTACATTTTTGCTGTTTACAAGGCTCATTGGAATCTCTTTTACAAATCTTGAAATAATATTGTACTGAGTCTCCCCTCTTACCATTCTACGCTTTGCGTAGCTTATTGTTAGATGCTTCATTGCTCTTGTTATTGCAACATAGCAGAGTCTTCTTTCCTCTTCCAGTTCTTCCGGATCATCTGACATAATGCTCATGTATCCCGGGAATAATCCGTCTTCCATTCCGCAAAGAAAAACATTAGGAAATTCAAGTCCCTTTGCACTGTGAACTGTCATTAAAACAACATAACTGCTGTCTTCATCTAAGTTATCAATTTCTGAAACCAAAGCAACTTCTTCCAAAAATTCTGCAAGACTTGGATTGTCTGTATTCTCCTCGTATTCAGTTACTTTTGTTATTAATTCATCGATATTTTCGATTCTGCCATTGGCTTCATCTGTGTTTTCTGCTGCAAGTTCTGCCACATATCCTGTCTCGTTTAACACTTCGTTAACTAACTCTTTCAAAGACATACTCTGTTGCTGGTCTTTGAAATTCTCAATTAAATCAGTGAATTTTCTTACCTTTGTTGCTGCTCTTTCAAGCCCCGGAATGTTTTCAACTTCAAGCAATGACTCATACAAATTAAAACCGTAAGCTCTTGCAAAATCCTTAGCCTTAGTAACTGTAGTCGCACCAATGCCTCTCTTTGGCACGTTTATAATTCTTTCTACAGCTATGTCATCTGTTGCATTGCAGATAATTCTAAGGTATGCCAAAACGTCTTTGATTTCTTTTCTCTGATAGAAGTTCTGTCCCCCAATGATTTTGTAAGGAATATTTCTAAGCAATAATTTTTCTTCCAATGCTCTGGATTGGGCATTTGTTCTGTACAAAATCGCGTAATCACTATAATCTGCCCTTCCAAAATCCACATTCTCCTTAATTGTTGAGGCTACCATATCTGCCTCTGCGTAAGCGTCTTCAGCCTGATACAAATCTATTTTTTCACCCTGTTCATTGTCACTCCAAAGTGTCTTGTCTTTTCTACCTTTATTGTTGTGAATAACTTCATTTGCCGCATCAAGAATAGTCTTTGTTGAACGGTAATTCTGCTCCAGCTTAACTACCCTTGCATTGTTAAAGTTTTTCTCAAACTGAAGAATATTGGAAATATCCGCACCTCTAAATTTGTAAATTGACTGGTCATCATCACCTACTACGCAAAGGTTCTGATACTTAGAAGCCAGCAGTTTAATAAAAGCAAACTGAGCTCCGTTAGTATCCTGATACTCGTCAACCATAATGTACTTTAATCTTTCCTGATAACTTTCCAAAACTTCAGGACATTTTCTGAACAAATGAACTGTTTTCATTATAAGGTCATCAAAATCCAACGCGTTATTCTTCTTCAAAGCTTCCTGATAATTATTGTAAATTTTTGAAATATTAAGCAATTTAAAATCTGACTGTGCCATCTGGGCAACCTCGCCTGTTGTTACAAGCTTGTTTTTGAAATCAGATATTTTTCCAAGAACTGCGTTCTCCTTATACATCTTTGGATCAAGATTAAGATTCTTGATTACGTCCTTTAAAAGTTTCTTCTGGTCTTCTGTATCGTAAATAGTAAAATCGTTACTATATCCTATTCTGTCAATATATCGTCTTAAAATTCTTACGCAGGCTGAGTGAAAAGTACTTACCCAAACCTGTTCCGCACCAAAACCTACAATCTTATTTACACGCTCACGCATCTCACCTGCCGCTTTGTTTGTAAAAGTTATTGCCATAATGTTGTATGGCTGAACGTGTTTTTCTTCTATTAAATATGCAATTCTATGAGT
>OHPZ01000534.1_pt1 | contig 16375 bp, 9 predicted proteins | sample 1577851 | NCBI WGS metagenome assembly OHPZ01 (sample SAMEA3879507, study PRJEB24766) | human gut metagenome | biome: human-associated habitat; feature: feces | place: USA | collected 1985/1987 | reverse complement strand
GTTCCTTATGCTTTCCACATGAGCTTCTGTAAACCATTGTTGGTGACAACTTAGTTACTGTACCACTTTTGTCTCCCTCACTGTTTAACAATCTGAATAACTCATTTGCACTGGCACTACCCATTTCGACAATTGGACTGTGAACTGTTGTAAGTGGGACTCCATAATACGCACTTAAAGTACTATCATCATATCCGATAACACTTACATCTTCAGGAACCTTAATTCCAACGTCCTGTAATGCCTGAATACATCCCCATGCCATTTCATCATTGGCACAAAACATAGCATCAGGAAGTTTGATTCCACTTGATAACATTGAACGCATTTCACTATATGCTAATGCTTCTTCGTAATATCCTCTTAAAATTATGTCTTCATCAATTGGAAGATTATTTTTTTCCATCATTTCCTTATATCCCTGGAAACGGTGCTTATCATCTCCTGTTTCATTTCCGTGAATATATCCGATTCGCTTATGACCAAGTTTGATTAAATGGTCAACTGCCATTGTTGCCCCAAGCTTATCATCAACTAATACACCTGAAATGTTTTTGTCTTTACTATCTCTGTCAATAAATACCATTGGAATATTGACTGTTGCGATTCTTTTTACATAATCACCTGTCAAATCTTCATGATAAATAATGGCTCCTGCTACACCTGATGCAATAATCATTCTATAAATTTCATCCGGTGAATTATCATTGCTTACGTAAATATTAAGCATATAATTATTTAATTTACACTGTAAATGAATCGCCTGTGTTAATACGTTATAGAAATCACCCTGTAAACTTGTTACAAAAAGTCCTATAGTATTTTTTCTATTAGATTTTAATAATTTGGCATTCATGTTAGGTATATAATGCAGTTTTCCAACAGCTTCTAAAACTTTCTGCTTTGTTTCTTCACTAACAATGTCACCATTGTTAAATACATTTGATACTGTTGAAATTGCTACACCTGCTTCTCGTGCAACATCTTTAATTGTAACCATACAATATTCCTCCCTAGTTGCTTAACCCTTTTTCAATCTTGTTTAAATTCTATTCTCAAATCAATTTCTGATTTGAAATTTTTTTCAATTTTCCTTCAAATTTCTGCTAAACGTTTCAAGCATTTAGTATTTTTAGGCAGGTCACCCAACAGGATGACCTGCCTGATTTTTTCTATCCTTCTTATTAGATTTCTACTGGTAAACTCTTACATAATCAACATAGTAGTAATCTTCCCATGTTGTAACACCGTTTACAGTTCCCTTGTTTGTCCATCCATCTGTTGAAACCTCACCTGCAGCATTTCCACCTACTGCACAGTTTAAAATAAAGAAGAATGGATGATCAAATGCCCAACACTGATCATAAATGCTTGCGTCGTACATTGATGGATCATATAATCCCTTGTTTACTCCGTCAACTGTAAACTGAATATATTTGTCTGTCCAGATAATTCCATAAGTATGATATGTCTCAGCACTCTTAGCCTGTGTTAAACCTGTTGCATAGTTTTTATTACCATGTGACCATGACTGGTTGTTGAATCTTTCGCAATGGATAGTCTGTGGAACTCCACCTGACATAGCTTCCATAATGTCGATTTCGCCATCATATGGCCAACCTCTCTGGTCACCTGTACCATCGCCTAACATCCAACCTGCTGACCATGTTCCTTTTCCACCAGCTGCCTTAGCTCTGATTTCCATCTTACCATACTTAAATGTTTTCTTATTCTTTGTAATAATTCTTGTTGAAGTTACCTTTGATGGAGCGTTGTTACCATTCTTCCATTCCATTCTTGGAATGATAACAAGATTACCGTTTTCTACTTTAGCGTTATCTCCTGCTGTGTAAGTCTGCCATTCCTGATTACCCCAACCGCCATCGCCTGTACCTGTCTCATAAGTCCAGTTATTCATGTCAAGTGATGAACCATTAAATTCATCAGACCATACTAATTTCCAAACCTTAACTGATACAGCCTTTGAATATTTCTTTGAAGTAATTGTTTTCTTTCCTGATTTTCCAAAAGCCTTAACTTTGAAATATGTTGTTCCTGATGCAAGATTCTTAATTGTTGCTGAAGTCTTCTTTGCACCCTTTACTGTTGCTACTTTCTTAAATCCGCTGTTAGCGTTTGTTGATTTGTATACATAGTATCCTTTTACGCCTTTTACCTTTTTCCAAGTAACCTTTGCTGTTGTTCCTGATAAAGTAGCTGCTTTAATTGTTACATTTTTAGGTACTACTGTAACTTTAGAATTCTTTGAACTGCTTCCTACTGTGATTTTAATTTTACATGTACCAATGCCTTTAGCCTTTACAACACCTTTCCTGTTAACAGTTGCAACCTTTTTGTTGCTTGTTTTAAACTTAGCACCTTTCTGCTTTAAGTAAATCTTTTCAGATTTACCAATAGTTAAAGTAATCTTCTTTCCTGAGTAAATTGTAACAGCCGCATTTGCATCTGTACTTGGTGTAATAGTTACAAGAGTAACAACCATAGCCACAACAAGAAAAGCTGAAACTAATTTCTTAAATCCTTTCATTGTTTCCTCCTTTTTTAATAAACATCACGTTCTTTATATATTGGAACCTGCAATGCAGGTCCCACAATTTTTTTATTCTCCGGTAATACCTGTATTTTCAATACCCTGAATGAACTGTTTCTGTACTACCATGTACAATGCCAACAATGGAGCAATTGAAATAAGTGTTGCTGCCATTCGGTTTGCTTCGTTTATTACGTTACCTGTAGCCCCTGTTGAACCATTATCGAATAATGCAAGTTTTGCAGGTACAAGAGTTAATGCATCACCAAGCATTGTGTTTGTTGTATATGTTTCATTCCAGTTAAATACGAATGAAAACAGGAATACAACAAGTATTGTTGAAATTGATAATCTAACTGCAATATGATAGAAAACTCTAAATGAACCGGCACCGTCAATCATGGCTGCTTCATCTAATGACTTAGGTATCATATTAAAGAAGTTAAACGCAATCAAAATTAACATTGTTGAATATGTTCCCTGTCCTAATAATGACATTAGGAACTGTGGAATAATTGTTCCAATAACCTTAAATCCTACAATAGATTCAATTTCCGTAAATACCATAATTCTTGGGATTGTAAGAAGTGGTATTGGTAAAATAAATGCTAAGATTAACATTATGTACCAGAAATTACGTCCCTTAAATGAGTATCTTGATAATGCAAAACCTGTTGTAAGTGATACTGCTGTCTGAGCTAATGCCAACAATGCTGAAAACCAGATTGAATTAAACAATGAGCCGGGCATTTCAAGAGTTTTTATTGCGTTTTTAAAGTTACTAAGTGTAGCATGCTTTGCAATCCATGTTACAGAAGGATCAATTAAGTCTTTAGAAGTCATAATTGCCTTTGAAATCATCTCAAATATTGGCTGTAAGAATACGAATCCAATACAGATAAGTAAAAAGTAAATTGCCACTTTTGCAATAATATTTACTGCCTTTAATCTCTTTAATTTGGCAAAGTTGATTTTCTTTACTGCTGACAAATCAATTTTCTTTGCACTACTATCTTTATTTGCCATATAACTTTGCCTCCTTCTTCTGATGTCTTGCCTGTGAAGCTAATCTCTTCTTCTGCTGCTTTTCCAGCTTCTTTAATTTCTTTTCCTGCTTCTGTCTTGCCTTAATGTCCTTAGGTTTTCTATCCCTGAATATGAGGAATACAATTCCTATCATTACAAGAGCTAACAGGCTGTAAATCCATGCGTATGTAGCTGCGAAACCAAGTCCTGAACTTGTTTCACCTGTCTTTTCTTCGATTAACTTGTATACAGGGTTAATTGAATCATACATACCTAACTGAATTACTGTAAATACTGTGATAATTAATCCAACCTGCTTAATCATTGGAATTGTTATCTTCCACATAATCTGCCATGCATTGGCTGAATCAATCTTTGCTGCTTCATAAATACTTGGGTTAATCTTTTGTAAACCATTGATAAATAATACAATTGGGATACCTGTAAACCAAAGTATAATTGAAAGCTGATCAAATATTCCTGCAAGTCCATTTGCTAATGCAGGTGAGTAACTGTCAATAATCTGCATTATGAAAATATTTGAATAAGCGTTAGTCTGCTGTGTTACTGCCGCAATCTTTTCTGCTGCCTGATCTCCTGCATTCTGTACAGTTAATAACTGTGACATTACAGGACCTGACATGATAATAACCGGCAGGAAGTAGATAGTTCTTAAAATTCCTTTACCTACATTAATCTTACAAAGTAAGTACGCAATAATGAATGATAAAACTACTACTATAAATGTGTAAGGTATAATCATCTTAATGTATGAAAGTAATGCAGGTAAAAATTCCTGGTTACCAACAAATGCATTAATGTAATTGCTTAAACCTATAAACTCAATCTTGTAACCCCAGTTAGTTGAAGCTACTGATGTAAAGCTTAAATAAATTGTAAATACAAACGGGAACAATGTAAAAGCACAAAAGCCTAAAATCCAAGGTGCCATAAACATGTAACCTGATCTATTCTGTCTCTGCTGATAAGTTCTCATTTTTTTCTTTTTAGGTGCTTTTGTTTCCTTTTTCTTTGTAGTATTGGAAGTTTTTGCTGTTTCTACTTTTTCTTCTTTAACTTCTTCTGAAGTTACTTTTGTATTTTCAGCCATTACTTAACACCTCCTTCTACTACTGCTGCGCTGTTTGCTGCAACACTTGTACCATTAACCTGAATTTCATCAGATGTATAGTTTATAATAATTGTCTTCACATCTCCATCCTTTGAATACTGGTTTGCAATTATACCACCATCTGTTTCATTACCATTAGCATCCTTTGATGCTGAAGTTAATTCTTTTCCATTCCAACTATAAACTGTTCTGCTATCCCAGTTATAATTAATAACCTGTGACAATGGTGTATTAACTGTATTGTAAATAGTATTTACTAATTCCTCATACTGTCCAAACTCTGTTGAATAGTAATCTGATGAAGTTGTTGAACCTAATAAGTATGATGGTTTCTGTGTTAAGACAAATGATGGTGAAATGTTGTAATCAATCATTCTTAACATATCTGTCTGTGAATAGAATGAGAAGTTAGCATATGGTGCATAAACTTCCATTGTTCCATTAAGTACCATCTGTAAGAAAGGAACTGTATCTGTTTCATATACATACTGTGATGTTCCTACAGGTGACTGTAAGTAACGGTCTGTATATTTCCATAAGTACTTGTTAGGATTTACAAGGTTTGTCTTTGTTCCGTTCTTCTGAATCTTTGAAATAGCATCCTGATAAAGTTTTACAGTATTCTGAACTGTTGTCTTATTGTCATCACTCTTATAATGGCTTAAAAGAATGTTTGATGCTCCGTCAATTGTAAATGAACCGCTTAAGTCTCCTAAATCTTCATACAAATCTGTAATCCACTGTGCTGTCTTAGCAGGTGTTGCATATCCGTATTCTGTAACAGGAACGTTCTTTGGAAGAACTTGTGACTTATCTACTGAGAGATACTGTGAGTTAATATGCTTTGCTGCAGTTCCATAATAATTAACCATTGTTTCGTTTATTGATGAGAACTCTCTTGAAAATGAAATATCAATTCCCTTTTTAGCGAATTCTGACATTAAACTCTTAAATTCATTCTTCTTTCCAACTGAACTTGAGAACTTAGTGCTGTTAGGTTTTGATAATGTTTCTCCACCTCTCTGCCATCCTATAAGTCCTGTGTTAATATTTTCAATACCATCTTTGTTAAGCTGATTTAAAATATTCTTAACATCTGATGCTGAAGTAACTTCAACTTCCTGTGTTGAGAATACCCCCTTCTTAGAATCTGACATAAGGAAGTCAATTCTAATAGGAATGTTCTTTTCATCAACTGTCTTTTCAGTTAAAACTCCTTCATCAATTAAATGCTGTCTGTATGCCTTAGCCATACCTGTGTAATCAGCTTTGTAACCATTACTGCCGTCACCCTCTAAAAACTGATATGTTAAGTCAATATCAAACTTATTAGGTTTATCCTGTACTTTACGATATGAATCACCTGCCTGGTTTATAACCTGGAAGTATTCAGCGTTGTACTGGAATGATGCATATGCATATGTGTAAGCAATTTCTCCATCAGTTGTTGATGCAGGAGCTGCATTAATTGACATATACTCATCACCCTGATCTGCATAAGCTACAAATGCTGCCTGTGTACCATCACCATGTGAAATACCAAATACCGGCATTGTTGGATTCTTAAGTGGTACAACATCATCTAATGATGAATAGTAGTTAGATTCTGTTGATGGATCTGTTCCATAAACCTTACTATTGTATTCACTAAACTTTGTCTTGTTTTCATTAAATCTGATTAAGCTTCCGCTTCCGTCTGGAACTAAAACATAACCAGGTGTAAGTTCTTTCACTTCTGTCTTAACAAAATCATCTGCATCTTTATCATAGTATTTAAGAATACCACCGCTTGTTCCTAAGAAAGGAGCAATTTCGATACATTTAATCTTGCTAATACAACCTGTAATTTCTTCATAAGGAACTTTAAAGTTAACCTTTCCATTTTCGCCTAAAGTCATATGAACTTTAACGCCTAATTCTTCATCATCAATGTTAAACTTACAATCCAAAACCCATTCGTTTTCACTGCTTCCCTTAGTAAGCTGTGATTCGCCCTGGCTCTTCTTTTCCGGTGCTGATGATGCTCTCTGTGTTGTCATTGAATCTCCTGAGCCTTCAAAATATTCAACTGTTACAAGAGAATTGGCAAAGGCTGTATACTGGCTACTGTTAAATGATGAATCAACACAGTTTGCCATTTCTTTTACTTCTGCTATTGTCATATTCTTTTCTTTAGCATAGTCTTTAAGTTCTGTATTATCACCGCTTTCCTTAGCATCTGTAATAATATCTCTTGCTTCCCATGCTTCATTTAAGAAAGGAACGTCTACGCCTGTTTTCCAAACATATCCTGTTTTTGTATTTTCGATTGCTAAGATATCTCTGTCTTCATAGAAAAGATATTTGTAATCTCCTATTGTGCATAATTCTTCGTAAGCATTTGAATACTTTAATGAAGATTTTGCAACATCAGGTACAGGTCTTGTATCTCTGTTAGTGTTAATGAATGCAGCGCCAACTGCTACACAAAGTGAAAGGACACATAAGAGACATACAATGATTGCTGTTGCTTTAAATTTATTCTTTTTAGCTGCCTGTAACATTTCTTATTATCTCCTTTCCTACTGTGATTAAGAAGTCGTATAACTGTTCCCACATAATAATTACTACAAGAACAACTATAGCCGCAATTAACATAAATACTGCTGTAATAATAAGGCTGACTACTGTCTGTTTAAAGTCATAGTCATGAACTGTTGAAAGTCCTTCAAATATTACTGCGATACTCCAAATACCACCGATCATCATAATAACTGTCAAGATAAATGATTCGTTATATGTTAATTGGTATGACATAATTGTTGTAACAATCATGCAAATCATTAATGGCATAATACCATATGCAGGAATCATATATACCTGCTTTAATGTTCCGTCACCATCTGTAATTGATGTAACAAGGAAGTTACATACGATGAAGAGAATTAAGATAGCAAAGAAACCAACTACTACGGCTCCCATATCCATATCTTCAACGCTTGTATACTGATAAATAAATCCTTTTCCTGTCTGATAAATCATATATACTGCAAAGAATGCTACATAAATAATTGTTGCTGCAATCATTGAACCGTTCTTTCCAACTCTTATATCATAATATCTGTCAATTGGATGTTTAGCACACTTAAATGCATAACCGATTTCTCCAATTACAGGAAGTTCTTTTAGTTTAGTTCCAAACTGTTTTCTCTTAGTTCTTAAAACTTTCTTCTTATCAACAAGTTTAATAACTATACTCAAAACAATTAAGATAATTACAACTGTTAATACAGCTCCCAGGTCCTTCTGGATGCCTTTATTTCTAACTTCCCAGAAAGCATCTGAATAACCACTTCTGTTTCCGGCAATTTCAAAATGTTCCATTGCCTTATCATATTCTTCATCATTATAATAAGCTTTTGCAACACCGTTATGTGCCAAAACTGACATCTGGTTTAATCTTAATACGTAATTCCAATCTTTAAGAGCATCTGTGTAATCACCGTTTTCATATTCCTGTAATGCTTTATAAATTGTTGTTGCGTATTCTGTTGGTGTAAACGACTGGATAAATCCCTTCTTACCATCTGCTGTCCAAATGTTTCCATTGTTATCAACAGCAATTGTTGTAAGTGATGAGAACAAACCTGACACGTCATTGTTACCTGCCTTTTCACCAAGGCAGAAAATCAACTCTCCGTCTCTTGTATATACATATATATATCCCTTTGAGTCAGATGCATAAATAATTCCATTTGAATCTGCTATTACATCTGTAAATGCATCCGATGAAGCAATAACATTTTTAAATAAGTTTGTTCCATTTGTACTATGTTTCTTTAAAAGGTCCGTTCCCTTACCCATACATGTTGAATAAGCTGTTCCTTCTGCATCAACAAAAACGTTTGAGAATGTTGATGGTAAAGTATTTAACAAAGTTGAGTTTTTCTCCTGTTCCTTTGTATAAATAATTTTAAGGAAAACCTGCTGTGGTGTAAGTTTAGATTTATTTGATGCGAAATATCCTAAAAATTCACCTGAGTTAGCAAGCTGAATAATACCTGCGTAAACACCTTCTGAAACTATGTAAAGATTGTTACCACTATCAACTGCTACCTTACTTGGTTCGTAGTTTGTATCTGCGAAGATTGGTGCTGTTGGTCTGTCATAACGTCTTACAAATTCATATTTTGTTTCGTTAACTTTCTTGAATCTGAATACTGTCTTGGCTCCTGTATCAGCTATATAAACTTCACCACTTTTTGTAAGAAAAATTCCCTTAGGTGAGTTAAAACCTTCAAAATCTTTTGAGCCAACAGTATCTTTATCAATCTGAGTTACTACTTTTTCATCATCCAAATTATAAACGAGAACTCTTGCATTACCTGTGTCAACGATATATGCATTATTTTCATCATCTATAATCATATCTTCCGGATCGGATAATCCGAGGTTTGTTATAGTTCTGTCTGGTAAGTAAGCATCCTGTGTTCTAACTAACTCCCCTTCGTCATCAAGTGTATATGAATAACTTGTTGCCTGAGAAGCTGCTACAGGAAGAACAGACATCACTACAAATATCAGTGCCAGGAACAGCACTAATGATTTTTTCAATAATTTTTTCATGTGCCCTTCTCCTTACTTGATACCTGAACTTGCCATTGTGTTCATAACCTTTGACTGCATGCAGATGAAAATAATCAAGTTGGCTGCCGCAACCATACCTGATGCTGCCACTGCATTGTTTGTGCCAATAGAGTTTACATAATATGTCAATGTTCTTAATGCTTCGTTAGTAATATAGTTGTTTGATGTTTCTACGTTGCTCCATACCTGCTGGAATGTTAAAACGACAGATGTTGCAAGAGCCGGTTTTGTTAATGGGATGATAATCTTTCTTAAGATTGTTGCATCTCCTGCTCCGTCAACTACCGCTGCTTCAATAAGTGCATCAGGTATTCCGTCTACGAACTGCTTAACCAGGAATAAACCTACAGGCATGGCAATAAGTGGAAGGATATGTGCAAACCATGTATTGTATGCACCAATTTTTACTATAATTAAGTATCTTGGGATTGAAACCGCTGTGGCTACGAACATAAGAGCCATCTGGTTGATTTCCCATAAAGCACCTTTAATCTTGAATTTCTTCTTTGAGAAAACATAAGCTGCCATAATTGTAATCAATAAGTTAAGAACTACTGTAAGCACAGTAACTATCATTGAGTTCAAGAAGTATCTTGACATTGGAATACCTGTAGAACCTGCTAAGTTCATAAGATTCTTAAAGTTGTCCAATGTTGGGTTATGTGCAAAAATAGTTGGTGGAAATTTAAACAACTCACCAAGTGGTTTAAAAGCGTTTCCAATAAGGAATACTACCGGAAGGATCATAAATATAGAAAGCGGAAATGCTATAATATGAAACTTAATCTGGCCGCTTGAAAATCTTGTTGGGTTAATTCTGTTACCTTGAAAATTTGCCATTTATGTATCCTCCTTTCTAATATTCATCTTTTTCTGTAAATAACTTGTTTGCTACTTTACTACAAATCCAAACTAAGCAAAGCAATGCAACTGATACCGCTGATGCATATCCCATTTCGTATCTAACGTAGGCATAATCATCAATGTGGTTAGCAATTAACTGACCTGCATAATCCGGTGTAGGGTTTGCTCCTGCCAATGTTACACCAATCCAACCCATGTTAAATGCGTTTACAATAGACATAACCGCACCGAACAACATCTGTGGCTTCATTGAAGGAACTGTAATATAAATAATTTCCTGGGCTCTATTTTTAATACCATCCACATAAGCTGCTTCGTATAATTCCTGGTCGATGTTCATAATACCTGAAAGCATTGATAAGAAACCAATACCCATTGATGACCACAACGATATAAAAATCATAATCTGCATAAAGTAATCAGATGATATCAACCACTGAATAGGCTGATTTATTAATCCCAGTTTCTGTAAATATGCGTTTGCCAAACCTGTCTGGTCACCTGAGAAGATTGTCTTCCAAATAACCTGAATCATTAACTGACCTACCATTGAAGGTGTGTACATTGCTAACGCATATAGTGTTCTTGCTCTAGGTGTTACCTGAGCAAGAATCCATGCCATAAGGAATGATAATGCGTATCCACCAACACCGACTACGATAGCGTAAAGCACAGTGTTAGGTAATACATATTTCATAAATACCTCATCGCCTGTAATCAAAGTGATGTAGTTGTTAAGTCCTGCAAAAGTTGGAGTATTAATTACATCAAAATATGTAAATGATAATCCGATTGCAATAATAATAGGTAATAAGATAAATGTAAAAAACAATAATCCGTAAGGAAGGAACAGAACAAAAGCATGAAAACCTTCAGTTTCTGTAAACTTTTTATTGCTCTTTATCTTTGCCGGCTTAGCCGGTTTTGTTGCAATGTCTTTAGTTGCTTCCACTCTGTGTTACCTCCTCTCCTTTATCTGCTTTTGCATTATCCTGATTCTGTTTAATCCAATCATATCCACGAAGTTTGAAATCTTTTATAAGTTTTCCATTTTCATCGTAAAATCCTAATTCTTTCATCTTTCTTACAATTTCTTTGTTAACATCGTTCTTTGCCTCATCAACTGCTACCTGTGCTGATGTACCGTCGAATACCATCGATGTCCAAATATTAGAAATTGTTCTTTCAAGTAAGTACTGACCAGGAGTTCTTGTTACATCAGTTACCTGATTAATCTGCTTTAATACAACCTGCTTGTCAGCTTCAGCCATTGGATTGTTGTGAAGAGCTGCCATATTGGCTGATAACCAGAAATATGTCTTACCATATGTTGAACGTAATGTGTATGTGTATTCTGTCTGAACATCTTTGCTTGTCCACCATTTAAGGAATTCCCATGAAGCTTCCTTCTTTTCAGAATTCTTAAAGATAACTCCACCTGTTCCGTTAGCAACAAACTTTCTGTTAATTGTTCCATCTTCCTGTTCTGTTCCAAGATATTCGGCAAGTTTCCACTTACCGTCCAATTCCTGAGCACCATTCTTAATTAATGTATAATCTTCCATACCTACAATACCAATTGGTAATGTTGAGTATCTAAATGAGTTAAAGAAGTTCTGTACTGATGTATCAAGAGAGTATTTTGTAAACAAATCTCCTAAAAGCTGAAGTCCTTTAACTGCGTTCTTTGAATCAATACCTGTTGTTACAAGACCATTTTCATCCTGTGTATAAAGTTCTCCATTATTCTGAAGCATCATTGGTGATGTCTGGTAGAACCATTTGTATCCTGAAACACCTGCTGAAATATTATGATAGAAGTTCTTACCATATCTCTGGAGAGTTGGAAGAATGTCTATCAATTCATTCCATGTTGAAGGGCATTTAAGTCCTAACTGATCAAAGATATCTGTTCTGTAAACAACTGCATTAAAGTCTGTTGTTTCAGGAATTGCGTACATTCCTTCATTATATACATATGAAACAAATGATCCTGTCGGGAATCTTCTTGCTACTGTCCAGAAATCATCAAACTGTGATAAATCATATAAAGCACCACGGCTTGACAAATCAAATGGTACATATGAAGCAAGTCCTAAAGCAATGTCCGGTGTTTCATCTGCCGCAATTGCCAATGTCAACTTGTTTACATCAGGCATTGTTGCTACCTGAACTTTAATATCTTTTCCTGTTTTTTCTTTATAATAAGGAACAAATTCTGTATCAGCCATCTTCTGTAATAAATCTACGTGAGTAATAGCTCTGTTAACCCAGATAGTAATTGTGTCCTTATCTTTGTCAGATACACCTGTTGAGTATTTTGAAGATGTAAATGTATTGGTTAAAGTTCTAATTGACGTCCATAATGAGCTTGCCCATGATGCATTAGGACTTTCTAATTCACTCTTGTCTCCGTACACATAAATTCTATCAAGTGTAAAATCATTTGATGTTACTTCTGTTGTGAAGTTGCTTAATGAAACGAGGATTGAGTTTTCTGCACCTGTTAAGTCTGCTGTATGAAGAGCAATGTCATCCGGATACTTCTTCATATTCTTGATAAACTGTTCTGCTTCATCTAAGTAAGCTAAAACTGCACCACTGTTTCCACCTTCTGAATAATCCTGAAGTAAATATCTGATATGCTGAATTACTGTTTCATAAGCATTTAAATATTTTGGAATTTCAGGAATGTATTTTGTCATCTTCCAGTTTCTTTCAGTATCTACATCGCTACCTGTAATCTTTGTGATTTCCAACTGGAAGTTTGTGATATGTTCCTGTAAAAGTAATGCATATCTGTATGCTTCCATAATTGGTTCATTTTCCTGCTTGATTGTGATTGTGTGAGTTCCTTCTTCAAAATAGAAATTGTAGTTGTTTCCATTTGAATCCTTAAGAGTTTCATTAGCATATCCTGATGAAACCGGATTAAACTTATAATTATACATTTCCTTAAATGGAACCTGACCGTCAATCTTAATTGTTTCAAAAGTATCGAATTCTTTCTTTCCATTATTATAGTGGAAAGCTAAGTTGTAATTTCCTGACTTCTTTACTTTGAATGTATATGTAACTTCATTACCTGCTGCACTCCAGTGCAAAGTATTTAGTTTTTCTGTATCTATGTTGAATCTTGTAAGTGCTGTTGTGACCTTTGTGCCATATATTGCATCTGTAGAATTCTTTTCTGAATAATAAACAGCATCAATCTGTAATGCTTCTTCCTTGTCTGTTACTAATTCTGCATCACTATGCTGTGCAGCATATTCTTCATATGAAATTGTATCATCCGTCGCTGCCTTTACTGTCAGCTTGCCTAAAGCCAATCCTCCTGAAGATACATTTTCAAGCGAAATTGTGTTTTCACCCTCTTTTAAATAGAAAGTAAGTGGTTTGCTTGATACGTAAGTATTATTGTAAATATTTGTATTAACCCATTTCTGAATTCTTGACTGGCTAGGAGCCATTTCATCTCCATAGCTGTCTTTTGGAAATTCTTTCTGATCATCACTTCCGATATATTTGTCCTGGTCAACATCTGTCCAATGAATTGGTAATGCTATAGTATTAGTTTCTGAATACTGATGTTTTCCATTAACTTTTGCGCTAACAGTATAATCTGAAAGCGAATCACCAACAGAAATATAATCTACATTTAATGTATATAATCCTGCTTTTTCTACATTTACTTTATAGTTAGCTGATTTCTGATATTCTAATTCAATCATTTTATCAGAGTATGTTTTTACATCCTCTGGTAGTTGGTTGTCTTCATTGTTGTTTTCTTCATAATACTTAACCGAATCCACTCCGTTAGTTAACGTAGCCTTATGCTCCCCTTCTCCGGCTTCAGTATTCTTTTTTATAAAGTCTGTATAATATACGTCAGCTTCTTCGCCATCCTCAAGATATGCATTTGCCAATAAATCATATGCTTTATTAAACTTATCACTATCTACATCTTTTACATAAGTTGCTTTTGTTTTGAATGCAAACTGGAAAAGACCTATAGCTGCAACAATGACACATAGTATTCCAATTACAATTGCGATAATCTTCTTTTTCATTGTTGTCCTTTCTATTTGTTATAAAAGCGGAACTGCTTTTTGCAGTTCCGCAATTATTATTTGATTTAATCAGTCATTTTCAATCTTATTTGTTGTCAGATGTGAATTTTGACTTATCAAAGTTGTAGTTTTCAACTAACTTATCCTGTAACTGTTTTGTAGCTGTTTCGATACGTTTGTTGATTGTTGTGTTCCAATCTGATAATCTGGCTTTAACTTTGTCTCCCCAGTCCTTATCAGTCATCCAAGCACCTGCAACTTCTTCATTCCACATATTGTTCCATTCATAAAGAACATCTGTTGTTTCACCCTTTTCAGTAATCTTACTTGTCCAGCACTTGTCAATGTAATCCCATGATTCATTGTTTTCCCAAAGTTTTAAGATTTCTTTCCAGCCTTCTTTATCTTTGTATGTCTTATGTGCTGGAAGGTTGTTCCAGATATCCATCTGCTTTTTGTATGTATCGCCAGTTACTACAGGGAATGAATCTCCTGCTGCTGATTTTTCAGCACCGTTGTCAGTCCACTTCTGATCGAAGATAGCCTGCTTAGCTTCTGTACTTGCTGTCCAGTATGTAGCGAATGTATATGTAGCTTTAAGTTTTGCTTTTTCATCATCGTTCCATTCTTTGTTTCCGTCATCAGCTGCATAGTTGTGAATACAAATTGGATCCATAACTACCTTGATTGTATTTCCACAGTAATCTGTTGATGGGAATGGATAAATATCCCAATCCTTTGAATCAATGTATGATTCGCTTTCCTTAGCTGATTCATCAGCACCTGCTGTTAAGTACCAAGGATCTGTAATGTTTGTTAAACATCTGTTGTTACAGAAGTAATACCATGAGTAAGTCTTGCTTTCAATCTTAATATCTTTTGAAAGTGTTCCTGCACCTTCAGCAACGTCGATTGTTGAAGCAGCCCATTTTGGAATGTAGCTTAACAATGACTTAACTTCATCGCTGTCAAGATCAACTGTACCTTTTTCTTTAATCTGCTTATTAATTGTTGTTGTTCCCATATTAATGATATTAACAGGTGTGCTCTTGTCACCCCAGAAGCTTGTGTTGTCTGACTTTGTGAAGAATCTTGTATATTCATCAATTGTCCAGTCAGGATCAGGAACGTTAATGTTCTTGCTTTCTGCTAAAGCTTTGTTTACCCAAATACCCCAAGGGATTGAGAATGATGGTAATCCACCCTGGAAACCGTAGTAGTTAAGGTTACTCATAAGGTTTTCATTGTATGCCTTATATGTTTCATCATCAGAGAATACTGATAAGTCTGCTGCAAGACCTTTCTTAATGTCATTTGTTACGCTAGTTGATGCCCAGATATCAGGGTACTTACCATATTTAGCCTTAAATGATGTCATTTCCTGTTCCCACTTTGGTGTTCCTGGCTGATCAGGGTCACCAGTCTTTGCCCAAAGATTAATCTTTATATTAGGATATAATTTCTTAAACTGTTTTGCTACTGCATAAACCTGAGCCACATTCTGTGATGTAAGCTTGTCTGTTGACAAATCCATGCCTCCGATATCTTCGTAATATTTGCTATCACCTGACCAAGTCATAATAGAAATATCTGCTGTTGTGTCTGAAGCCAAACCAGTTGTAAGACCAATCTTTGTTGTTGAGTCTTCACCTTTCTTTCCTTCGTTCTTAGATTTGCCGCCACATCCTGTAAGCACCATTGATGCTCCAAGAACGGCTGTTAATGATAAAGCTAATGCTTTACGGCCAAATTTTTTCATCATATTTTTCCTCCTTACTATTTTGATAAAATCATTTCACCTACATTAGAATTCACATAGTGATTTCCTTAAAGCTTATTCTAGCACAACAATATGTACAAATCAACAATTAAAAACGATTTTTCATTTCTTTTTCTTGTATACTTTTCACATTTTAAAATATTTTCCTTCTTAAGTCCTTCTATTTTTTTGACTATTTTATACAATGAGTTTTTGTTAAGTTATTCACAATAGCTATATTTTGTTGGTTTTTTGCCCATTATACCGTATGTTGTGCTTTTAAAATCGTTTTTAAGTTCCATTTTTTGTACTCATAAATTCTTGATTTTTCTTTATAAAATCGGCAC
>OHPZ01000523.1_pt1 | contig 16720 bp, 6 predicted proteins | sample 1577851 | NCBI WGS metagenome assembly OHPZ01 (sample SAMEA3879507, study PRJEB24766) | human gut metagenome | biome: human-associated habitat; feature: feces | place: USA | collected 1985/1987 | reverse complement strand
GTACTTTTTACAGTTATTCTCTTTAGTAGTGCACAGGCGCAAACCACTGCCCACAAATTTGAGGCGGGCAAGAACACATTCCTGCTTGATGGAAAACCATTTGTAGTGAAGGCGGCTGAATTGCATTACACCCGTATCCCACAGGCTTACTGGAGTCATCGCATAGAGATGTGCAAAGCATTGGGAATGAATACGATTTGCATTTATATTTTCTGGAATATCCACGAACAGGAAGAAGGAAAGTTCGACTTCTCCGGGCAGAATGATATTGCCGCTTTCTGTAAACTTGCGCAGCAACATGGAATGTACGTCATTGTCCGTCCCGGTCCGTATGTGTGTGCGGAATGGGAGATGGGAGGACTTCCCTGGTGGCTGTTAAAGAAAAAAGACGTAGCTTTGCGCACGCTTGATCCTTATTACATGGAACGGGTAGGCATTTTTATGAAAGAAGTCGGTAAGCAACTGGCTCCGTTGCAAGTGAATAAAGGAGGAAATATTATCATGGTTCAGGTGGAGAACGAGTATGGCTCTTACGGAACCGATAAACCATACGTTTCTGCCGTGCGTGATTTGGTACGTGAATCCGGTTTTACCGATGTGCCTCTGTTTCAATGTGACTGGAGCAGTAACTTTACCAATAATGCACTCGACGATTTGATTTGGACTGTGAATTTCGGAACTGGAGCTAATATCGACCAGCAGTTTAAGAAACTGAAAGAACTTCGTCCCGAAACTCCATTGATGTGTAGTGAGTTCTGGAGCGGATGGTTCGACCATTGGGGACGGAAACACGAAACACGTCCTGCAAAAGATATGGTACAGGGCATCAAGGATATGCTCGACCGGAATATCTCTTTCAGTCTCTATATGACTCACGGAGGAACGACTTTCGGACATTGGGGTGGTGCCAACAATCCTGCCTACTCCGCTATGTGCAGTTCTTACGACTACGATGCCCCGATCAGCGAAGCCGGATGGACGACAGAGAAATACTATCTCCTCCGCGACCTGCTGAAAACGTATCTTCCTGCCGGTGAAGCACTGCCGGAAGTTCCTGCCGCAATGCCGGTCATTGAAGTACCCGAATTTCATTTTACCAAAGTAGCTCCACTTTTCTCCAACTTGCCGGATGCCAAGCAGTCGGTGGATATTCAGCCGATGGAGCAATTCAACCAAGGGTGGGGAACAATCCTGTACCGTACCACATTGCCCGAAGCAGTAACCTCAGGCACTACATTGAAAATCACCGAAGTGCACGACTGGGCACAAATCTACGCCGACGGCAAGCTGCTGGCCCGCCTCGATCGCCGCAAAGGAGAATTTACCACTACCTTGCCGGCTTTGAAGAAAGGTACGCAACTGGATATTCTGGTAGAGGCGATGGGCCGTGTCAACTTTGATAAGTCCATCCACGACCGGAAGGGAATCACCGAAAAGGTAGAACTCCTTTCGGGCAATCAGGTGAAAGAACTGAAAAACTGGACTGTATATAACTTCCCCGTAGACTACTCATTTATCAAGAACAAGAACTACAAGGATACGAAAATATTACCGATTATGCCTGCTTACTATCGGTCATCTTTCAAACTCGATAAAGTAGGCGACACTTTCCTCGACATGAGCACATGGGGCAAAGGTATGGTATGGGTGAACGGTCATGCGATGGGACGTTTCTGGGAAATCGGTCCCCAGCAGACACTCTTCATACCGGGCTGCTGGCTGAAAGAAGGTGAGAATGAAATCCTCGTCCTCGACCTGAAAGGTCCGACGAAAGCATCAATCAAGGGTCTGAAGAAACCGATCCTCGACGTACTCCGCGAGAAAGCGCCGGAAACACACCGCAAGGATGGCGAAAAGTTGAAACTGACAGGAGAAAAGGTTGCGCACGAAGGAGCCTTCACGCCGGGCAACGGCTGGCAGGAAGTACGTTTCGACGCTCCGGTAAAAGGACGTTTCTTCTGTCTGGAAGCACTCTCTCCGCAAGCCAATAACAATATTGCCGCTATTGCAGAGTTCGATGTGCTGGGAGCCGACGGCAAACCCGTATCCCGCGAACATTGGAAAATCCGTTATGCCGATAGCGAAGAGACACGCAGCGGAAACCGTACGGCGGATAAGATATTCGACTTGCAGGAATCCACTTTCTGGATGACCGTTGACAATGTCGCTTACCCCCATCAACTGGTAATCGACCTGAGCAAAGTGGAAACAGTGACGGGCTTCCGTTATCTGCCCCGTGCCGAAAAGGACTTTCCGGGCATGATTCGTGAATACCGCGTCTATGTGAAACCGTCTGATTTCAAGTATTAAACCAATAATAAGCCAATATCGGCCTTTTGATAATTTTATAAATAAGCATTTACTCTCAAATGAATATGAAAAAATATACTTTACTCCTGGCACTCCTTTTAGTAGGAGTGCTGACAGGATACAGCCAGCAGTCTGCCTACCTGTTTGTCTATTTCACCGGAAACAGGATGAGTGAGGAAGCCATCCGGATGGCTGTCAGCCCCGATGGATACAACTACTATGCATTAAACGGAAACCAACCGGTCATCGATTCCCGTGAAATCAGTTCTACGGGTGGAGTGCGTGACCCGCACATTCTTCGTTGTGAAGACGGAAAGACATTTTACATGGTCGTAACCGACATGGTCTCCGGCAACGGATGGAGTTCCAACCGTGCCATGGTACTGTTGAAATCGAAAGATCTCGTCAACTGGACCTCCAACATCGTGAATATCCAGAAGAAATACCCGAATCAGGAAGATTTGAAGCGGGTATGGGCACCGCAAACTATTTATGATAAAGAAGCGAAGAAATACATGGTCTACTGGTCAATGCAGCATGGTAATGGCCCGGACATTATTTATTACGCATACGCTAACAAAGATTTCACCGATATAGAAGGAGAACCCAAAACTTTGTTCCTCCCGAAGAATGGCAAATCCTGTATTGACGGAGACATCATTTATAAAGACGGACTTTACCACCTGTTCTATAAAACGGAAGGAGACGGCAATGGAATTAAAAAAGCAACCACCGCCTCCCTGACTTCCGGACAATGGACAGAATCGGAAGATTATAAGCAACAGACGAAAGAAGCTGTAGAAGGTGCCGGCATCTTCCCGCTGATAGGTACGGACAAGTACATCCTGATGTACGATGTATATATGAAAGGCAAGTATCAGTTTACGGAAAGCACCGATTTGGAGAATTTCAAAGTCATAGACAATGCCATTAGCATGGACTTCCATCCGCGCCACGGCACCGTAATGCCGATTACTGACAAGGAACTGAAACGCTTGTACAAGGTCTACGGAAAGCCCGACAAGATGTAAAGCCATCAGATGCACCATCTAATATCCCATAAATAAATACCATGAAAAAACTCCTGTTGTTCATTTTGCTTGTCTGTGCAACAGTACAGGCCTATTCGCAAGAATACCCGAAAGTCGTTTTATCGGGTGACTATCCGGACCCTTCTGTCATGCGCGATGGCGAGGATTATTACATGACTCATTCTCCTTTTTACTACGCTCCCGGATTCCTCATCTGGCACTCCCGTGACTTGATGAACTGGGAACCCGTCTGCCGTGTAATGCCCGAATACGAAGGCTCTGCAATGGCGCCCGACTTATTGAAGTACAAAGGAAAATACTACATCTATTATCCGGCCAAAGGAACAAACTGGGTGATCTGGGCAAATGACATCAAGGGCCCGTGGAGCAAACCCATCGACCTGAAAGTGAGTGGCATCGACCCCGGACACATAGCCGATCAGGAGGGGAACAGATATTTATATGTTGACAAAGGAGAAGTCATCCGACTGACGGACGACGGACTGGCCACCATCGGCCAAAAACAGAAAGTGTACGAAGGCTGGCGATATCCCAATCACTGGGAAACGGAATGTATGTGTCTGGAATCGCCGAAGCTGAATTACCATAATGGTTATTATTACCTGACTTCCGCACAGGGAGGAACGGCCGGTCCGGCAACAAGCCACATGGCAGTTGCCGCCCGTTCGAAGAGTGTCACCGGACCGTGGGAAAATTCTCCCTATAATCCGGTAGTGCATACCTATAGTGCCCATGACAACTGGTGGTCGAAAGGACACGGCACACTGATCGACGATGTGAACGGCAACTGGTGGATCGTATATCATGCCTATGCCAAAGGCTATCACACCCTGGGACGCTCCACCCTCATCGAACCGATTGAATGGACCGCCGATGGATGGTATCGTACCAAATCCACCGCCACTCCCATCAAGACCGATCCGTCCATCAAACACGGACTCAGCCTCTCGGATGACTTCGAAGGACCGGAACCGGGACTCCAATGGACTTTCTGGAAAGAATATGCCCCTCAGTCGCTCAGCTTCAAGAAACAGACCTTATGGATAGATGCGAAAGGAAGTACCCCTTCCGATGCCCGCTTACTGCTGGCCACCGCCGAAGACAAGAATTACGAAACACAGGTGGAAGTCAACGTAGGCAAGGGTAACACAGCCGGACTTCTTCTATATTACAGCGAAAAGGCATACGCTGGAGTCGTGTCTGACGGAAAGAACTTCACTATCTACAGAAACGCGGAAAACAGCTTTACCCTCCCTAACAAGTTGGGCAAACGCTTCCTCGCCAAAATACAGAATCAGGGAAACAGTGTCCGGCTGGCAGTCAGCAAAGACGGTAAGGAATGGACTACGCTGGTAGAAAACATGGATGTATCTCAGTTGCACCATAACAATTACGGCGGCTTCTACGCTTTACGCATCGGACTGCTCTCCTCCGGAAAAGGCAGCGCCGGCTTCCGTCAGTTTCGTTACCGCAACGCCATCCCGCAGGAAAAGGACATGGGGGCTTACTTGATGGTCTTCCATAAAGACGAAACGCACAGCCTTTACATGGCCGTCAGTGACGACGGATATACATTTACGGCCTTGAACGATGGCAAACCGGTGATCGCCGGAGATACCATCGCCCTGCAAAAAGGCATCCGTGACCCGCACATCTTCCGCGGTCCGGACGGAGCTTTCTACCTTTCCATGACCGACCTGCACATCTATGCGCAGAAAGACGGCTTCCGTGATACCGAATGGGAACGTGACGGAAAAGAATACGGCTGGGGAAACAATCGCGGACTCGTACTGATGAAATCGTGGGACCTGATCAACTGGAAACGTACCAATGCCCGTTTCGACCTGTTGTCGGCAGGCTTGGGTGAAGTCGGCTGCGTATGGGCGCCCGAAGTGGCTTACGATGACAAGAAAGGCAAACTGATGATTTACTTCACCATGCGTTTCAAGAACGAGGCGAACAAACTGTACTATGTCTATGTCAACGATGACTTCGACCGGATAGAGACACTCCCGCAAATCCTCTTCGAGTATCCCAACGAGAAAATATCGGCTATCGACGGCGACATCACCAAGGTAGGCGACCGGTATCGCATGTTCTACGTTTCGCACGACGGAGGCGCCGGAATCAAACAGGCTGTATCAGACCGCATCAACGGTGATTACGAATATGACCCTCGCTGGTACGACTTCGAACCCAGGGCCTGCGAAGCTCCCAACCTCTGGAAGCGTATCGGAGAAGACAAATGGGTATTGATGTATGACGTCTACGGCATCAACCCCCATAACTTCGCTTTCATCGAAACTTCCGACTTCGTGAATTTCAAGAACCTGGGACGTTTCAACGAAGGAGTGATGAAGACGACTAATTTCTCGTCGCCCAAACACGGCGCGGTGATCCATTTGACAAAAGAAGAAGCCGCCAGACTGAGAAGTCATTGGGAAAACAGAAAATAACAGAGTATCAGACCTTTTTTAGTGAATACGTACTCTTTTTTGCAGAGATCTTATATTATAATTTATACCATGAAACATTTACTTCTACTATTTAGTGTATTACTACTATCATTGCAGCCGGCCGCATTTGCCGCAATGCATGAAACGACTGCTACTCCCGATTCAGTATCCCTTTTTGCTTACGCCACCCAAGGTGACGACGGCCGTAGCGGACTCCGCTTTGCATGGAGCATGGACGGGAAACATTGGTTTGAAATAGGACAAAACTACGGCTATCTTCGTTGCGATTACGGCCGTTGGGGATCGCAGAAGAAGATGCTCGATCCGAATCTGAAACAACTCCCCGGCGGAGAATGGCTCTGTGTCTGGAAGTTGAACGACCACGACGGATACGGTCAGGCCAGATCAAAAGACCTGATCTACTGGGAAGCCCAGCAATATCCCCGTACGACTTCCGATTTTGAAGGAACAAGAGTCAAAGCAAAGATTGCCGGACACGAAGAAACGGGAACCGTCAGCCAAGTGCCCTGGTCGGTAGTGGACGGACTGACCCGAACGTACGAACGGAACCAATACCGTAACTCCCTGTATGGCGAACGCCCTGTACAGGATAAAGAACGCTTTGCCGGACTGAAACCGATCAAAGCCACCGTCACAGCACAACCGGAAGAAACAAAAGAAATCAGCGATTTATTGATGGGTATCTTCTTCGAAGACATCAACTACTCCGCCGACGGCGGCCTGTATGCCGAACTGATCCAGAACCGGGACTTCGAATACGACCCGTCCGACCGTGAAGGGGACAAGAACTGGAACAGCACCCATTCATGGAAGCTGGAAGGAGAAAACGCCACCTTTACCATATCGACTTCGGACCCTATCCATCCGAACAATCCGCATTATGCCGTCTTGAAGACGAACCAGCCGGGAGCCGCTCTGACCAACACCGGTTTTGACGGAATCGCCCTTAAAGCAGGCGAGAAATATGATTTCTCCTTGTTTGCCCGTATCCCGGAAGGCAGCAAGTCCGGAAAACTACTGGTACGCCTCGTAGATGCCGACGGCACCGTACAGGGTGAAACGACAGTTACCGTCTCTTCCCGTTCGTGGAAAACGTATAAAGCAGTGCTGACAGCGAAAGCGTCCGCCGATACCCGTCTGGAACTTCGTCCGCAATCGGCAGGTGAAATCGAACTGGATATGATTTCTCTCTTCCCGCAGAATACATTCAAAGGCAGAAAGAACGGTTTGCGTGCCGACCTTGCCCAGACGCTCGCCGATATGCACCCGCGCTTTGTCCGTTTCCCCGGAGGCTGCGTGGCTCACGGAGACGGTTTGAAGAACATCTATCAATGGAAAAACACCATCGGATCGCTGGAAGCCCGTAAACCTGCCCGTAACCTTTGGGGATATCATCAGAGCATGGGACTGGGTTATTATGAATACTTCCAGTTCTGCGAAGATATAGGTGCGGAACCGCTTCCGGTACTGGCGGCAGGTGTTCCTTGTCAGAACTCCGCCTGTCATGGCGATTTGAGAGGCGGTCAGCAAGGCGGTATCCCGATGAGCGAAATGGGTGCTTACATTCAGGATATCCTCGACCTGATAGAATGGGCGAACGGTGATGCAAGGAAGACCAAATGGGGCAAGATACGTGCCGAATCCGGTCATCCGAAGCCTTTCAATCTGAAATATATCGGCATCGGCAATGAAGACTTGATCACCGATGTCTTCGAAGAACGCTTCACGATGATATACCTTGCTATCAAAGAGAAGTATCCGGAAATGATCGTTGTCGGTACGGTAGGCCCTTTCAATGAGGGAACGGACTATGTGGAAGGCTGGAAACTGGCGGACAAACTCGGTGTTCCGATGGTAGACGAACATTATTATCAGTCTCCGGGGTGGTTCCTGCACAATCAGGACTTCTATGACAAGTACGACCGCTCTAAAAAAACGAAAGTATATCTGGGCGAATATGCCACTCATATCCCCGGACGCAGAGCGAATATGGAAACAGCTTTGACCGAAGCGCTTTATCTGGCTGCTTTGGAACGGAATGGAGACGTAGTGCACATGACTTCTTATGCTCCTCTGCTGGCAAAAGACGGACGGACGCAGTGGAATCCGGACCTGATCTACTTCAACAATCGGGAGGTAAGACCGACAACGGGTTACTATGTGCAGAAACTGTACGGTCAGAACGCTGGCGACCATTACATCCCTTCACAGATAAACCTTGATAATCAAGACAGTCGCGTAAAACTCCGTGTTGGTTCTTCCATCGTTCGTGACAGTAAGACGGGGGATGTGATTGTGAAACTGGTGAATCTGTTGCCCGTCAGCATAGAGACGGATGTCCGGTTACCGGGAATGGATGGTATCCAGTCTTCCGCTACGAGGACTGTATTGGCAGGTGCACCCGAGGCAACTCCGCTTCCGGTGACGGATACGATAGAAGCAGGAACCAGCTTCAAACAGGAACTGCCTGCTTATTCGTTCACAGTGATCCGCTTGAAGACACAACAGGTGAAATAAGAAACAATAAACTATAAACTGGTTTTCAATAGGGGTTAGTTTATTTTCTGTGGCTGGTCTGATTCTCCTTCAATAAGAATCGGGCCAGCTTTTCTTCTTCATAGTGGAAAAATTCTTTTTTATCTTTCATCTTTCACCAACTACTATCAAACTCTTTATTCATCGGGACTTTGGATGATGAAAGATGCTTTCTGAATCTTTCACCCTATCTTTCATCTTTCACCGAACGGGCAATCCGTTTGCTGTCTATAGTGTAATCAGCCGTAAGATAGTACTAAAGTTCTCTTTAGCCTCTTACATTCTTGCTTTTTCCCATAGGGAAAGTAGGAGAAAGACGCCGATATCTTTAGCTGCTCACGGCCGTGAACAGATCTGATCACATCCGTGAAGAGCATTGCTCACGGTAGTGAACAACTCTTGCCACGGCCGTGAACAACTAACAATATCGGTATCTTAATGGAAGAATAAAGGCACTATAAGTGAAAGATACCGGTAGCATATGCTATTTGTTGTATAGGGGCAGGAGCCGGATATAGGGGAACGTAATAAGTAATAAGTAACAAGTAATAAGTAATAGGCATTGAATCATAAGTAATAGGTAATAGGTAATAGGATGGGGAAAGGTGACAATAAAATGTGTGATATATGGCTATTGTCACCCTATTATCACCCCTTATTATCACCAGATAATTGCTGATAATCAGTTTATTATCTTCCAAAGGTGATAAGTGACAATAGAAAAGCATATTATTACTATGGTACGAGTTCGATATAATCCAACAAGATGGGCCATATCGAACTCGTGTTAGTTATCTGATTATCGTCAGTTTATAGCTTGGCAATCACTTTCTTACCTCTATAGGAGATGGATTTGTCAAAGGTGGTTGAATCTCCGTCGCCACAGCCTTTTCCCGGTTCTACAACTATGAGGTTGAATTTGCGGCTTTTCAGCATTCCTTTATAGCTGCCTTTCCGGTCGTCGATGGTCAGTGTACGGTCTTGGTCGTTCCATTTCAAGGTGATGGTAGAGTAAGCTCCCTTTTCGTAGTTGTAGTTGTCGAACTCATCTTCGTAAAGGGTAAATTCCGCGTTCGCTCCCGGATAGATGCGGATGGTCAGATTGTCCCATTTCTTTTCCGTAGAGTATTGTACGGCAGGGCCCCAGGGGAGAATAGAGCCGGCACGGACGTAGATCGGCATAATGTCGATCGGGACTTCACGTTGCAGGGTCTGTCCGCCTTCCAGTGTTTGTCCGGTCCAGAAGTCGATCCAGCGGGCACCTTGGGGAAGGTAAACATCGGTCTTTCCGATTTTGCTCATGTCTTTCTGATGACCGTTTTGTTTCTTGTCCTGCCATGTGTACAATGAGTCCGTCACCGGGCGAACCAGGAAGTTGCGTCCGAACATATATTCGGTGTCCATATCGAGCACTTTCTTGTCTTTTGGGAAGTCCATCATGAGCGGGCGCATGATGCTGCCTGCTTTGCTGGTCACTTCCCAGGAAGTGCTGTAGATGTATGGCAGCAGGCGGTAACGTAAGTGAGTGTATTTCTCCAGTGCATCGTATGACCAGTCGCCTTTCTTGCCGAACTGGTAGATTTCTACGGCTACCGGACTGGAATTGTGTGAACGCATGATCGGCTGGAATACTCCCCACTGATACCAGCGGACGTGCAGTTCATGATAGGCGATGTTGTTTACGTTATTGTTATATCTCCATGCGAAGAAGCCACCTAGGTCTGTGTTCCAGTATGGGATGCCGCATAACGCATAGTTCAGTCCTGCCGCTAGTTGCTTGCGCATGACGGACCATTCGGAAGTTACGTCTCCGCTCCATGAATGGGAAGCATACCGTTGCTGTCCGAGGAAGGAGGAACGGGTAAGCAGGAATACGCGTTTGTCGGAAGTAGTGGCGCGTTGGTGTTCGTATACGCCTTTGTTGGACATTAAGGGGAAGGCGTTGTGTACCCTGCGGAAAGAACCCAGATAAGTCTGCGTGTTGAAGTCCTGGTCTTTGATATCCATATGATCCGGTTCGGTGGAGTCGAGCCACCAGGCATCCATACCCAGGTCGAAGATGTTCTTTTTCATTGCTTCCCAGTAGATGTCCCGTGCTGCCGGATTATACGGGTCGTAAGGTTTGACTCCGGCTTTGGGCGGCCACGTTTCGAAATGGAGCAGTGCTTTCAAACTGTCCATCTTCTGATACATTTCTGTCCACGGACCGAAGGAGGCCCATACGGAGATCATGATGTGGGCGTTCTGCTTGTGCACGTAGTCGATCATTTCTTTGGGGCTTTTGATGCGGGGAGTGCCGTAGTCGGCATTCTTGTCTTCTCCGTTCGGGAGGAATTTCATGTATTCCGGGTCACCCATCTTGTTGATGTAGCGGGGATTCTGGAATTTCATGGAGTTCCAGTTCTCGTTGCAGCCCCAGTATTGCCAGTCTTGGATGATTCCATCCAGAGGAACTTTCAGCTCCCGGTATTTGTCTACGACTTCGCACAGTTCGTCCGGACTTTTGTAGCGTTCGCGGCATTGCCAGAAGCCTAGTGTCCAGAGAGGATACAACGGGGCTTGTCCGGTCAGGTCGCGTACTCCGGCTATGACTCCGTCGGCGTTGCCGCCGTAGATGAAGTAGTAGTCGGCACAGTCGCCTACTTCCGAGTCGAAGGAGGTTTCCTGCGGATTGTCGAGGAAGGTGGTAGGGGAGTAATTGTCCCAGTAGAGGGCATAGCCTTTGATGGAGTGGATGAAGGGGATGCAGATACTCATGTTCTGGTTGCGGAGAAAGAGTTTCTGATTGCGTTGGTTCACTTTGCCGGTCTGCTGTTGCCCCAGGCCGTAGATTACTTCGTCCTTATCCAGCAGGAAAGCCTGACGGACATTGTAGGAAGGGACGCCCGCGTCATTGAAAGGGGTAAACTGTGTTCCGTAGTCTTTGTCGGTCAGCAGCCGTTGCCCTAGCTTGTCGAAGAAGTGGATGCCGCCTGTTTCGGGGTTCACTTCCACTTGTATCATCTGACTGCTCAATGTTACATTTTTCCCGTTTTCACCGAAGGAAACCGGGGTTTGTTCCGGTGCTTTGATGACAACGAGGCTTTCTTTGTCGGAAGCCGTCTCACCGGGCGTCTTATATACCCGGACGATGGAAGGCGAATAAAATTCTACACTGACGTTCATCCCTTGTGCTGCATACTTGATGCCTTGGGAAGTACGTTGTACGTTTTGTGCCGTACCGTTTGCGGCAATGATCATGGCCCATGCCAACAGGATGCCTGTTTTTCTTAGATTCATTTTCATGGTTTCTTTAAGTGCTTTATGATACGACAAAGGTAGGATGGAAGGACGTTTTGCGGACAATAGCTATGTTGAAACAAACAACAATCAGGTTGATTTCTTCATTTCCTTTTCTTCTTTTGCTTTCTCATGTGGCTTCTCGTTCTCTGCTTGCCCTGCTTTTGCTCTGTTCTCTTCTTGTCCCATTCTCTTCGCTTTCTCTGTATATTCCGAGGGACGGCATCCATACATTTCTTGAAAACATTTGCTTAGGTAGCTGGAACTGCTGAAGCCGGTACGTTCCGCTATTTCGGTTACGCTCAGTTTGCCTTCGGCAAGTAGTTGCGCTGCCCGTTGGAGACGGATGTTGCGGATAAAGAGGCTGGGGGACTGGTCGAGCAAAGTCACCAGCTTGCGGTAGAGTCCGGTGCGTTCCATACAGAGGTCACGGCTTAGTTGCTCTACGGAGTAGCCGTTGACGTCAAGGTTCTTTTCTACCAGTTCTATCGCTTGTACCAGGAAGGCGGATTCTGCACTGTCCGGTTCTATGCCGTTTGGCTTTTCATTATCATCTGCCGTTTCGTTCCTGTCGCAGACGGAAGGGTGGCTTTTCTTCTCCGAAGGGGCTTTCTGTTCGGCTTCATAGCTGTTGCATTGCTCTATCAGGTTGCGGATACGGAGCAGCAGGATTTCTTCTTTATGTTGCTGTTTCATCTTTTTCTTGGTCTGATAGATATAGAGGCGGATGCTTGCTAAGACAATCAGTAACACGATGACCGTATACAGAACGTAGGCGATAGTCGTTTTCCACCAGGGAGCGTGGATGATGACGTGTATCTTTGTGATGTTATCGTTCCATTGTAACAGGTTGTCGGATGCAGCGACTTTGAATGTATATTCTCCCGGCGGTAAATTGGTATAGGAGGCCTGTAGGATGCCGTTGCCGACTGTTGCATTCCCTTGTCCGCTGGCGAAAGCGTTCATCCATTGTTTGTCGATGCCTTCCAGTTGGTAGCGGTAGTAGGTGCGTTCGCTGTTCACGTAGTTCAGTGCCGAACATTCGAAGGTCAGAAAGTTCTGGTTATGGTCCAGTTCTAGCTCTTTTGTGTAAGGGGCGGCTTGCGGCAGGATGATGCGGCCTCCGTACCTTTCTCCCGTGTTTACTTTTTCACCGTAGAGATGTAAGTTGGTGAAAACCGGTTTGTAAGGCAGGCCCGGAGTGGCGGATTCATGGTCGGGACGGAAAATGGTAAAGCCGTCGATGCCTCCGAAATAGAGTGTACCGTCCGAAGACTCAAAGATAGCTCCCTGTATATATTCCTCTTCTAAAGCCCCGTCCAGTTGATTGAAGTTGGTAAAGCCGATTTCCTGATTCTCCGGATTGATATGGATGCGTGAGATGCCATTACTGGTAGTTACCCAGATATAGTTGTTTCTGTCTTCGATGATTGATTGTACGAAGTTATTGCTCAGTCCGTTTTCACGATAGAAAATGCGGTGGGCTTGTTTATTAGGTGAGGCGGATTGATTATCTGCTGTTTGTGTGGTCGGTTTGCTGTCCGGTGTTTGCTCTTGATCGGTGAAGAGTTCCAGTCCGTCGGCTGTCCCTGCCCATGTCCAGCCCCGTGTGTCGGTGCATAGAGCGGTGTATGATTGGCCTCTGTAATATTTGCTTCCACCCCTTTGAGCTAATTCCTTTGCCAATTCTGCAGAGACCGATGAGGCTGGTACAGGCAGCAGAGTCCGTGAACCGTCCTGATCGACAGCTAACTGATAGATTGTGGAATGGTTTTTCAGATAGATATTGCCGTTATCATCTTCTGCAAAGGCTTTGACAGCGACATCCTCTTCCGGTGATGCGGGGAAAGCAGTGCGGCTGACGTGAATCAGTTTGTGTGTGGCAGGATGATGATAGAGTAATCCCCGATTGAGTGTGCCGACCCATAATCCGCCCTGGGCATCCTGAAAGATGGTGCTGACTTCGGTCGAAACGAGCTGTCCCTTCTTTGTTTCCAGTACGGGGATGTATTGCTGTTCCCTGCTTTCGAGGTCGATGATCCAGAAACCGTGAACACAACTGATATAAGCTTTATCGCTCTGTGGAGTGATGATCAGGGTGTTGAGCGTGTAGTTCTGTTCGAACAGCTTTTCCCATGTCCGGTTTTGGGGATTAAAGTAGAAGAATCCTCCTTTGCGGCCGTTGCGTAACTGGTAGAATCCTTTTTTGCTTTTGACAACGAGAGAAGTACGGTTGAAGTTCTCCTGTTCGGAAGCGGGATAAGCAGCTCTGTCATACAACTGTTTCCCGGTTTTCGGATCGTAACAAACGACCTCGCCCGTATGATAGAATAGGTAAACCGCAAGTTCATCCGAATGTATGTCCTGTAGCTGTCGATGTTCATTCTCCGGCAGGGCGAGGCGGATGCCCGTTTCCAGTTCCCGCAACTCCTGGGAAGTAAGTAGCCAGATACGTCCCGAATTGTCGACGAAAAGGTCTTCTACCGGTTCGTGTATCTCTTTTCTGCGGAAATAGGAGTCAAGGTGAGGTATGTATTTTTCTTGATGGAGATCGATGCACATCAGTTTATGATAATCTTTAATCCATAGGAGTGAATCTCCGCATTGATAGATACGGTAACATCCTTCATACTGTTTCAGCGGGGAAACGTCTTCTGCTGTGCGGTGAAGGTAGCTGAAATGTACGCCGTCATACAGATTGACATTCCCGTTGGTGGTGAATACCATTCTTCCGTCGGGGAGTTGGAGTATGTAGCGTATCTGGTTGTCGCTCAATCCTTGTGCCGTGTTGATCGATGTAAACAGGAAGTCGTTGGCGTCCACCGTCAGTGTCATCCTGATACACAGGAGGAGGAATAGTAGTATTCGGGTGTTTTTCTGGTTATTTGCCGCCATTGGGATAAGGATTATGATGTTCGATGATGCAAAGATAAAAAAAGTCGGGGTTATACTTGGATAAACTGTTCTTTTTGTAAAGGGTTTCGGGAGGGAATGTCCGCATATCAATCAAAAAAGGGGGGAAATCATGCAAACGATGAAAGTTTGTATGCGAATATGATTATATTCCTTATTTTTGCTTTCGGTACAATGAGGACATTTAATCATAAAAGAAAAATAATATTATGAAGAAACTTGTAAGCACTTTGACAGCGATTCTTGGTATAAGCACTCTTGCAGCACAGGATGTGGTTGTAAAAGGACCGGACGAAAAGTTGCAGTTGGCGGTATTTGTGCAAAACGAGACGAAGCCTTGTTATTCTGTGAGTTACAACGGAAAGACGATGTTGGAAAAGTCTCCTTTAGGCATGAATACCAATATCGGTGATTTTACGAAGAATCTTAAACTGACCGGACATTCCGTCGACAAGATCGACACTGTTTATCAACAGACACGTATCAAAGTTTCCAACGTACATTACCGTGCCAATGAACTGACTTGTCATTTAGAGAATGAGCAGGGACAAAAGCTGGGAGTTGTTTTTCGGGTGAGTGATAATGATGTGGCTTTCCGCTATACTTTGCCGCATCAGGGAGGAAAAGCGAGTGTGACGGTGAAGGAAGAACAAACAGGTTTCCGCTTTCCGGAGCAGACTACTACTTTCTTGTGTCCGCAGAGCGATGCGATGATTGGCTGGAAACGTACGAAACCCAGTTATGAAGAAGAATATAAAGCGGATGCGCCGATGAGCGACCGTTCGCAGTACGGACATGGGTATACGTTCCCTTGTTTGTTTCGTATAGGAAATGACGGTTGGGTGCTGGTCAGCGAGACGGGTGTGGACAGTCGTTATTGCGGTTCACGTTTGAGTGATGTGAGTGAAGGGAATTTATATACGGTCGCCTTTCCGATGGCGGAAGAAAATAATGGAAACGGAACGGTCGCTCCTGCTTTTGCACTGCCCGGCGCTACTCCGTGGCGTACCATCACAGTGGGAGATCATCTGAAGCCGATTGTAGAAACAACCGTTCCGTGGGATGTGGTAAGCCCGCTTTATGAAACAAAACATGATTATCGTTTCGGGCGTGGCACGTGGAGCTGGATTCTTTGGCAGGACGGCAGTATCAACTATGATGATCAGGTACGTTACATTGATTTTGCTTCGGCTATGGGATATGAGTATGCGTTGATCGATAACTGGTGGGATACTAGAATCGGGCATCAGCGTATGAAGTCGCTGGTTGAGTATGCACGCGATAAAGGTGTCGAGTTGTTCTTGTGGTATAGTTCTTCCGGCTATTGGAATGACATTGAACAGGGACCGGTGAACCGAATGGATAATGCAATCATTCGTAAACGTGAAATGAAATGGCTGCAAAGTCTCGGTGTGAAGGGAATCAAGGTTGATTTCTTCGGCGGTGACAAGCAGGAGACAATGCGGCTGTATGAAGATATTCTGAGCGATGCGGACGATCACGGATTGATGGTGATTTTCCACGGTTGCACATTACCTCGCGGATGGGAGCGTATGTATCCGAATTATGTGGGCAGTGAAGCAGTGCTGGCTTCGGAAAATATGGTGTTCAATCAGCATTTCTGTGATGAGGAAGCGTTCAATACTTGCCTGCATCCGTTTATCCGCAATACGGTGGGTAGCATGGAATTTGGCGGCTGTTTCCTGAACAAACGGCTGAACCGCAACAATGACGGAGGAACTACGCGTCGCACTACTGATATATTTCAATTAGCCACTACCGTGTTATTCCAGAATCCGGTACAGAACTTTGCACTTGCCCCCAACAACCTGAAAGATGTTTCCCCTGTTTGCATGGACTATATGAAAACGATTCCTACCACGTGGGATGAGACGTGTTTCATTGACGGATATCCGGGGAAATATGTAGTCTTGGCACGTCGTCACGGTGGCACTTGGTATGTGGCGGCCATTAATGCAGGAAAAGAAACATTGAAGTTGAAACTGGATTTAGAGATGTTTGCCGGAAAAACAGTTTCTCTGTATAAGGATGATAAAAAAGGAGCACCACAGCTAGTGCCGTTGAAAGTAAAAGAGAACGGTAAAGTACAGCTGGAGAGTAAGCGTCTCCGCGATTCTATCTTGTCGCCCTTTT
>OHPZ01000507.1_pt1 | contig 17015 bp, 9 predicted proteins | sample 1577851 | NCBI WGS metagenome assembly OHPZ01 (sample SAMEA3879507, study PRJEB24766) | human gut metagenome | biome: human-associated habitat; feature: feces | place: USA | collected 1985/1987 | reverse complement strand
GTTTATTAATGTGAAGATAAAGATATATAAAAAATAAATATAATTCTTTTGATGTCGATAATTTTAAATAATATATCGATATTGTTTTATAATAAATCCTACTATAGTCGTTCATGTCGATATTGTATTACTCTAAATCGTATTAGTCCTACAATGTGAACTGCCGAGTTGTTACATTTGCGGTATATAATCTAATAGGAATATTTATGAAAAGTATGAGAAAAAACACATGGCTTCCTCTTATTGGACTCCGAACTTTTCTTTTTGTGACCACAGCGTTTACAATTGTTTCATGCAGCGATGACAAAGAAGAAGACGGGTATAACCCTAATCTTCCGGTCAGAATTAGCGAATTGTCTCCCCAGGAAGGCGGATACTTTGATAAAGTAATCCTCCAGGGTGAAAACTTTGGCAACAACCCTAAAAAGGTACGTGTATTCTTTAATAAAAAAGAAGCGATTGTTGTAGGAGCATCCGGCGATCGGGTACTGGTTCATGTCCCGAAGCTCCCGGGTGATGATTGTAAGATAGGTATGCTTTTAAACGGTAACACCACCGATACTATTTTCGCAGAAAAGCATTTCGCCTATGAAAAGAATTATCAGTTGATATATGTAGCCGGACAGCTCAACTCCAATACAGAAACATTTGTAGAAGGAAGCTTGGAAACCACAACATTTGCCAATAGTATGCAGCATCTAGCGTGCGATCCCAGTGGCGTCATATATATGAACCATAAAAATACAGGTCAAAGTGGCAGTCTTATTTATATTAATGAACCTGAGAACTACTCTAAGTTTTTGGATTATGGGGCATCTACTGAAAACGGAGGTTCGCCTAGCACTCCGTATTATGATGAAAAAACAGAGAAGGTTTACTTCTGTGCGCACCATGCTCCATTTTTTTGGGAAGTTGATCCTAAGGATTCATGGTCTTTTGTGAAAAGGAAGTTGATTGCTCCCGACGCCAGTTATCAGGCAAAAGGATATCGTCCGGTACCAAGCGGTCAGAAGTTGGAGTATATGTGTTCCTATGCTCGTGCAACAGATGCTAATGGCGAAAGTTTTATCTATTGCCGGACGTGGCAAGGTCAATTCTTCCGTTTCAAACTTGAAGATCGTGTCTACGATTATGTCACCACTTTTGCCAAATCAGATGCATGTCTGGCTACAGACCCCGACGACCCGACCAAGATTTATTGTGCCTTGAATGAATACAACAAAATAACCTGTATTGATTTGACAAAGAATCCGGAAGACAGCGGCTTTGAGACAGATGTCTGCGGCATACAGGGACCAGGAGCATATCAAGATGGACACGTTTCTGTGGCAAGATTGAACAATCCTCAACAGATTTTGTCAATGCACGACCCTGAAACCGGAGAAAAGGTGATATACATTTGTGATGCCAACAATAACTGTGTACGTATGTACAATATGGAAACAAAATTAATGAGTACCGTAGCAGGAATAGGCGGGAAATCCGGATATGCTGCCGGAAATCCTACAGTTTCAAGAATGAACAGACCTTATGGTATCTGTATAACTCCCGAAAATGACATTTACATTGCAGATGCAGGTAATAAAGTAATAATGAAACTGGCATTTATGTAATGATGAGTAGTAATCGTTTAAAGAAGAAAAAATGAAAGCTTATATAACAAATAGAATATATCTTATGCTGTTTTTCTGCTCCATTACCATAATGGCACAAGCACAGCAAAAGTTTGAGATATCCGGTATAGTCCAAGATGAAACAGGACAGCCTGTCCCGGGAGTCAGCGTATATGTAAAAGATAAAACAGGCATAGGTACAAATACCGATATGGACGGAAAATTCGTTTTGAAAGTCGATCGTGGAGATAAAGTGCAGTTCAGTTTTATAGGATATGCCAGACACGAGTATCTAGCATTAAAAACTGAAAAAAAACTGGTTATCCAATTAGTACCGGATGTAAGTGCACTTGATGAAGTGGTAGTAGAAGCTTATGGAAGCAAGACTCGTAAAATAACAACGACAGGTGCCGTCACTTCCGTAGATGTAGCGACATTACAGACTCCTGCCACTAGCCTGGCTAATATGCTGGGAGGACGAGTTGCCGGTATCATCTCGACACAAGGCAGTGGCGAACCGGGTAAAAATATCTCAGACTTCTGGATACGTGGTATCGGAACATTTGGAGCAAACGCATCAGCACTTGTTCTCATTGACGGTCTGGAAGGTAGCCTAAATGATGTAGACCCGGCTGATATTGAAAGCTTCTCCGTATTAAAGGATGCTTCGGCAACAGCCATGTATGGAGTACGTGGAGCAAATGGTGTAGTACTTGTCACCACCAAAAGGGGAAAACAAGAAAAACTGAGTTTTACCGCACGTGCAAATGCTACTATATCATGGCTAAAGCGCTTGCCGGAATATTGTGACGGATATAACTATGCGAAATTGGCGAATGAAGCACTCGTAGTACGTGGCGATGATCCTAAATATACGAATCAGGAACTGGATATCATTAAATACGGCCTGGATCCGGATTTATATCCGGATGTCAATTGGCAGGATGAAGTTCTCAAAAGGTCTTATTGGCAACAAACCTATTATTTGAGTGCCCGGGGCGGTGGTAGTATAGCACGGTACTTTATCAGCTTAAATGGTTCTAACGAGACTTCTGCTTACCAACAGGATAAATCCAGTAAATATTTTAAAGGTTTGGCATATAATACCTTTGGGCTACGTGCTAATATTGATATAGATTTAACTAAAACTACCAAATTATATTTTGGTGTCAATGCCAATAAAACAATCAGAAATCTGCCGGGTGCCGCAGATACTAATCTGATCTGGTCTGCTTGCAGCAAACTTACTCCGGTTACCATACCAGTGGTTTACTCTAACGGAATGCTTCCTTCAGCCAATGGAGTGACAGATGAAATGTCCCCTTATGTACTTCTGAACCACACAGGATTGAAACAAGAAGAAGAATTCACTTCTACCTATACATTAAGTTTAGATCAGGACCTGGGTATGCTGATTAAAGGATTGAAGCTGAATATACAAGGAGCGTATACCAACGACAACGCTTTTCATGAAACACGCTACATCATCCCCGAACTGTGGTCATATGATAAGCGTAATGCAACTGGAGAACTTGCTGGAAAGCGCCAGACCGAACGCATAACGACCCAGTACAGTAAATGGGAAATGCAATACCGCAAATACTTCCTTCAGGCTACCATGAACTGGGCACATGATTTAGGACACGGACACACGCTTATGGCACTGGCGCATTATGAAATGAGTGATCAAAAGCGGTCAACTGATGCCAATGACACGATGTCGGCTATCCCAGTTCGTTATCAAGGACTTTCCGCTAAAGTCGGCTACAATTATAATGATACGTATATAGTCGACGGCAACTTCGGTTATACAGGTTCCGAGAATTTCCAGCCAGGACGCCAGTTCGGATTCTTTCCATCCATATCTGGTGCATGGGTACCGAGTAGCTATCAATGGACAAAAGATAAAATGCCATGGTTGAATTATTTTAAAGTCCGTGCTTCATACGGTTTAGTTGGTAATGACCGTATCACCGACAAGCGTTTTCCATATCTGACTAGTATAAATGTAAATGGTTCCGCTACCACAAACTGGAAGTATACCAAGGGAGGTATTTGGGAAAACTCGATCGGGGCAGATAATCTGGAATGGGAAAAAGCAAAGAAGTTTGACGTAGGTTTGGAAGGTAAATTATTCGATAAATTTGAGTTTGTAATAGACTTCTTCCGAGATACTCGCGACGGAATTTTCCAAGAACGCAAACAAGTTCCTGATTTTGTAGGACTCGTAAACATGCCATTCGGTAATGTGGGCAGCATGGTAAGCTGGGGTAGCGACGGCAATATCACCTTCAACCAACGCATCAATAAAGACATGGAATTCACGCTTCGTGCTAATTTCACATACTCTACCAATAAGGTGAACTACTATGAAGAAGGAGATACCAAGTATGAATATACATCAGCAACAGGACGCCCTAACGGCTACATGAAAGGTTATATCGCTTTAGGACTTTTCAAGGATCAGGAAGAGATAAACAACAGTCCGAAACAAGATTTTGGAAGCTACCTGCCGGGAGATATCAAATATAAGGATGTAAACGGTGACGGTGTTGTTAACAGTGACGACCAGGTGCCGGTCAGTTATCAGGATTACCCGCGTCTGATGTATGGCTTCGGAGGAGAATTTCGATGGAAAAAGCTGACATTAGGCGTACGTTTCAGTGGAATAGGTAACACAGACTATTACAAAATATGGACATGGGGAAGTAACAATGTGGGATATATTCCTTTCTACGATGGTAAACTGGGCAATGTACTCACTATTGCAGCCAATCCTGCCAACCGTTGGATTCCGGCCGATTATGACGATCCCAGCATACCAGCCAGTATGAGAGAAAATCCCAATGCCATGTTCCCGCGGCTAAGTTACGGTAGCAATCAGAACAATGCGCAGGCATCTACATTCTGGAAAGGTAATCGCAAATATTTACGGCTCGATGAAATCAGTCTGAACTATAACTGGAACTGTAATTTATTAAAAAGTATTGGAATAAATTCGATCGATCTCGCTGTGGTAGCAAACGATTTGCATACTTGGGACAGCGTTAAATTATTCGATCCGGAACTCGCCACAAGTAATGGACGTGCTTATCCGATTCCGGGCCGCGTTAGTTTCCAGGCAATTGTTCATTTCTAAACATGATCATTAAATAACAAAATTATGAAAAAGTATATATCACACCGATCAATAAACCTATTCATCGTATTTCTTGGGATACTTACAACCGGAGGATTCACCTCATGCAATTTTTTAAGAGTCGACGACTATTTTGACGATACAATGAAGTTTGACAGTATCTTTACTAAATACGAGTACCTGGTACAATATATGTGGGGAACATCAGATCAGTTCCCCGACGAGAGCCGCATCCTTTCTGATCCGGTCACTCCCGGTCCGATGGCTACGGATGAAGCTTTCTCAAGTCAGAATCCGGAGCATGGCCTTCGCGGACTCTCCTACATTCTGGGAACTATTAATGCCGATAACATCGGTAACTATAGCATGAATATATGGTCGTCCATGTATAAAGTGATCCGTAAATGTAACTACATACTGGCACGCAAAGGAGAGGCTCACATGAATACAATACAAGATGAGGAAATCACTGGCTACACCCACATGATGCGTGGTTATGCTTATTACAATCTGATCCAGTCTTATGGTCCGTGCATTATACTCGGTGACGATATCTTACCCAATAATGAATTACCTGAAACTTACAATTATTCCCGTTCGACTTATGACGAATGTGTGGATTACTGTTGTAATGAACTGGAACTTGCTGCCAAATATATGCCTATAGACTTAAATCCGACTTTTTTTGGACGTCCTTCACGTGGTGCTGCTTTTGCGTTGATAGCTCGTCTGCGGTTGCAACAAGCAAGTCCGTTATATAATGGCGGACAGGCCGCACGCACAGCTTTCGGCAACTGGAAGCGGACAGTGGACGGAGCCAACTATGTGAATCTGAACTACGATGAAACACGCTGGGCAGTAGCAGCTGCAGCATGTAAACGTGTCATTGAGATGAACAAATACAAATTGCATACTTCTCCCATCGATCCAAGCATGCCTCCCCGAGCATTGCCGGCTTCCGTGACAATCACTGACCCCAATTTTCAGAATATCGACTATTATCGTTCCTATTCAGAAATGTTCACCGGAGAAACGATAGGCAGTAAAAATCCAGAATTTATCTGGGGTAGACAGTCGGATGCTATGGCAAACATGACACAATGCAGTTTCCCGACGGAAAAAGCAATGGGGGGATGGAACAACCTCTGCGTTACTCAAAAACTGGTAGACGCTTATTATATGGTGGATGGACGAGATAAAAATGATGCAAGTAAAGAATATCCATATCATGTAGCAAACGGTACAGTGACCGATGATTACTTTTCCACCAGTGCAGAGGAGTTCTCCGGCTACACTATTCCGATGGGAGTATACGGTATGTATCTAAACCGAGAGAATCGTTTTTATGCTACAATAGGTTACTCCGGACGTTACTGGGCAGCACGTTCCAATACCCAAGAACAATATGGCCCTTATAGGGCGTGGTATCATCAAATGGTAACTTCAGGACGCGATCTGTTTTCCGGGAAAAATTCCGCCATAACCAATCCTCTGGATTATCCGGCAACAGGATATGTGCTGACTAAATGGATCCATGCGGACGACGCATGGATAGGAACCGGAAGTATGCGAACTACCAAATATTTTCCTATCATCCGATATGCGGAAATTTTATTAGGATATGTAGAAGCAATAAATCACCTGAGTAAAAGCTATACCGTCGAATTACCCGCAATCAATGGTGGAAATAATGCTCCGCAAAGCTATACAGTCGAACGTATTCCAACTGAAATACAAAAATACTTCAACCCGATACGAAATCGCGTCGGTCTGCCTGGATTATCTGACACAGAAGCCGCATCAGATGAAACAACTTTGGACAACATCATCAAGAGAGAATATATGATCGAATTCGCTTGCGAAAACCGCAGATACTTTGATGTACGTCGGTGGGGCATATATGAAGAGACTGAAAAAGCTGGTGTTTATGGAATGCGTTTGGGAGGAGATAAATATACTTATTATCAGAATCCGATTCCTGTGAATCAGGTTAACAACCGAAATCGCGTGATAGATAAGAGACTGATCCTATTACCCTTGCCCAAAGCTGAAGTACGTCGTGTAGAAAATCTCGACCAAAACCCGGGCTGGGAGAATTAATAATTTACTTCGTATTAAAACATAAATAACCATGAAAACAAAATATATTTATATAGCTTTTTTGACAATCTTATGTGGGGGAAGCTTGGTGGCATGCTCCAATGGCGACGAGTTCTTCAAGGATGAACGCTACAAGAAAATGATCTATGCAATCAGCGACAATGAGCAAATATTTCACGCTGAATTTGAACTGAATAATGAAGAAGATATCATAGGCGTGCAGCCTTTCGCAGTAAGCGGCACTAATCCTATAGATCAGGATGTGCATCTGAACATAGAAAAAGATCCGGAGCTGTTGACGGAATATAACTATAATACCTACATGGATGAAACAGATAAATATGCCCGTGAGCTGAAGGACGGGGATTATTCACTTTTATCTTCTATCGTTGAAATAAAAGCAGGAGTGAACCCCAGCTATGAAGTGGGAAAATTACAAGTGAAAATAAAGACATCGATCATTGAAAAACTATCCGTTGACTCTGCTTACTTTCTTTCGTTCCGCATTAAAGAGGCAACACCTTACGAAATCAATGAAGAAAAAAGGAATGTATTATTCCGAATTTATAAAAAGAATCAGTATGCATCCCAAAAGACACCCACTTACTATGCCTCTTCCGGCTTTATGGATGATGTCGTAATGCCGTTCGACTCTAAAATTATCATGCCATTGGCATATAATAAGATACGCACTTACATTGCCGGACAAATTTACGATGCGAATGATACCAAAGAAACAATCAACAAAAATTCGATGGTAATCACTGTAGATGCCGATAACCAAGTGCTGATATCTGCTTTCGATTCTGAGAATGGATTAAAAGTTGAAATGTTATCTCCAAGTTCTGATCCCAATGATGGCTCATATGGATATCGGAACTATTATAATCCAGAAGAAAAGCAATTTTACTTATATTATCGTTTTGATAATGGTGAAGGCTGGAAGGTTGTGCGTGAAACTTTAAGAGCCGAATCTATCATAAGTAAATAGTGATTGGCGACTATAGATATTTTTTCATTATGCGAAAAGAAACAGACGAATATTGCTGTGTTTTAATAAAAATACACTATATTGCGGTATTGTTTAACCTTAAAATATGATAGCCATGAACACAAAATTATTCGGTTTGTTTATCGCATTGTTGGTATGCCTGCCTTCGCTTGCCCAACAAAAGCCTGTAGAGAAGGTAGATAGTGATGGAGTTTATCTGATGCCCGATCAAATGCCGGAGTTTCCGGGTGGGATGCAGGCGATGATGAAGTTTTTGACTACAAATATTAAGTATCCTGTAGAAGCACAGAAGAAAGGCGTTTCCGGTCGTGTGATCGTACAGTTTGTCATAATGGAAGACGGAACATTGGATCAGGCTAAAGTTGTAAGAGGAATCGATCCCTTGCTGGACGAAGAAGCCTTGCGCGTAGTGAAATTAATGCCGAAATGGAAACCGGGAATGGATAGAGGCGAGGCAGTGAAAGTACGTTTTACAGCTCCGATAATGTTTAATCTGTCCAGACCGGAGGCACAGAGACCTACTTTCCCCGAACTTGTAGTACCTATCGGGCAGGAAGTAGAAAACAGGTCTTTGCAAGGAGTATGGCAGAGTTGTGTTGTGCAACCGGGCGAACATGGATATAAAATTCTGTTATTGCCTGTTATAAAGATCATATCGCCTGATCAGACATTCATGAATATAATGACAGCCGGTATGAACGGCAGGTCAAATGCCATCATCTATTGTCAGGGAGAGTACAGTTTGCCATCGGATGGCACTTACGTGGAGATGGTGGAAAAATCGGTTGATCCGGTTTTTATACAAGGAGTAAAGAATGAAATCAGTGTGGAACGATTGCATGATAATCTGATTAAGTTGTCTTTTACGGTTCCGGGACAGGGAAGAAAAGTGACGGAATATTGGTTCCGGGCCCCTTCGCCGGATGTGAAGATAATGGCTGATTGATATTTTAGGCACGGATTTCACGGATTACACGGTCTTAATGAATAAAAGCCGTGTTCATCTGTGAAATCCGTGCCTAAAAAGTTCTCTGTACTTTCTTATCTTCGACTCAGCTTATTATTAATTCTTAAAGAATCCGTTATCTTCCCATTTTCCCGCTTCCTGTGGCTGTGCTGATGTGGCGCTTACATCGATAGGCAGCCATACTTCCATGTCACCCTCGCCCCGATGTGCCCAGGCATAATAGGGTATCAGTGTGAGTTCTACGTCTTTAGTTACCAGTTTTCCAGCTTTGTCATAACTTAATGCCTGCGCATCGGTCGTTATCTGACGGATGCCGTAAAGTAACTCCGGTTTGTCTGTTACCTTGAATTGCGGATGCTGGTTGAGAAGTATGCTGTGGACGTTGAATCTGTTGTCCGGCCATTCTGCGCAATAAACGATGGGGCCGCGTTCAACGGCAACACGTCCGTGATCGGCTTCTACTTTTGGATTTGCCTTTACTATTCGGGGGATCATGTCGAAATGTACCTCTACCACATCTCCCTTTTTCCATTTGCGGGCAATGCTGAGATAGCCATCATTGACATCGCTTTCTACTGTCTGTCCGTTTACGGATACTTGGTAGGCAGGTTTCTGATTGTCGGCGTAAGAATACAGATCACCGGGAAGTACATTGCCGCGTACCCAGCCGGGGATACGGAGTTTCATGGTGAAGTCCTGATTGCCCTGCGTTATTTTCAGGCGGATGTCGCCATTCCAGGGATAGCCGGTTTCTTGTTCCAGCAGAATCTTTTTCTTGTCTACCTTTAGCTCGGCTTTGTTGGAAAGATAAAGGTTCACGTATACCTGATCGTTCTTCACGGCATACACATATCCCGGTAATGACGGAATGAAACGGCTGACGTTTGAAGGGCAGCAGGCGCAGCCGAACCAAGGTTTGCGGCTGTATTTTCCGTTAGAAGACAGCGGGTTGGGGTAGAAGAAAGAACCTCCGTCCAGTGATACACCCGATATCAGACCGTTGTATAGTGTGCGTTCCAGGACATCGAAATATTTGGCGTCTCCGTGCAGCAGGAAAAGACGGTAGTTCATGTATACATTGCCGATAGCGGCGCAGGTTTCACAATAAGCGGACAGGTTAGGCAGCTCGTAGTTGTTGCCGAATGCTTCGCCTGCATGGTGTGCACCGATGCCTCCGGTTATATAAATCTTTTTAGAAACGATGTTGTCCCAAATCTTGTCTATCGCTTTGATGTAGCTGCTGTCTCCGGTGATGGCTGCCACATCTGCCATGCCGGAATACATATATACGGCACGTACGGCATGTCCTACGGCTTCATCCTGTTCTACCACAGGTTTGTGTGCCTGACTATAGGCGTCTTTCCGGCTGGTATATCCACGGGTATCTAGGAAGAACTTTGCCTGATCAAGATACTTTTTGTCTCCCGTCACCATGTATAGTTTGACTAAAGCCATTTCGGCTATCTGATGCCCCGGTACGTATTTCTTCTGTTGAGGGCCGTTGCCGATTTCACGGCAGACACAGTCGGCATATTTAATGGCGATATCGAGGAAGTTTCGTTTTCCGGTAGCTTGATAATGTGCTACAGCTCCTTCTATCATGTGCCCCAGATTGTAGAACTCATGACTCAGGTTCTCTACCGCTACCCAACGCTCTTTTCCTGCCCAGTTGTGCGGGTGCTTCGGGTTCATGGTGCGGGCTGTATAAAGGTAACCGTCCGGTTCCTGTGCTCCGGCAACAATGACGAGTACGCTGTCAATGTACTTTTGCAGTTTCTTGTCCGGATAGGTTTGCAGAGAGTAACTGGCTCCTTCTATTGTTTTGTATACATCGGTATCGTCGAAAGAGAAGCCCTCTACTTTGTAGGTATCGCTGGGATGTGCTGCCTTTACAAAGTTTTCGTAACGTCCCGTCTCTTCACATTTGCTGAATGCCAGAGGGATGGTTACTTCACGGCTTGCTTGAAGGCGCTGTCCCCAAAAGTTGTCCGTCACTTTAACGGAAGTAAAGGGGACAGGGTCTATAGGATATCCATGATTTATTTGCGCGCTGCCTGTTATGCAGATGCAGGTCAGGAATGTCGCAGTCAGAACGTTTTTCATCTTGGTATTATTTTAGTATGAATCTCTGTTGTGGTGTTATGGTGTCGGGATTACCTGTTTGATTGTTCCGTCCGGATTGAATTCCATCCGGTCAATACATACTTCGCGGTGCCAGCCCGGTCCGTCATTCAGATGGTTCTTGTTGATACGGTGGTATACGATATACCATTTGTCTTTTCCCGGTACTTGCAGGATAGAGTTGTGGGCAGGTCCGTAGATTTCTTCTTTTGGATTTTGAATGAGTACTATCGGGGCTTTGGCTACTTCGATCGGACCGAGTGGTGACTGGGCGGTACCATAAACAACGTGGTAGTTGGGGGAACCGGTGTCGTCTACAGACCAGAAGAAGTAGTAAACTCCTTTTCTATAAATAACGTAAGGAGCTTCACGGTATGCGTAAGTCTGCAAAGTCCCTCCTTTGGGAGTTAATACTACCGTTGTCTCTTCTTTGACGGACAGCATGTCGTCGTTGAGCTCGGCTCCTGCCATGTAACCGTTACCCCAATAGAGGTAGCTTTTGCCGGATACGGGGTCGGTGAATACATCCACATCAATCTGCTGTCCCCGTCCTGTGGGAGAAGAGGTGATGATAGGTTTGCCCAGATCTGTGAAAGGTCCGGTGGGGGAGTCGGCTACGGCAACTCCTATCTGCTTGCTTTTGTTGGTCGTCGGGTTGGCACTATAATAAAAGAAGTATTTATACTTCCCGTCTATCTTCTTTTCTTCGATGCAGGGAGCCCATGCGTTTCCGTTTGCCCAAGACACATTTTTGCCCATCTCCAGAATCACAGTCTCTTCTTTCCATGTCTTTAAATTCTTCGATGAAAAGACCTTAAAATAACTTCCGCCCCATCCTGGAAATCCGTCACTGGTGGGGTAAATATAATAGCGTTTTGTCTGATGAGAATACAGAACTTCGGGGTCGGCATGGAACCCCGGCAGAATAGGGTTACCGGATTTCTTATTCTGTGCCGTTACTTGTACTGCTCCGATGAGTAATAAGTGGAATAGAAAGATTTTGGTAAATAAATGCTTCATGATATTTACAGTTAGATTTTTGTTATATTATAAGTACGACAAAGATAGGGGATCCACCTAAATAAAAAGGTTACATATCTGTCAAAGGAGGGTAATTATCATTCATAATAGAGAAGATGATCTAAATTTGGACTTTAATGAACGGTATTCGGATGTCCTTTTGTATCTAAAGCATTATTTTTGCGCTGAATCTAAAAAATAGTTGGTTACCATGAGAGCAAAGCTGATTTTACCTTTTCTGATTTTATATTTGTTCTGTCATTTGCTGTCGGTGCAGGGACACGAAGTTGACACTGTAAATCCCGGCAGTGATAAAAATGTAGCATCTTCTCAAGTGTATGAAGTAACTTCCGAAGGAGCTTGGTGTTGGTTTGCTGATCCGCGCGCATTGCATTATGAGAATGAAAAAGGTACAATAAACAAGACATATATCGGCTATATTGATATACACGGCAATATTAAAGCGATGCAGTATGACTTTAAAAATAAAAGACAGGACGAGGTACTGATCCGTTCTTATTTTCAGCCGGATGATCACAATAATCCGACGTTTTTGGTATTGCCGGATGAACGGATTATGATCTTTTATTCCCGTCACACGGATGAGCCTTGTTTCTACTATCGTATTTCCCGCATTCCCGGAGATATTACGACATTGGGAGAGGAAAAGGTGATTAAAACAAAGGACAATACCACCTATCCGTCCCCGTTTATTTTATCGGATGATCCGGAACATATCTATCTATGTTGGCGGGGGATTGGCTGGCACCCTACTATCGCCAAGCTGTCGTTGCCCGATCAGAATGATCAGGTGGCGGTGGAATGGGGACCGTATCAGATAGTACAGTCTACCGGGGCCCGTCCTTATGCCAAGTATATGTCGAATGGGAAAGATAAAATTTATTTTGCTTATACGACCGGTCATCCGGATAATGAGAATCCTAATTTTTTGTACTTTAATTATATAGATGTTCATTCTTTGCAGTTGAAGGATGTTAAGGGGAATACTCTTTCGACTATTGCTGACGGTACTTTTAAAGTGAATAAGACGGGTGACTATGTGCGTCAGTATCCATCTACTCTGGTAGATAATCCATCCGCACGTGATTGGGTATGGAAGGTTGCTTTGGATGAGAATGATAATCCGGTCATTGCAATGGTACGAATCAGCAGTGATAAGAATTCCCATGATTACTATTATGCGAAGTGGAACGGACACGAATGGAAGAAGACATTCCTTGGCAACGCCGGTGGTCATTTTCACCAGACACCAAACTTGGAGAAATGTTACAGTGCCGGTATGACTATAGATCCGTCGAATACGAATCATGTTTATTGCTCGTTGCCTGTGGAAGGAAAGCAAGGGAAGGTTTACGAGATCATGAAATTTATCTTGAACGAGGCCGGGGAGGTGGTCTCTACAGAAGCGGTTACGCAAGACTCGCAGCAGAATAATGTCCGTCCTTATATAATACCTGATTCAAAAAATACGCCTTTGCGGCTCACATGGATGTATGGCAATTATTACGATTGGATTGTCAGTTCACGGTATCCGGAAGGTTATTGCACAGGGATTGCCTGTGATTTTAAAGGTTTCCCGGGTGCGAAGAAAAAGAAAAATGTTGTAGCGGAGAAGGATTTTAAGTTCAACCCGAAGGTGGCTTTTGTATTGGAACAAACGGTCACTCTGGATGCGGACAATTATCAAGGGTGCCTTTTACAATTGGGCGATCTTCAATATTATCTGAACGGACAAACCATGAAACCGGAAGTTAGATATAACGGAAAGGTATATCCTAGCACAAATATACTTGGAACATCTGATTGCTGGAAAACAACTTCGCGCAATACAGGCGGTGAGTGGTACACTCCACAAAAGTACGGGAGTTTCAAGTTAGAGCTGGAGTATAAGAAGGGAGTATTATGTGTGTATATTAACGGATTGCTGGATCAAAAAATAGAAATACAATGAGAAGGAAAGTTTTAAGAGATTTTGTGATAGGAGTTCTTTTATTATTTGTTCTCCCGTTGGCAGAACTGTCAGTCGCCATTGCTCAGGAGAGTGTGTTTACTGTACAGCAGCCTGACTTTCAAAAGAGTCCTTATACGGGAATGACACGTCAACACTGGATACAGGCGGGTGAGTATCTGCTGAAAGGAGCATTCGGTTATATCCATACGTTGGATGACCAGATGTACTTTCCGAAGCAACTGGACAAAACATATCCCAATAATGACGGCCAAGTTCCGGTTGCTAAGCTGGAGGGGCTGGCACGAACCTTATTTATTGCAGCACCCCTGTTGAAAGATAATCCGGAACTGGTAATGAATGGAATAAGAGTAGCAGATTACTATCGGCACCAATTAGTCGGTATCTCTAATCCGAAAAGTCCGAGTTTTATTCCTCATCGTAAAGGAGGACCTAGTCAGACGTTACTGGAGTTAGGGTCTTTGGCTATTTCAATGAAAGCGGCTCAGGCTGTTTTGTGGGACCCGCTGACAAAAGCGCAAAAGGATTCGCTTGCTGTAACCATGCTGAGCTACGGAGAAGGACCGACCATCGGCTCTAACTGGATGTTCTTTAATGTCTTTATTTTAAGTTTTCTGAAAGATCAGGGCTATGCAGTGGATGAGAGCTATCTGGAGTCGAATTTGAAGAAACTGCTGGCACGTTATCGGGGTGAAGGCTGGTACAATGATGCTCCGGCTTATGATTATTACAGTGCGTGGGCTTATCAGACATACGGTCCCATTTGGGCAGAAATGTTTGGCAAGAAGCAATTTCCCCAGTTGGCACAGCAGTTCATGGCAAACCAGCATGATATGGTAGCTAACTATCCATATATGTTTAGCCGGGATGGTAAGATGAATATGTGGGGACGAAGCATCTGCTATCGTTTTGCAGCGACTGCCCCGTTGTCTCTATGGGAATATGATAAAAGTGGCGATGTAAATTATGGCTGGCTTCTTCTACTTTGCTGCAATTTCTGGAAAATCCGAAATTTCTGGAAGAAGGGGTTCCAACGATGGGATTTTATGGTCCGTTTGCTCCTGCTGTGCAGATTTATAGTTGTCGGGGTAGTGTATACTGGTGCGGAAAAGCTTTTTTGAGTTTGCTGTTACCGGAAAACTCAGACTTCTGGTCTGCTACCGAAAATAACGGTCCTTGGGATAAAGAACTGAAAAAAGGGAATGTCTATAATAAGTTTCAGCCGGGAACCAATTTGTTGATTACGAATTATCCGAATAGCGGAGGCGCTGAGATGCGCTCATGGTGCCATGAAACTGTTGCAAAGGACTGGCAGAAGTTTCGTAGTACGGAGAATTATAACAAATTGGCTTACAATACGGAATTCCCGTGGATGGCGGATGGTAAGAACGGAGAAATATCCATGAATTACGGAACAAAGAATCAGAAAGGCGAGTGGGAAGTATTACGGCTTTATACGTTCCAAAGTTTTAAAGACGGTATCTATCGCCGTGATGCCGTACTTGAAACAGACAGTACAGTAAGATATCAACTGGCCGATATTCCGCTACCGAACGGAATCTTGAGAGTGGATAAAGTTTCGGTCTCCGAACCGACGGAAATCTGTTTGGGACATTATTCACTGCCTCGTTTGAATGGTGTATTTAAAGAAACATCCCGAAGGGTCGGCAAGCTGGATATTCCGGTTATTGATAACGGAGAGTATGAACTGGCTATGATACCATTGGCTGGATGGGATAAACTATATACATCGTATCCGAAAGGGTTACATCCTGTCAGTGATGAGTGTGCTTTGATTATGGCTTCTGATAAATTGGCTGGTAGCAAGATTTATATGACACTTCAACTTTGGAAGAAGAATGAAGCTAAGAATGGCTTTACAAAGAAAGAGTTGAATCCGGTCCGGTCGATAGAAATTTCGGAAGATAAGAAACAAGTGACAGTGCGTCTGGATACGAAAGAGATAAAAACGATTCTATTTGAGTAATTTTAAAATATGAGAAATGTACAGTGGAAGTGTTTTTCCACTGTATTTTTTTATGTATAGTGATGAGTCTTAAATGCCTATATGGTGAATTTCCCTTCAAAAAGTTCTACTTATCAGTATATCTGTAAAGCTAGAACTGTCTAATCGTTGTTTATTAAATTTTTTATTCATAATTTTGGTCGTATATACAGTTGTGAAGTATTATATTTGTATTTAACGAACAAAATATGATCATATGAAAAACACGCGAATCGTTATCCTTTATTATAAGCTGAGTTTTTTGATTTTGTTTTTGCTTTTGAAGTCTGCTTTGTTATTGGCGACAGAGGATGTCATCTACAACCTCAAATTTAAGCAACTTTCTGCTCCATATTTCTTGCCGACAAATGAAGTACAAAAAGTGTATCAAGATAAAGATGGATTTATCTGGTTCGCTACTCGTAATGGACTTTGCCAGTATAATGGCTATGAGACCACTCTTTATAAATCCAATCTTTACTCTCCGGATTTATTGACTACCAATAGCATCACTTGTTTGGTTGATGATAATAATAATAATCTTTGGATTGGTACCAATGACGGAGGATTGAATCATTATGACAGGACAACCGGGCATTTCACTTGTTATTCTGATAAAGGCAACAAAGCCGGCTCCTTGCGTTCGAATAACATTAAATGTGTGTTTCCCGAGAAAAATGGTTCAGTTTATATCGGTATGCATAACGGCGGGTTGAGCCATTTGAATATCAAGACCGGACATATAAGTAATTATGATATTCCCGATGCCGCATCCTTGGAAAATAGTTGCTATTCGTTGTTGGATGGAGACGATGGTACACTTTGGATTGGTTCGATGGCTGGTTTGTATCGTTTTGATTATCAAACAAGACAAATCTCCTTGCATCCTTTGGCAATCAGATATCCTCAACTGAAAGATGTGCTTGTCTCTACCTTGTTCCGTGATTCAAGACGGCGTGTCTGGATTGGCACGGAAGAAAGCTTGTACATGTGTACTGACGGAGAAATGCGAGTGATGGCTGATTTGGCAGGGGCTTATTCTCTTGGC